>Ga0078894_10004420_pt1 | contig 10748 bp, 6 predicted proteins | sample LauGreSu1BDMLBSD_2_FD_67506 | JGI IMG/M metagenome (GOLD analysis project Ga0078894, IMG submission 67506) | Freshwater lake microbial communities from Lake Michigan, USA - Su13.BD.MLB.SD (version 4) (version 4) | ecosystem: Environmental > Aquatic > Freshwater > Lake | place: Lake Michigan, USA... | reverse complement strand
CAGATCAAGTATTTAGGTATCAAAAGGCGTTTGGCTATAGCTCTGAAGATTTAGATAATATCATTGCGCCAATGGCTGTTGACGGGAAAGAGCCAATAGGCTCAATGGGAACAGACGTTCCCTTGGCAGTGTTAAGTGACCAACCGCAACACTTAAGCAGTTATTTCAAACAACTTTTTGCACAGGTAACAAACCCACCAATTGATCCAATAAGAGAAAGATTGGTGATGTCGCTTGCAACATTTATAGGCAACAACGGAAATATGCTTTTAGAGGATCCAATGAGTTGTCATACCGTGGCTTTGAAGCATCCTGTATTGACCAACCACGATCTTGAAAAAATCAGAAGTATAGACACTGGAGTATTTCAAGCGAAAACATTACAGTGCTATTTTAGGGCTGATGGAAAACCAGGTACACTAAAAAAAGCATTGGACAGGATCTGTAGATATGCGGTGGATGCGGTGGAAGATGGATTTGAAGTACTTATCTTACAAGATAGAGCAATCGATTCTGAACACGCGCCCATCCCTTCCCTATTGGCGACTTCAGCGATCCATCATCATCTTATAAGAAAAGGATATCGTGGAAAAGTTGGTATTATAGTTGAAGCTGGGGATGTTTGGGAAGTGCACCATTTCGCTTGCCTGATTGCTTTTGGTGCTACTGCCATCAATCCATATCTAGCCCTCTCATCAATTAGAGACATGCAAATTGGAGGCAAAATTGACAAACAGCTAGATTCTGAAAAACTAAAGAAAAACTATATCAAAGCCGTTAATGAAGGCTTATTGAAGGTGTTTTCAAAAATGGGTATCTCTACTCTTCAATCATACCAAGGAGCACAGATTTTTGAGATCATTGGATTGAATAAGGACGTAATTGATAAATATTTTACTGGTGCAGTATCGAGAATAGAAGGCATGGGATTGGATGAAATTGCAAGAGAGTCTCTTGTAAAGCATCAACTTGGTTTTAGCAGGAAATCAATTCCAGTAGATAGGCTTCCTGTCGGAGGTATTTACCAATGGAAAAGAAAGGGTGAATTTCATTTGTTCAACCCGCAAACAATTCACTTGCTTCAACATTCAACCAGGACAGGTGATTTTTCAACCTTCAAAAAATATTCAAAACTTGTAAACGAACAAAGTGAGAAAGCATGCACACTGAGAGGTCTTTTTGAATTCAATCCAAACAGACCCGCAATATCACTTGATGAAGTTGAACCTGCAGAAAATATTTATAAAAGATTTGCAACTGGCGCAATGTCATTTGGCTCAATTTCATGGGAAGCACACACTACATTGGCAATTGCTATGAACCGACTCGGTGGCAAAAGCAATACTGGTGAAGGCGGTGAAGATGAGATCCGATATAAACTATTGGAAAATGGAGACTCAATGCGATCGTCAATTAAACAAGTTGCATCAGCACGTTTTGGCGTAACAAGTCAGTATTTAACAGAAGCAGATGAATTGCAAATAAAAATGGCACAAGGTGCAAAGCCTGGTGAAGGTGGGCAACTTCCTGGCCATAAAGTTGATGATTGGATCGGAAAAGTAAGGCATTCAACACCAGGTGTAGGATTGATATCACCACCACCCCATCACGACATATATTCAATAGAAGATCTGGCACAATTGATCTATGACCTGAAAAATGCAAATAGAAAAGCAAGAATAAGTGTAAAACTGGTTTCAAAGGCTGGTGTGGGAACGATTGCAGCAGGAGTTGCAAAAGCCAAAGCAGATGTAGTACTTGTATCAGGAAATGATGGTGGCACAGGTGCTTCTCCTATCAGTTCTATCAGACATGCAGGATTGCCATGGGAGTTAGGACTAGCTGAAGCGCATCAAACATTGGTAAAAAATAAACTTAGAAGCAGGGTTGTTTTGCAAACAGATGGACAACTTAAAACTGGAAGAGACGTTGCTATCGCAACTTTATTAGGAGCAGAAGAATGGGGCGTTGCAACTGCAGCATTGGTTGTTGAAGGATGCATCCTAATGAGAAAATGTCACCTGAACACATGTCCCGTTGGTGTTGCAACACAAGATCCAGAATTGAGGAAAAGATTCAATGGTGCTGCTGAACATGTTGTCAATTTCATTCAGTTCCTTACCAAGGAATTAAGAGAGATCATGGCAGAACTTGGCTATAAAACAATCAATGAAATGGTAGGCCAAGTTGACGCATTGAAAACCAGGGATGATATAAAACATTGGAAATACAGTGGATTAAATTTATCTCCAATTCTATATAAGGAACCTGCAGATGCATATACCGGATTGTACAAACAAGAAGAGCAAGATCATGGTATTGCTGATGTATTGGATTGGAAAATAATTGAACAGTCAAAACCTGCAATTGAAAATGCAACTCCTGTAAAACTTGAATTTAATATTCGTAATACAGACAGGTCGTTGGGAACCATGTTGAGCAATGAGATCACCAAAAAATATGGTGCACTAGGATTACCCGACAACAATATCCATTTACGATTTAAGGGAACAGCTGGCCAGAGCTTTGGTGCTTTCAATACAAAAGGATTAACCCTTGAACTTGAAGGTGATGCAAATGATTATTTCGGCAAGGGACTAAGTGGAGCTAAGTTAATTATCTATCCCCCTAAAGAATCACCTTTTATTGCTGAAGAAAATATCTTGATAGGAAACACCGCCTTCTATGGTGCGACCAGTGGAAATGGATTTATAAGAGGAAAAGCAGGTGAACGTTTTGCTGTAAGAAATTCAGGAGCAAATGCCGTTGTAGAAGGCGTTGGAGACCATGGATGTGAATACATGACGGGTGGAAAAGTAGTGGTGTTGGGCGATACTGGAAGAAATTTCGCCGCTGGCATGAGTGGTGGTATAGCCTATATATATGACACAAAGGGAGAATTCAGAAATAATTGTAACATAGAAATGGTTGACCTTGATCCACTAGACAAAGATGATCATGCAATCTTAAGGGCTATGCTAGATGAACATTTCGCTCATACAAAAAGCACCGTTGCAAAATTTGTGTTAAATGATTTTGACAACCAGGTGCACTCATTTATAAAAGTATTCCCGAAAGATTATAAGCAGGCATTGGCAAAATCAAGTACAGAAAAAAAAGCATTGATAAACTAATAGGACAATAAAATTATATGGGTAAGCCGACAGGATTTTTAGAATATACCAGGGTAAGTCCACAAAAATCAGCAGTTGAAGAAAGAATTAAAAACTTCAATGAGTTTGTGAAACCATTTGATGACCAGGAGTTGAACAAACAAGCTGCCAGGTGCATGAACTGTGGCGTTCCTTTTTGTCACCATGGTTGTCCCTTAGGAAATATTATTCCAGAGTTCAACGATGCTGTATATAGACAAAGTTGGGAAGAAGCATATGAGATCCTTATTTCCACCAATAATTTTCCTGAATTTACAGGAAGGATCTGTCCTGCCCCATGCGAAAGTGCGTGTGTCTTGGGAATCAACCAACCACCTGTAAACATTGAGGAAATTGAAAAGCACATAATTGAAATAGCATTCGAAAAGGGATATGTTAAACCAGTCATTCCCAATTTGAGAACTGGAAAAAAAATTGCAGTGATAGGTAGCGGGCCTGCTGGATTGGCTGCTGCCGCACAATTGAATCAGGCAGGGCATCAGGTTATAGTATATGAGAGAGATGAAAAGCCTGGTGGATTATTGAGGTATGGAATTCCTGACTTCAAACTTGAAAAGAAAATAATCGACAGGAGAATTAAGGTGATGGAAGAGGAAGGAATTGTTTTCAAATGCAACGCCAATGTAGGTGTAAACATCAATATAAATGACCTGTTAAGAGAATATAATGCCATTGTATTGGCTGGTGGGTCTACTACTCCAAGAGATCTTGCTATTCCTGGAAGAGAAAACAATGGCATACATTATGCGATGCATTTTCTTAAGCAACAAAATAAGTTGGTTGATGGTAGTGATCCACTTGCAAACTTGGATACTGAAAGTAATATCATCGCCAACATAATCAATGCAAAAGGAAAGAAAGTTGTTGTGATTGGAGGAGGTGATACCGGTAGCGATTGTGTTGGGACATCAAATAGACAAGGTGCAAGTTCTGTCACCCAATTTGAATTACTTCCAAAGCCACCAGAATCCAGAACAGAAACAATGCCATGGCCCAACTATCCGATGGTGTTGAAAACCACCACATCACATGAAGAGGGTTGTGATAGAGCATGGGCGGTTGCTACAAAAGAATTTATAGGTGATGGAAAGGGTAATTTGACTGCTATCAAAACAGTAGAGCTAGAATGGAAATCTGAGGGCGGAAGACCAAGTCAATTTACTGAACGCCCAGGATCCGAAAAAATCATAGACTGCGACCTTGTTTTGTTAGCGATGGGATTTGTTTCTCCACAGCAGCAAGGCATGTTAGAATCACTGGATGTTGAATTGGATGAAAGAGGTAATGTAAAAGCAACTGAAAAAGAATATAAAACAAGCATTTCCAAGATATTTACTTGTGGGGACATGAGGAGAGGACAATCGCTGGTAGTATGGGCAATCAGTGAGGGAAGGGAATGTGCAAGAAAAGTAGATGAGTTCCTGATGGGAGCTTCAATGCTCGAATCAAAAGACAAAAGCCTTTTGTCTTAGCATATATCATAATGTTGCTTCATTTAAAAAATTAAAAAAGGCCGACAATTCGGCCTTTTTTAATGTCTTATATATTATAATATTTTATATATGAATTCAATTTAATTTTATTTATTCACATAAATAAACATATTAACTCGAATAATCTTGATTATCAACATTCTATAAAATATTACAAACATATTATAATTATTTATATATGTTTATTATTTGATTTATTGGGTTACAAAATTGTATTTTCGTAATAATAAAACATTGTTAACTCCAAAATTGGTCAAAATGAATTCAAAACTTATTAGAGACAGCTTACCCTTCATCATTTTAGTATTAATTGCGATAGCCTCCATTTTTGTACCAATTTTGCCAAATTTCGAAGACAAAGAAGGCCTTTATAATGGCGCAGACATAACGTGGATCCTAATTGCAACAGCATTGGTTTTTTTGATGACACCGGGTCTGGCATTCTTTTATGGTGGAATGGTTCATAGAAAGAACGTGATCTCTACAATGATAAAAAGCACTGTTGCTGCTGGTGTAGTAACAGTTATTTGGGTAACATTTGGATACAGCCTATGCTTTGGAGAATCAATGGGCGGATTTATTGGAAATCCTATGACCCACTTCTTCTTTAAAGATGTAAATAATACAGCTCCTTGGAGCCTGGCCCCTACTATTCCAAAAACATTGTTTTCACTATTCCAGCTCATGTTTGCGATCATCACACCTGGATTGGTTGTAGGCGCATTGGCAGAAAGGGTAAAATTCACCTCATATATTTTATTCATTATCTTATTCAGCATTTTCGTGTATGCCCCACTGGCCCATTGGAGCTGGCATCCGGAAGGATTTCTCTTCAAAATGGGAGCACTTGACTTTGCCGGAGGAACTGTTGTTCATATTTCAGCTGGTTGCGCAGCATTGGCCGGTGCACTGCTGTTAAAACGCAGAAAAGTACATCTTGAAAGAGCAGAAATACCTCCTGCAAATGTTCCTTACGTTTTAATTGGAACTGGTTTACTATGGTTTGGTTGGTTTGGCTTCAATGCAGGTTCTGCCCTAGGCGCAAATGGCTTGGCTATATCCGCATTTGCTACAACAAATACTGCAGCTGCTGCAGCTGGTTTATCATGGATGTTCTTTGACGTGTTGAAAGGGAAAAAGCCATCTGTTATGGGCTTCTGTATCGGAGCTGTAGTTGGTCTTGTAGCAATTACACCAGGAGCAGGATTTGTTGGAATTCCCCAAAGCATTTTCATTGGTGTTGTTGCAGCAATGATCTCAAATGTTGCCGTTCATTATAAACAGAAATCAACTTTAGATGACACACTCGACGTATTCCCTTGTCATGGTTTAGGTGGAATTGTTGGTATGATACTAACTGGGGTTTTCGCAACAAAGGCGGTAAATTCAGCCGGGAACGATGGTTTGCTTTATGGAAACGCAACATTCTTTCTCGTTCAATTGAAAGCAATGGCAATCGCAGTTATTTATTCCTTTGTTGTTTCACTGACCATCTTCAAATTAATCGATTTCATTCAGCCACTAAGAGTAAGCTCTGAAGAAGAAGAAATAGGATTGGATGCGTCGCAGCATGATGAGAAATACGGCAGAAATCCTCAGAAAGCATAATATTTTGAATGTAATACGAATGAAAATTAATAAATAACAAGGGTACAGCGTAAGGTAATGTTGGACTAGAACAATCACCTGAGCCATACCCCTTTTAGAACTAAAAAACCAAATCAATGATACGAAAATTTTCCGTAATCACTATTCTTATGCTTTGTTTTTCGGTTTCGAAATCGCAAGACACGACTAAAACAGAAAAAAAATCAAATTTTACATTTAGCGGTTTTGTGGATGCCTACTTAAGAGCAGACTTTAAAAACAACCTGGCAAATAACAGAACAAGCTTTACAAATAATACTGGCAACCTGGCAATAGGTATGGCTTCGATCAAAGTGGATTATGTTGTCAAAAAAATCGGCCTTACTGCCGACCTCGGAGTAGGAAAAAGAGCAAAAGAATTTGCATACAACGACAAAGGTGTGCTTGCCGCTGTAAAACAACTTTATGCATCGTATGCAGCAACTGATTGGATAAAGTTCACAGCAGGAACATGGGCTACACATGTTGGATATGAATTGGTTGATCCTTTTGGAAACAGAAATTACAGCATGTCGTATATGTTTTCATATGGCCCATTCCTTCACACAGGTTTAAAGTCAGACCTTACATTTGGAAAATCTGGAATCATGCTTGGAATATCAAATCCAACTGATTATAGAAAGGCCCCAACAGGAAGTAAACCTGCTCTGTTGTTTCAATATAGCTATGCCTTCAGCGACAATGTGAAAACATACCTAAATTATGTTGGAGGGAAACGACCAACAGATTCTGCTAAAGTAAATCAATTCGATATCGTATTCACTGCTAAACTGAATGATAAATTCAACATAGCCTACAACGGTACAATCAATAGTTCAAGTATTCAAAAAAATAGCAAATATGATGATGCTAAATCATGGGGAGGAACGGCAATTTATTTGAACTATGACCCAACAGCAAAATTTGGCATTACACTTCGATCAGAGATATTCAATGACAAAAACCAACTTTCCGCACTTGGATCTGCAAAATATGGTTCATCGATTTTAGCGAATACTATTTCAGGTAATATCAAGTTAGGACATTTCACGATCGTTCCGGAATTAAGGCTTGAGAGTGCCAAAGAAGCAATTTTCTTTGGAAAGAATGATATTGAAATGAAAAATGCTTCAAGCTTTCTACTTGGAGCATATTACAAATTTTGACAGTTAAAATGAGGAAGCAATAATGAGGTGACAAACTATTTTGTCACCTTTTATTTTTTCCTAAAAAATATTCGAATAGGCACCCCTTTAAAATTGAAACTTTCTCTGAGCTTATTTTCAAGGTAGTTCTTATAAGGCGTTTTGATATCGTCTGGATGGTTTGCAAAAAAAGCAAAACTCGGAACCACCGTAGGAATTTGTGTGACAAATTTTATTTTTATGGCATTGCCTCTAACAACAGGAGGGCGGTGTGCTTCAACGGCTTTCAACATTTCATCATTCAAAACAGAAGTTGCAATGCGACGCTTTCTACTTTCATAAACCTCAAGAGCAATTTCAATAACCTTGAAAATACGGGTCTTTTCAGTTGCTGATACAAATAATATTGGAACATCATTAAAAGGCGCCAACCTTGATTTCATTTCCTTTTCATAGTCCCTTGATGTATTGGTTGCTTTTTCAACAAGATCCCATTTATTAACAATAAACACGATCCCCTTCCCTTTTTTAACTGCTAAAGAAAAAATGTTCAGGTCTTGTTGAGTAATGCCATTTTGCGCATCGATCATCATTAAACATACATCTGCTTCATCCATTGCCTTAATGGCACGAATCACAGAATAAAATTCAAGATCCTCATGAACCTTATTCTTCCTTCTTATACCAGCCGTATCAATAAGAATGAAATCCTTTTGGAATAATTTATAATGCGTGTGGATTGTATCACGTGTCGTACCAGCAATATCACTTACAATTGTTCTTTCAGCACCGATAAGTGCATTTAACAGGGATGATTTCCCAACATTCGGCTGACCAATAATAGCAAACTTTGGAATGTCCAATAGCTGCGGTTCAAGTTCTGTATCAATATGTTTAGTAATATCATCAAGCAAATCACCCGTGCCGCTTCCGGAAATTGAAGAAAGAAAATGTGTATGCTGAAAACCCAAACTATAAAACTCAGTGGCCATTAACATTCTGTCGCTGTTATCAACCTTATTCACCACTAAAAATACTGGCTTGTTTGTAGGACGCAAAATCTTTGCCATTGCCTCATCCAGGTGTGTAATTCCAGTTGTGACATCACACATAAAAACAATTGCATTGGCTTCTTCCACAGCTATAACAACTTGCTTTCTGATTTCACGTTCAAAAACATCATCACTGTCGGGCACAAAGCCGCCCGTATCAATGACATTGAAAGTCTTGCCATTCCATTCTGAAATTCCATATTGGCGGTCTCTGGTTACTCCAGGACTATCCTCTACAATTGCTTTTCGTTGTTCAAGCATTCGGTTAAAAAAAGTACTTTTCCCAACATTCGGCCTTCCTACTATCGCTACGGTATATCCATTCATAATACGTTATTTCAATGTGCTGTTATAATAATCTAAAAAACGAACTACGTCCACTTCCCTATTGAACTTTATTTTATTCTCTTTTATCCAAGCTCTTTTATCTTCAGTCAACTGCATGTTCGACAAAATATAATCTTCAGATAATTTTTTCAACTTTATATTTCCTGATGCATTTCCTAGAAAGTATGTAGTAGTAGTACCAAAATAGTACTTTTTTGCAGCACCGAACAACGAATCAGCTACTACTACAGAACGCTTTAAATGCTTATACAAAACAACACTCCCTTGATTCATCTGTTGCAAGAAGCCAAAATAAGGATTTTCTTCAATGACAAATTTTGATGGATCACTGATGAATTCAAGACCATGCTGGGCATCTCCCGGAATGTTAAATACAACAACCCTACCAATTCCTTCATCAACTGCAAGCTCAACAGAATCCTTAGAAAGATAGTGAAACTGTTGAGATGCAAGATTGTACCTGGACATATAGCTACCGATCTTCCTGTTTTTCCTATCATAAAAGTCTGAAGGATGAAACTCATCATAAAAAAAAGGGGATCCTTGTACCTGTGAATACTTCATTTTTTGTCCGGAAGAAGAACCCATACCATCAACAAAAACCTCGTTATTTACTGATGAAGCTTTTATACCATCAAGATCAGCTCTGGTATTTTCTCTATAGGCCTGAGAAAATGCAACATGGGAGTAGCACAACAAAGAGATATTAAAAAAACAGATATGTATAATTTTGAAATACTTCATAAGGTCTCTTTAATTTGAATTAATTATATCCATACTCCTTTAAATACAGATCATCGTTTCTCCAATTTGAACGAACTTTTACAAATAATTCAAGAAAAACTTTTGATCCCAAAAAAGCTTCAAGATCAATTCTTGCCAATGTGCCTAATTTTTTGATCATTGATCCTGAGCCTCCTAATAAAATTGCTTTTTGAGATTCTCTCTGAACTATGATATCTACAACGATTTTTATCAACGTTTGCTTTTCCTCAAATCGCTGAACCAAGACGGCAGTTTGATATGGAATCTCTTCTTCAAACAATTGAAATATTTTTTCTCTGACTATTTCACCCGCAAAAAACTTAGTCGGCATATCAGTCAAATCATCAACATCAAAAAAAGGCTCCCCATCAGGCAGCTTAACAACTATTTGTTCAAGTAATCCATCTATATTCTCTTTTTTTGCTGCAGAAATTACAACAATTTTTTTGCCATATTTTTTGGCTGAAAAAAAAGCAATAGCCTCTTCAATTCTTTTTTTATTTGTCAGGTCTGATTTGTTTAGCACAAGAATACATGGCACATGCGTTTTGATAGTTGAAAAAAGTGCATCCAACTGTTCAAAATCATCACGTACATCAGCAATAAACAAAGAAACATCTGCATCCTGCATGCTTGATTTAACAGCTAGCATCATCTTTTCGTGCAGCTTATATTGGGGCTCAATGATTCCAGGGGTATCAGAAAAAACAATTTGATAATCAGGGCCATTTAGAAATGCCCTTATGCGATGACGGGTTGTTTGCACTTTTGAAGAGACAATGGCTAGCTTTTCTCCTACCAGCGCATTTAATAAAGTGCTTTTCCCTGCATTTGGCTTTCCAATGATATTTACAAATCCTGATTTCATGAATATGATGCAAAGGTAACATAGTAAAAATTGTTTTGAACATAATAGATTTAAGCGTAGCTTTGCACCGCGAAGTAGAGCAGCGGTAGCTCGTCGGGCTCATAACCCGAAGGTCGCTGGTTCGATCCCAGCCTTCGCAACAACAAAAGCAACCATTTGGTTGCTTTTTTGATTAAAACACTTTTGAGCTAGCCTTAGTAAGCTATCTATCAATCAGTTTTATGGACACTACTAGCCCCTGAAGACCTTACATTTAAGGCTGGAGAACCCTTGTATTT
>Ga0078894_10004419_pt1 | contig 10750 bp, 4 predicted proteins | sample LauGreSu1BDMLBSD_2_FD_67506 | JGI IMG/M metagenome (GOLD analysis project Ga0078894, IMG submission 67506) | Freshwater lake microbial communities from Lake Michigan, USA - Su13.BD.MLB.SD (version 4) (version 4) | ecosystem: Environmental > Aquatic > Freshwater > Lake | place: Lake Michigan, USA... | reverse complement strand
CTCCGTTTACTTCATTTACTTCTAAGATATTGCTTGAATTATTTGAGACATTCTCAAGTTGTTCTACATCTACTCCGTTTACTTCATTCACTTCTAAGATATTGCTTGAATTATTTGAGACATTCTCAAGTTGTTCTACACCTACTCCGTTTACTTCATTTACTTCTAAGATATTGCTTGAATTATTTGAGACATTCTCAGGTTGTTCTACATCTACTCCGTTTACTCCGTTTACTTCATTCACTTCTAAGATATTGCTTGAATTATTTGAGACATTATCAAGTTGTTCTACATCTACTCCGTTTACTCCGTTTACTTCATTCACTTCTAAGATATTGCTTGAATTATTCTGTTCGTAGAATAGTAGTTTTTTTTCTAATATTTCAACCTTTTCTATAAGATATTTGAAAGCTCCGTATAAATTATATTTTATTTGTGTTGTATCTAATGTTAAAAGTCCTTCAATTTCGCTATTATAAATTTGATTTGCCTCAACTGCTTTAGGATAAACATTTTGAACTTCTTGAGCTATAAATCCTAATTGAGTTCTATCATTTGTATTAACTATATTATTTTTAAAGTTAAATCTATATAGCTCTATGTTTTTAACATTATCAAGACATTTTTCATAAGATGCCTTTGTTATATTATTTTTAATTCTTCTGTCCGAAAGAGTAGTCCAACTTGTTTGAGAACTTAATGTATAACCTCCTTGAGAACTAAATATATTACCATCAACATCTAAAGAATATTGTGGATTCTTAGTTCCAATTCCAACATTTCCTAAATGATATACATTAGTATTTGCTTTATTATAAGTCCATTGTGCTCCTATTGAATCTTTAATAGGAACAAATGCATTACACTTAATATCTATAGAAGAACCTATATATTCTCTTCCATATATATACAATTCAACAATACGCATATCCGTCGCATTACTACCATTTCCAATTACTTTATTAACTACTATACAAAAGTAATTATAGTAATCTTCTTTACCACTTACTACTTCTTCAAAAGCATATGACGTTCCATATGAAGTTGTATTTAATGCTTGATTTTTATTTACAACTTCAACCCAATTTATATTATCGTCGGAAGCAAAAATTTTATATATACTTGGTGCTTTATCTATTTCTCCTCCCGAAGATTCAATTTTATATTTAGTTAATTTTATTTTAACCGGTAATTGTATTTTAATCCATTCACCACTATAATTATTAAATGTGACATTTCCTTTATAAAATCCTGTAAATAATGTATACAATGGCGTTTCTGATACTGAAAAACTCGCTCCAAATATTTTATAAGGTCCATAATCAGTGGCGTCTGAATATTGTGAAGAACAAGTAATAACATATAAACCATTGCCGTAAGATTGATTACTTACAAATGTTGTGTTTTCCGTAAATGTTCTTACTGGAGGATATAATCTTTCTTCTGTAAATGTTACAAAAGTATAGGGTTTAAATAATACTTGATTTTCTCTGGGAATTAAAGAAGATCCGTAAGTTGATATAGGTAATATATATTGTGATTGTTGTGTTGTTAGTGTAGATGGTTCTGTAGGAATAGGTTGTTGTGAAAGTATTAAGTCGTAAGAGCCTTTAAATTGCACTTCTTCGCGATTATTTACACTTGCTATAGTATTTGATGGAAAATTAATATTGAAATAATTAGGTAAATAACCATTATATAACAATGTAATTTCTTCTTGCGATAATGCTCTATCATATACTCTCATATCGCATAAATCAACACGACCATTTAATGATAAATTACCGGTTGCGGAAGATATTAAATCACTCGAACTAACATCAGAATTAAATAATATTCCATTTCTATACATTTTCCTATTTTTCTGATTATCATAAGTAAATGTCATTAATATCCATTTATTAATATCTTCAATCGACTTTTTACCACCACTCTCTAACTCATTATTGTAAAAAGCAAAAAAATATGCCCCGTGTCCTCTTGAACCTAAATGAAAAACATTATTAGTTCCTGTTGTTACTCCATTATACGCATCTAATTGAACTCCCTCATAATTATATAATCTAAGTAAAAGTGATATTGTGAAAGCTCTATTATTAAATTTTAAAGTTGTATTTCTTATAGTACTGCCATCAATTAAATTTAAATATGGTTTATTTAATATAGCATCTTTTCCATAACTTATTGTACCACTAATAGTAGAAAAATTATGTTTCGTTGATGTTGGATTACTATCATTTGCATTTCCATCAAATTTATACCATGCTACTAAATCCGTTGTATCCGCAGGAATATAAGGATAACCGGAAGAATTTATTATATTATTTATATTTTTAATAACAGGAGTATAATAAAATACTTCATTTATAGATTTTATTTTTAAAATTACTATTCCAGAACCACCCCAACTTAGAGGATGTCCTCCACCACCTGATCCAGGAACTCCATTAAAAATACTATAAAAATATGTTTTATTATTAATATCTTTAAATTCTGTATATCCACCTCCTCCTGTAGCAATTCCATTTATATCGGCAAAAGTCATATTCCAACGATGACCAGCTCCACCACTACCATATTCAAATGGAATACCTGAAATTGATGATACTATTCCTCTTCCTCCATTACCAATAGTAGCTATACTATTTGTTATAGATGAGTCACCGCCTCTCCCATATTGCCCTTCAGGAGCAGCACCACCTCCAGCCCCTGCTACTGCTTGTGTGTTTGCTGTTACACCTCCGCGTCCTGATAATCTACCATCAATAGTATAAGGAAGAGTAGTAAATGTCGAACCGCCACCTCCTCCTTGTGATATAGCAGATAATTTTGTAATTGGATTAATATATCTAACAGAACCAGGTGCTGGTCCGGAGTTGCTTGAATATCTTCCCCCTCCTCCACCCGCAGCTGCTCTTATAATTATACCATTTCCCTCAATAGAACTATTATTCCCATTTATTCCGTCTGTATTATTTTTTGTGTCGTTATTATCATTCCAAACAACACGACCGCCATTTCCTACCAAAATAGTATATAATCCTGAAGGAAAATTAACATCATTAAATGTAACAACACCACCACCTCCACCAGCTCCTCCATTAGATGCCCCACCACCTCCACCACCAACAACTAAAACATCACAAATAGTATTTTTTGTAAATGTAAATTCGTGTCTTGTTTGCAATTCATCAACAATTTCACTATGTCTAAAAGTAATTACATTTTTATTTATAATTTTATGATGAACTCTTATTATAACTATTCCTGAACCTCCCGGATGCCAAATCCCTGTAGTGCTACTATATGCCGCACCACCTCCACCACCTATATCATTTGTACCTTTAACACCATCTCCATAACCACCTATTCTCCCGCTTCCTCCACCACCTAAACCACCTGCTCTTCCTCCAGCACCGCCACCAGCACCTCCACCACCGCCATAAAATTGATTAAATCCTGTTATAGTAACTAATCTCCCGTGACCTCCTTCGCAACCTAAAGCAGTAGCACTTGCACCACCTCCACCACCTCCATTATTTCCAGCAAATCCTGCTGGATTTCCAGCACTTCCATTGAAACCACCTTGAACATATTGTGTTCCATCCCAAAATGTATTACCTTGTGTAGCAGCACCGGCAGCTGTTACATGCCCACCGCCTCCTCCAGACCCACCATTAGAACCACCGCCGCCTGTACCGCCTATGCCCCCTTTTCCTCCGCCTTTTCCAACTAAATTTATACTATCAAAATTAATAAGATTATTATTTATATCTCTAATTTCACTATCATAACCATTACTATTTTCACCCCCTTTGCCAACTATTATATTGTATGTTCCTTTTAATGTTTTATTTACCATATACACTATACCTCCTCCACCGCCTCCACCTGGTTCATGAGATACACTACCATCAGTTCTACCTGAAGAACCACCGCCGCCGACTATTAATATATCACATAGAGTATCTTCATTAAAGGAAATTGTATAAGGTTCTTGTGTATTTGCTCCTCTTTTATGTTTAAAAGTATAAATATACGGAGTTCTTTGCGGAGTTACAAGAGATGTAATTACTGGGTCCATTGTTAATAATTTATTATTTGAAGCCAATGGATCTAATTTATATCTTATTATTACTATTCCTGAACCACCATTGCCTCCTAAGACAGAACCTGGATCGCGAACAGCACCACCTCCACCACCTGTTCCATTAATACCATGTATACCTCTTCCTATACCATCTCCATTACCACCTCCGCCAAATAAACCATTACCACCATTGCCATATCCTTCGCTTGCTCCATCGCCTCCACTTCCACCTCCTCCTGCAAACCATCCATTATCTCCAATTGATGATGAAAATGCTTTATTAAAAATGAAAGTTCCTACTCTATCAATACCAGGACCTCCATTCTGACCAGCTGTATTGCTTGATGAAGTAGAACCAACACCTCCGGCACCACCACCGCCACCACCTGGAAAAGAAGAACTACTTCCCCCCCCGTGCCCTCCATCTTCGCCAAATTGATTTAATATTGCTGGTGCCGATACTCCAATTTGAGATTGTGATTTTTGCGTTTGTGTTCCATTCGCATATATAAAACCTCCACCTCCACCACTACCTCCGTTTGTAGCGAGTAGACCATCCCCTTGTCCGGATATTCCAGTACTACCTCCACCTCCTCCTCCATTTGCTGTAATAATTACTGAATTATCAGATTTTGTAAATGTAGAATTATTACCAATACTTCCTCTTGACTGTGATATTCCGCCATTTCCACCCTTTCCAACATTAATAGTAAAACTACCATTTACTTGTAAATTTTGAACTAACACTAAACCACCAGCACCTCCACCTCCAGCATTTTGTTGTCCACCACCGCCGCCACCAGCAACAAGTAATATATCACATAATGTATTTTGTGAAAATGTTTTAGTGTATGAGGTTTGGTTTCCAGAACCTAAATATTCATATGTTTCGATAATATAGGTTATACCATCGGGACCAGTATATATTTTTGGTAAAATTTCAGCAATATATTTTATTATAACTATACCCGAACCTCCGCTTCCCGCAGGTAAATCGGGGTCCTGAGTATAAGCATTACCTCCACCACCGCTACCAGTACCATCAATTCCACTTGTTGCTTCTCTTAAATAAACTCCGGCAGAATCTAATACTCTACCTGTTCCTCCTACACCATTACTTCCTCCAAAACCCTTTGTTGCTAAATTTACATTGATTGAATATTGATTAGCACCTCCGCCAGCAGCATATATTACATTATTACCAGTTATATTTATTGCTACACCATCATTTCCATTTGTTGAATCTATAGAATTAATAATACCTGCTCCACCACCACCCCCACCTTGATAATCAGAAGAAACCGTCGTATTTTGTCTTCCGTTTTTACCACCTGCTACATAACTAACACCATTCCACATAGTATTTCCTTGTGTAGCAGTTCCTGCAGTTCTTATACCGAAACCAGGATTATTTTCAGAACACCCACCTCCACTACCTCCATTTCGCCCATTTATAGTAGCATCAGCAACATAAACACCACCGCCACCACCTCCAAAACCTCTTAAATTTTGATTTGCTGAACCCATAAGCATTGATACATCAGTACCATTTAATTGAATGTAACTATCTTTACCATCTTGATCAGTTCCTACTGTTCCTTGTCCATCTGTTAAGAGTGGCAAACCTACACCACCTTTACCTACTCCAATAGTATATACGCCTGTATTAAATATTTGATTAATAGTATATACGACGCCTCCAGCACCACCTCCACCACCCATACTATTACCGCCAGCACCTCCGCCACCAACTATTAATATATCACAAAGTGTATTTTGCGTAAATCTTTTTGTGTAAATACTTTGATTACCAGAACCTAAATATTTATATATTTCAACTATATATATTTTATTATCATCTTTGTATATATATGGCGTAATAGCATAATTAGTATTATTATTGTTTATAGCAGCCGTCATATTATTAATATAATTATCATAAGTAGTATTTTTAAGATATAATTCCGATTTAACAGATTCTATATTAAAATTACTTGCTTTATAATCAACAGTAATATTACTATTGTTTAAAATAATAGGCATTATAGAAAAAATAATATTAGATTTTTTCTTTTCTATATAAATGAAGATATAAAGTATTTATATATTTATATTTATTAAATAATGAGTGACTATTTATTCATAGATATACGAAAAAGTGACGAAGTATATTCGCTTAGATTTGATAAATCGAATAACTATGAAGTTTATTATATTCCTATGAATATGATAAGATTTAATGCGGATATTATAAAAAAACATTTACAATATAAGAAAAAAATCTACATAGTATGTAATTCATCGTCCAGATCCAATTTTATTAAAAAAAAGTATTTTGCTAATATTCCTAAAATAATAGTTAGTGATAATTTGCAATTTAACAAATTAAATCAAGGTATTAACAAAGTTGCTATAGATAATATTACACTTAATGTAAATGTAATAGGTGATAATTCATTCAATTTATATAATGTAATGAGAATTACGCAAATAATACTGGGTACTCTTATAACTTTAATAGGAAGTTACTCATTATATTCTCTATATAATTGTAAAAATAAATTTACTTACCAACTATATCCTTTAATGATACTTATATTATTTGGTCTTATGGCATTATTTAACGGCTTAACTTCAACATGTTCTCTTTCCGTAATATTGGTCGATTATCTAAATTAATCTAAATTATAATCTCTTATAAGCTCTTATAATCTCTTATAATCTCTTATAATCTCTTATAATCTCTTATAATCTCTTATAAACTATAATGAAGTTTATATTCAACACAAGTAGTATCTAAAGATTCATATACAGGTAACACTATATATTTATAAGTTTTATCTTCGTTAGATATAAATTGTTTTAGTGACATGGTAATATCTGTATATTTATCAATTGTTAATCTATCAATAGCAATGAGTTCATTATACGATTTCTTATAATATTTTTTAATATTTTTTGATAATAAATATCCGTCAATATTTATAAATTCTTGTACAGTAATGTTAGTTTTAAATATTTGTGTTAATACTTTCTCTACTTCTTGAATAGTTGTAAGTGATTCATGCCAACTATTATATTCAATATCTTTAATTTTAAAGTTTTTCTTTAACATATTTAGTTCTTCTTTGCTAAAACTATTATTTGTAGTGTTAAATGGTTCTAAATATTTAGTATTATTTAATAATTTGTTATTATGATTGATAGCAATATTTTTAGCACATTTTTCCATAATATTACTAATATGTTTGCATAATAAAGTACAATATACCTTAGTTACATTATATTTTTTCCAATTTTTGAAACGTCCTGTTATTCTTCCAAATAACTGATACATATTGTCATTTAATATTACATCATATCCAAAAATAGCCGAAGTAAAGTTACCAAGTTTTTCAGTAATCAATGTTTGTCCCATTCCAACACAATTATATCCAATAAATATAATAGGTCTATTATGTAAATTATATTTATCAATATGTTCTACTATTAAATCACCTAATTCCCCTTTATTCAATATAAGAGGCATTGATACATACTCTTCTGCTGCTTTTGCTGCTTCGGCTGCTTTTGCTGCTTTGGCTGCTTCGACTTCCTCATTTGCTTCACAAAATACCTTATATGTAATATTTTTTTCCTTACCATTTATGGTAATAATTAAGCAATCTGTTCGTATTTTAAACAAGTGTTCTCTTATGTAATAATGTGTTTTAATTCTATTTTTTACAGGAATAAATACACGATTATTATCATTTAATATATCTGGGTATTTTTTTAGCGTTTTAATAATAAAATTGATAGTAAAACATTCTTGATCATTGAATAATTCTCTGTTAATACCATCGATACCATCGATAATATTATAGTCACTATTTTTACAAGGGCATATAAATTCTATATCATTTACACCAAAATAATTGTTATCATGATAGCAATCTTTAATATCAATTATTTTAATGTTAGACCAAAACCCTGTCATATTACTTGTCCATATATTATTTGGAGATGCTGTCATACCATATATTCCAGACACTATATCTAATTTATTTAAATTTTCAATATTCCTGCGTATATCATACTTAATATTTGATATATATTTATGTAATTCATCGAAATATACAAATACTCTTCTGACATCAGTTTCTTCTGAATTTTTCTTAGCTAATTCAGTAATAAAATTAAAACAATTAGAGAACCGCGTTTTATTACTACAAGCTATAATAATCCGAGGCATATGATTTTCAGTGTATTTAACAAGATTTGTAAAATTATTCGCATGCCCATAAGGTCCTTTATATATAGAACTAAATACACAAATCGAATTAGTTCCATAATCATTATTAATACATTCCAATCTATTAGAAAACTGCTTATTATTCAGAAGAGTATTCATAGTAAATACGATATGAAGACTTTGACCTTCTGTAATATCATTTAATAAATTCTCTTTAATGTGATTTATTATAATAAATGTTTTGCCCATTTGCGTAGGTAAAACACATAAATTGAACTTATTGAACTTATTATTGTTCATTCTAAAGAAAATTTAGATGGTTTGGCTTCTTAAAAGCCTCTGATCAATTTTTATTATATATAATAAAAAATATATCACTTTCTCTTATTTTCACATTATCTTATAAATATAAATACTCTCATATAAATAAAAAATGATAATATATATATAGAATTATATATAATATAATGGCGATTACATATAAAGCAAATGTTGTAGATGATGTATTAAAAGTTATGGAGCATTTAAATGATGAAAAAATCTCAAAACCAATTATGACAATTTATGAATTTGATAAAATAATTGCTCTAAGAACTCAACAGATAGCTTCTGGAGCACCATTATTTATTGATTCAGCACAATTGGAAACGGAAAATATCAAAAGTAATATGGAATTGCGACAAATTGCTCTTAAAGAATTAATTGATGGAAGACTACCATTCATTGTTGAAAGAAAACTTCCAAATAATAAAAAAGAATATTATAGAGTAAAGGACCTTGATTTAGTAGCTATTAGAGATAGAATTAGATAATAATTAGATAATGTTCATATATATATTTTATTTACTAAAATTACTAAAAAATGATTATATTTAGATAACAAAAATTATAATATAATATAATATCAATTGACTTTTGTTGCGATATTCATTATATTTATTTATATCATGAATATATTTTCAGAAGATGATATACTTGATTATATAATTGATAATATACATATATTAGATTTTCATATTTTAGATTATGATAAACTTAGAAAAGTATCTGTTAATTTTAATAAAAAGTTTAATCCGAGACTACTTTATATTGAACCTAAAAAATATAATGGGTTGATGCTTGTAGGTGGTTTTACATACAAACATGTTTTAAATATTATAGAAAAGGGTATATTACATAAATTTTGTTTAGATAAAAAAAAATTTATAATAGATAATATTATACAATATTCTAAATTACATTTGCATTTACTAATTATAACTTCTAAATTATGTATTTATATAGAATACCTTATTGAATTATTGTACAATTCATGTTATAAAAAACATAAGAATATTATGAAAATATTTAATAATATATCTCAAAACATTGCTATATATAAATATTCAAATATACCTGATATACTAAATATAGTAGGAATTTGTCTTGATATTTTTAAAAATATTGATAAATATTATATTAGACAAGGAGGAACATCATTGTGTTATACTCTAAATATAAGTATATTTTTATTTATATTAATTAAAGGCATTTATAATATATTTAAAAATAGTTCTAAAGATGATATTCCAAAGGAATGTTCCATTAAACTAAATAAATTATTTATAATACAAAATCAAAAACTTAATGAATATAAAGAGAGTTTTATAAATAAAGATTCAGAAATAAATAGAATATTCCCTAAATATTATTTAAAATATGTTCTGAATTTATTAGAGAATATTTATATTACTATATAAATTACCTATATTACACCTATATTACACCTATATTACACCTATATTATACATATATTATACATATATTACACCTATAATATATGAAAAATAATATCATTTTATTTATTTTTTAATTTAGATTTATAAATAAAATAAAAACTAAAATTGATATAATACTACACTATAATTACAATATAGTTATGTCATCTGTAACCATAATCAATAATACTATATTAAATGATGATATTATAGATTGTTGTAAAAATCATATTTATATTACAGATTATGATAAGTTAAAAATAGTATGTTCTAAATATAAAAAGTATTTTTGTCTTAAGGAATTAACGCATGGTAATAAATATTCTGAAATAATAAATATTAAAGGATGTACTTTAGAAATTTTCATATATATTATTTGTAAAAGTATACTAAAAAATATAGATTATGATGTAGAGAAAAATATTATTAAACAAATTATAGCAAGTAAAAATGAATTTACTTTAGATAATTATAAAAAGGGAATATATATATTAAATTATATTATACTATTGTATTATAATTGTTATCATGGTGATATTAAAAATATAATTAAATTATTGGGAAAATTCATTTATTTTTGTAAGAAAAAAATAGATCTAAATAATTTCACATATTTTACAACTCCTATTATTTCGTATATCGATGATATACAAGAACGTATTATTGTTA
>Ga0078894_10004418_pt1 | contig 10750 bp, 9 predicted proteins | sample LauGreSu1BDMLBSD_2_FD_67506 | JGI IMG/M metagenome (GOLD analysis project Ga0078894, IMG submission 67506) | Freshwater lake microbial communities from Lake Michigan, USA - Su13.BD.MLB.SD (version 4) (version 4) | ecosystem: Environmental > Aquatic > Freshwater > Lake | place: Lake Michigan, USA... | reverse complement strand
TTACAAATTTCGTACTTCTTCTTTAATACTCTCAAGCTGACTTTGCAGTTTTTCTAAATCTTGGGTTGAATGGGTGATTTGTATGCTCATTTCTTGCAAATGCAAAACCTCATCTAGCAATAGCTTATGATAAGATAACATGGTTTGATTAACCTCTAAAGCATTGATTATCATATAATTTAAGTTAGCTAATTTAAGCAAAACAGACGTTGTATCTATTGCCTTTTCGGGTTCTTTTTGCATTTCGCCTTCACCCAATAAAAGCCACATCGGATTAATATCAGGAAAACGCTGCAAAACACGCTGTAAAAGTTCAATTCCTGGCTTATTACGCCCTGTTGTTATGTGAGTTATAAGTGGCAAGGATACACCTAATTCTAGCGCTAAAGATGATTTAGAGTGGTTGAATCTAACCATAATCTCCACTATACGTTTGTTAAGTTCGTCCATTTTTATAATTAACTAATAATCAATACCTAAATCAAATATAAAACAATTGTAAATGGCATTATTAACAATTGTTACACATACTTAACTTTTGTAAATAACATGAAAAACAATTGTTAATTCATGTCTAATACAAATACTTTAGATACAAAATCGTAACTAATTGATTTAATACAATATAACTACCAATAAACTTACTCGAATTACATTTGTAAATACTCTTAAAATGTGGTACGAATTGACCTTAACAATTGTATCAACTTTGCAAGGTGGTTGGATTTGGATCAAAAAAGCCCAAATAAGAAAAATCTCACTTGGGCTTTGTATTTTTAGAAACCTGAGGAATTATTCACTTAGTTCTAACCAACGCATCGATTTTTCGTCAAGCGTAGTATCAATTTCCTCTACCTCCCTGCTCCACTGCATTAATTCCTCATGATTATTGCTTCCTGCATTTAATTTAGCAGTTATCTCGGCCTTTTTAGCTTCAAGTTGGGGTATTTCTTTGATTAAGCTATCTAATTCGTGTTGTTCTTTAAACGACAGTTTGCGTTTAGCTGGAACCGTTTGCGGCACCACATCAGGTATTTTAGCTGCTACTTCTTCCTTTTTAACCTCTTTATTAGCACTTTGAGCCAATTTTGCATCATTGCGCTTTTCTTCCTGCTCGTTTAAGTAATCTTGGTAATTGCCATTAAAATCTCTAATCACGCCATCGCCTTCAAAAACGAACAAGTGTTCAGCTAGCTTATCCATAAAATACCTATCGTGGGTAACAATAATTAAACAGCCTTTGTAGGATTCTAAAAAGTCTTCCAACACATTTAGGGTTTGTATGTCTAGATCGTTGGTAGGCTCATCAAGCACCAAAAAGTTCGGATTTTTAATCAATACAGTCAGTAAAAATAGCCTTCTGCGCTCCCCACCACTTAATTTACTTACAAAGGTGTGCTGCATTTTATCATCAAATAAAAAGCGCTTACATAGCTGCGTTGCAGTTACGACCTCACCTCGGCCCAACTCCACGTATTCAGCTATATCTTTTACCACCTCAAGCACTCGTTTATCCTCTTTTAGTTGCAAGCCAACTTGCGAGTAATAGCCATAAACAACGGTGTCACCTTTACTAATGTGTCCGCTATCTGGCTGATCAAGCTCCATAATGGTATTTAAAAAAGTACTTTTACCTACCCCATTTTTACCAACAATACCAATACGCTCGCCTGGTTTAAACATGTAACTAAAATCTTTAATTACATTTAGGCTACCAAAAGCCTTATTTACATGATGTAGCTCGATAATTTTACCTCCAAGGCGTTGCATTTTCATATCCAGCTCCACCTTTTTGTTTTCGATTTTTTGTGATGCTTTTTCTTTGGTTACATGAAACGCATCAATACGGGCTTTTTGTTTGGTACCACGTGCTTTGGGTTGTCTGCGCATCCATTCAATTTCTTTTCTAAATAAGTTACGCGCCTTGTCAATTTCACGTCCTTCTTTAAACTCGCGTTCGGCTTTTTTCTCCACAAAATAGCCGTAATTACCTTTGTAGGTGAACAGCGTATTGTTATCTAACTCAATAATTTCGGTGCAAACAGCATCTAAAAAGTACCTATCATGTGTAACTAAAAATAAGGTAACCTCACTACTTTTTAAATATCCTTCTAACCACTCAATCATGTCTACATCTAAGTGATTGGTAGGTTCATCCATAATCACCAAATCGGGAGTTTGAATAAGTATTTTAGCCAAAGCCAAGCGCTTGCGTTGGCCTCCACTTAATTTAGTTACGGGTTGATCGTAACGGGTGATGCTCAGTTTAGTTAATATTTGTTTTACCCTGCTTTCGTAATCCCAAGCATTAAGTGCGTCCATTTTTTCCATGGCGTATTGCAGTTTAAGCATCACAGGTTCAGTGTGATCAGCTTCAGATAGCTTTAAAACGGCCTCATATTCTGAAACAGCGTTAAGTAACTCGTTGTTGCTATTAAACAAAGCATCCCAAACATTAAGTGCAGGATTAAAGTAAGGCTCTTGAGGCAAATAAGCTACCTGAATATTTTTATCGGTAACAACTTGCCCATCACCATCGCTAGAATCAGTACCCGCAAGTATGTTTAATAAATTAGTTTTCCCTGTTCCGTTTTTGGCTAAAAGAGCAATTTTATCTCCTTTTTCAATGCTAAATGATAGATTCTCAAACAAAACCCTATCACCATAACGTTTTGATATATTTTCTGCGCGTAAGTAATTCACTCGACAAAGGTGTAATATTTTAAGCAAATCCTTTAATAAGTGAAACAATTAATATTTTAAGCTTCAGAATTTACCGATCAATCCGATACCATATCACTTGCAAATATGTTATTCGTAGCAAGTTGTTATTACCTTTTAGATTGCTTAGCTAAAAAAAGTATCGAGTATACTATCCTATTTACAAATCAAAACGGCCTAAATCAGTGTGCAGTTTTAGTTTAAGGTAACTTATTTAGTTGGCCTCTATATTGTAACCTGCTTGCTTAATCGCAGTTTCAATGCTTTCGGTTGTAATGATTTCGCCAGTTACAGTAAGTACTTTATTGGGGTTGGTGGTGTCTACCTCCCACTTTTCAATGCCCGCAACATTGTTTAAAAATGGAGTTACTGTGGCAATGCATCCGCCACATTTAATGTTGGTTTTAAATGTTAGTATTTTCATGTTATTTCAATGATATAAATTTTAATCGTAAACTATTACTTACTACAGATACCGAACTAACGGCCATTGCTGCAGAAGCGATCATGGGATTAAGTAAAAATCCGTTGTAACTGTACAACACACCTGCTGCCAATGGTATGCCTATTACATTATAAATAAAGGCCCAAAACAGGTTTTGCCTAATGGTTTTTATGGTTTGGGTGGAGAGTTGCAAGGCTTTGGCAATGGCTGTTAAATCGGAAGTAATGAGGGTTATTTTAGCCACATCCATGGCCACATCGGTACCTTTTCCCATAGCAATGCCTACATCGGCAATGGCTAATGCTTCGCTATCATTAATGCCATCACCCACCATGGCCACTACTTTACCTTGGGCTTGTAGTTGCTTAATAAAATTAGCTTTATCTGCTGGCAATAAGTTGGCTTGTATATTGGTTATGCCTACTTCGTTGGCCACCATGGTAGCTGTTGCCAAAGCATCACCCGTAAGCATATACACAGCTATACCTTTGTTTTGTAATAAGGCTACTGCCTGTGCTGAGGTGCCTTTAATTTCATCGGCAATGGCCATCAGCATAAGCACTTGTTGACTGTTGGCTAAATACACTACGGTATAAGCTCGGCTTTGCCATGCGGCTATCATGGTTTGTGCGGCAGCCGAAACCTCAATACCTTGTTGTTGCATCAAGGCTAAATTGCCAATATAAAATGGCTGATTTTGATACTGAGCCTGCACGCCTTTTCCGGTAATGCTGGTAAAGTTTTGCAACGACAAGTTGGCATCTAACGTAGGATTTTCATTTACAAATAAATCTACTACGGCATCGGCCAACGGGTGTTCCGATTTTTTTTCTATGCTTAAAAACACCGCTTTTTGTTCGTTGTCGCATTGCTCATTAACCCATGTGTGCAAAACCTTTGGAGCACCTTTTGTAATGGTTCCTGTTTTATCCATTACCACCACATTTACAGCATGGGCTAACTCTAAACTTTGTGCATCTTTAATTAAAATTTGGTGCGAAGCAGCCTTACCCACTCCTACCATTATGGCAGTTGGTGTTGCTAAACCAAGTGCACATGGGCAAGCAATTACCAATACAGTAACTGCATTTAATAAGCCATAAGTAAAGCCATTATTGCCTCCAAAAATTAACCACGCTACAAAAGTTAACACCGAAATAAGCAACACCACGGGAACAAAAATGCCCGCAATTTTATCAACCAATTTTTGTACTGGCGCTTTTGAAGCTTGGGCCTGTTGCACCGATTTTATAATTTGAGCTAAAAAGGTATGTGCGCCAACTTTTTGGGCTTGATATACAAAACTGCCTTTGGTATTTAAGCTGCCTGCAAATACTTTATCGGCTTTTGCTTTTTCAACCGCAATGGGTTCGCCTGTAATCATGCTCTCGTCTACAAACGATTGTCCGCTTACAACTACTCCATCCACTGCAATTTTTTGTCCGGGTTTGGCCACCAATAAATAATCAACTTGCACCTCGCTTATGGACAATTCAACTTCGGTTTGATTGATCATAGCGGTAACAGTTTTGGGTTGTAACCCGATGAGTTTATGAAGCGCACTTGAGGTGTTTGATTTAGCTTTTTCTTCTAACCATTTACCCAAAGATACAAAAGCCACCACCACTGCAGCCGCCTCGTAATACACATGCGCATGTAAGCCTCGGCTGTGCCAAAACTGTGGGTAAAACGTATTAAATACACTAAATGCAAAAGCAATGCTGGTACTTAATGCTACTAACGTATCCATGTTGGCCATGCCGTGTCTGGCTTGCTTAAAAGCATGCACAAAAAAATGTCGGCCAAACCAAAATACTACAGGTGCAGTCAAAAGCATTTGTATAAAGTTGCCGTAAGGCAAATCCATATAAAACATACCCAACACCATAACAGGTGCAGCCAATATTAACGACCAACGCGTGCGGTGTTTAAGCTCGGCATAACTTTCGGTTTGGGCTTCTTCTTTAATCTGTTCAGCGTTAAACGCATCAATCACTAAATCGTAACCAATACTTTGTAGGCTTTGTTGAAGTTTATGTAAATCGGTATGGGGTAAATAAGTTACCACTGCTTCTTGGGTAGCATAATTTACTTCGGCACTTTTAACTTCGGGCAAACTGCTTAACATGCTTTGCACGCTTACCGCACATGCTCCGCACGATAAACCTAAAACAGGAAACGTTTGTGTAATGGTAGTTGGGTTGGCCATATAAATTATATAAGATATGGCACAAAGGTGCAACAATAAATAGGTACTGCAGTTACACTTTAAATAAATAGGTTTATATAGTTTACCTAAAGTTTATCTAAAGCCGTACGATGTTGCTGTTCGCTATTTTTAAAAGCGGTGGGTGTAAAACCGGTAACTTTTTTAAACTGTGCCGAAAGATGTGCCACGCTGCTATAATCCAACACATCGGCAATTTGACTTAAAGTTAACTCATCATAAATAAGCAACTCTTTGGCACGTTCTATTTTTTGCTTAATAATGTATTGCTCAATAGTAATGCCTTCAACCGATGAAAACAGCGAGCTTAAATAGTTGTAATCATAGTTTAAGGCCTGTTGTAATACAACCGACCAATTTACTTTTAAGGCTTGGGGTTGACTGTAAGTAATGACCGAAGCGTCTTTATGATGGATATGCTGCACAATAACCGTTTTAAGTTGATTAATTACACGTCTTTTGCGATCATCTACTCGTTCAAAACCTTGTTGGGTTAATTGCACATCTAACAGTTGTAATTGGGTTGATGTAAGTTCGGTAGGTAATTTTACCAAACCTAAATCAATATGCGTAGGTACAATATTTTGCTGCACAAAAATTTGTTCAACCGCTGCAATGCACCTGTTACAAACCATATTTTTAATGTGCAATTCCATGTGTTATTCTCCTTCGTAAAAATCGGCAAGTTCAGCCATGTAGGTTTCGTTCCAGCCATCTACAATATCATTGTAATCTTCGTCAGGTATGTTGGTGTGGCGCACTTCAACCGAAGTTCCACTTTTATCTAAATGCAATTTTATGGTAACAATAGAAGGCGTTTCGGTGCTTTCATCGCCAAAATACCATTGCTGTACTATTTTTTTACCCGGTTCAAGTTCTAAAACTTTACCTACAATGCTACCATCCCACATGCTAAATTCGGTGCAAGGTTCGGCAGTAAACTCAGCCTTATCTCCTGTCCATAATTGAATGGTAGCCTCGGTGGTTAATGCAGCATAAACCTCATCAGGTGTGGCCTCAATAATGTAGTACTTCTTAAAATCTTTCATAACGTAACACAAAGGTAGTGTTTTGTGTGAATGATTTTTTTTCTAGGCAGAGTTAAGTTGGTGCTATTAGTATAAAAGAAAACTAAAACGTTACTAAGAAATTAATTAACCAACAATTTGGTATAACCTATTTTACCTTGTGAGGTTACTTTTACCACATACAAACCGGTATTTAAGGTATGATAAATTGGCTCAGTTGGATTTAAATCCATTTTACTAAATACTACCTTACCTGTTAAATCATACACCTCTATTTGTGCTGTGGCAGTAATTTCGCTTAGCATAAACCATTGGGTTGATGGATTTGGATAAATCTTTACTTGCATGTTAGTCATGCTTAATTCATTTAAGCCAACGGCATTTTTTCCACCTACAAAAGTTGTAGCGCTGCCTAACGATAATTGATAGTAACTACCAGATGCCGATACTTCTTGATACTTAGCACGCACTGTTACATAGTTATTACCCGGGAACACATTGCTAGTAATTAAAACCGTATCGGTGGTAATACCCACTAAGTTACCTGGTGTTAATGGATTATTGGACACATAAACATAATAAGCCAACGCACTTGCCGGCTCAACCCAGCTAATGGTAAAAGTAGTCGAATCAACATTAGCACTTGCACTTACTTGGGTTGGCATGGCATGATAAAACAAACGCAAAGTAGGATCGCCCATTAATGCAATATGCACCGAACTAGGAAAACTACTGCTAACATATCCCGAAACTGTTGCAGGCGAAAACAAACGTCCGTCTACATTATTTTGGGTAACACGGGTACTAAATCCAATGGGATAACCTAAACTCATGTGGTGTAAATTCCAATGTGGCCTACCGCTCCAAACACTTGCTAACGCTGGATTTTTAGCGCAAAGTGGCGCACGTAAAAAGTTATTGGTATTATCCCAATCGCCAAAATAGCTACCAAACAACATAGTAAACACCGTGTTTATGCTATCGTTGTTAAAGTTAGCTGTATTGCCAATGCCATTTGCACTGGTATAAGTGCCACCTCCACAACCAAATGATAGCAAATGATTTTGTTGTTTTACATTGGTTAAATAATCGCCCTCAGTAATATTGTCACCACCAATCATGCTGCTAAAACTACGCCATCCGCTTGCGGCAAAAGCCTCACCACTCATTGAACCAAAATTATCATCAATAATAGCTTTACGATTTGGGGTAAACCCTTTTGTTTTAAATGTATGTGCCTTGGTTAAATATTGTTTTACCAATAAAGTATCGTTTAAACCAAATGTTGGCATGTTGCTTAAATCAACACGGCCAATTTGTAACACTACCGAGTCGGGGTAAATCATATCCACATCAAATTTTCCATCGTTTGGTATATTATCATTACGAGTGCCTGTTGCCGAGTCAATATTAGCCCAGGTATCGGTAAACATTTCTTCGCCTAACACACCATAATATAAATCGGCAGGCCAAGCTCCTTTGTGGTCGGGCGTATGTCCATCAGGAAAAATAACACCAGAGTATGGCACCGGTATACGACCTAACAAATACAAACTTTGCGGCTTTACCGCATGATTACGATATGCCACATACCAATTTAAGATACGCATTTTTACATCGGTAACAGCGGTATTACGGGCAATAATCATGGTATCTACGGTGTATCCATCGGCCACAAAATCTTGTATTAATTGAGCAATTTCGGTTTGAAGTGGTTGGTTGTAATTGGCATCAATCAATAACAACATACGGCCAGTTTCAACCCAATTAGCCACTGTGGTTGAAGTAAGCAAATACCCATGCCCCAGTTTACTGTTTATTAAATTACGTTGCACATAATACTCCCAAGTACCTGTGGTTACATTATCAGTATAAGTAGTATCGTTTTTGGTAAGCGTGGCAATGGCATTGCCCCAACTATTGCTGGCTGGTGCTTTGCGGTATATTTTGTATGATGTGGTAGTGGCATCATAATTCCAGTTTAGTTTTATAGGCAATGTGGTGCCTTCGCGTTGCAACAAAACGCCATAGCTTTTGGCCGTTTGGCCTTGTGCTACTGTACCTAAAAACAGTAATGTAAAAAGTGCCGTATAAAGTTTGTATGATTGTAGCATGTGTGTTAGTTTGTAGTACCGAATTTATAATTATTTCATGAGTAATCAAGTTCAACTGACAGAAAGTTGGAAACCTGTGTTGGCTCAAGAGTTTAACCAACCTTATTTTAATCAACTAATTGAGTTTATTAAGCACGAGCAAGCTGCAGGAAAAACAATTTACCCTTTGGGTAGCCAAATTTTTAATGCTTTTGAGTTCACTCCATTTAATGAAGTGAAAGTAGTTATACTTGGCCAAGACCCATACCATGGCGCTGGTCAGGCACACGGCTTATGTTTTAGTGTAAATAAAAACGTGGCTGTTCCACCATCGTTAAAAAATATTTATAAAGAACTGCAAACAGATATTGAAGGATACACCGCACCTAACCATGGAGATTTAAGCCATTGGGCCAAACAAGGTGTGTTGTTATTAAATGCCACCCTAACGGTAGAAAAAGACAAAGCAGGATCGCACCAAGGAAAAGGCTGGGAAAAGTTTACTGATGCGGTAATTAAACAGCTATCAACCCAAAAAGATAAGCTGGTATTTATACTTTGGGGTAAATTTGCACAAAGCAAAGCCAGTTTAATTGATACCCAAAAGCACTTGGTTTTAATGGCCGCTCACCCCTCGCCTTTTTCCGCTTATAACGGCTTTTTGGGCTGTAAACATTTTAGCAAAACAAATGCTTATTTAATTGCAAATAACCTAATGCCAATTAGCTGGTAATTGCTACCTTTGACCATCAAGGTGATTAAACTACGCATCATACTAAACCAAATTATGGAGAGTGCCGTGTTTGCTTTTCAAGCATTGGCGGCCAACAAAGTGCGCACACTCCTATCAACACTGGGTATTACCATTGGTATCTTCAGCATTATTTTAGTACTTTCTATTGTCGATTCGTTGGAGCGCAACGTTAAAAAAAGCATTGAATCGTTGGGCAAAGATGCCGTGATTGTAGATAAATGGCCTTGGGATTTTAGTGGCGAATACAAATGGTGGAAGTTTGTAAACAGACCCAATCCAACCTTAACCGAGCTTAAACAAATAGAAGAAAACAGCACGCTTGCACAAGCCAGTTGTTATGTATTAAGTATGGGGGGCTTAACCGTTGAAAATGGCAGCAATAATGCCACGGGTGTATCGGTTAATGGTATTACGTTTGATTACTACCAAGTAAAAAACTTCAATATAGCGCAAGGTCGTTACTTTACCGAAAACGAAGTAAATAATGGCTCTTCGGCAGTTATTATTGGAGATAAATTGGCCGAAAACCTTTTCCCGAACGGTATTGCTGTAGATAAAACCATAGTAGTAAAAAAGAATAAATACCGCGTTGTTGGTGTAATTGAAAAACAAGGCGAAAGCATATTTGGTAGCCAGTTTGATAATTTGGTATTGGTACCTATTAATTGCTTGGCCCAACATGTGCGTTTGAACAGTAACCGCAACCAAACGACTATTGAAGTAAAAGCTAAGGCAGGCATTTCGCCCGATATGTTAGAAGAAGAATTGCGTGGCATTATGCGTTCGGCACGTAAACTTAAACCTGGACAAGAGGCCAATTTTGCTTTAAATAAAACCAGTTTATTTGATGAACCCATCAAGCAAACCTTTAAAATTGTAAGCATTGCCGGCTGGATTATTGGCGGACTTGCGATGCTGGTTGGAGCATTTGGTATTGCCAACATTATGTTTGTTTCGGTTAAAGAACGTACCAACCAAATTGGAATTAAAAAGAGCTTGGGTGCTAAAAACTACTTTATATTAATTGAGTTTTTAGTGGAAGCTGTGGTGCTTTGCCTAGCTGGTGGTTTAGTTGGGCTGATGGTGGTAGGCGCCATTGTATTGGTGGCACAACAATTTGGTTTCGAAATTGTATTGAGTTTAAGCAATATTTTAACTGGTGTAAGCACATCGGCAGGTGTGGGTATTTTGGCAGGGTTAATTCCTGCGCTTTCGGCATCTAGGCTTGATCCTGTGGTGGCCATCAGGGCTAAATAATCAAACTACAAAGCATAAAAAAAGCCCAGACGTTCAGTCTGGACTTATTTAGTTTATATTGTTAGCTATAAATTACTTTACACGCTCTACGTAATCACCCGTGCGGGTATCTACTTTTACTTTATCGCCTACGTTAGTAAACAAAGGTACACGTACTTCGGCACCATTCTCTAAAGTAGCTGCTTTTAATGTGTTGGTAGCAGTATCGCCTTTTAAACCTGGCTC
>Ga0078894_10004417_pt1 | contig 10751 bp, 9 predicted proteins | sample LauGreSu1BDMLBSD_2_FD_67506 | JGI IMG/M metagenome (GOLD analysis project Ga0078894, IMG submission 67506) | Freshwater lake microbial communities from Lake Michigan, USA - Su13.BD.MLB.SD (version 4) (version 4) | ecosystem: Environmental > Aquatic > Freshwater > Lake | place: Lake Michigan, USA... | reverse complement strand
TCCTGGTCCTGGTCCTGGTCCTGGTCCTGGTCCTGGTCCTGGTCCTGGTCCTGGTCCTGGTCCTGGTCCTGGTGCTCGTCCTGGTCCTGGTAACGTCCTTCAACCATATTTGATGGTTCTGATAATATGATTTCAGTCATCTCTGATGAGTATAAACCATTATCGTTCATTCCATCATCATGACATCCAGCGTTCGAATTCGCGTCTTCGACACAGCAAGTTTTAGTATGTTCGTCTATCACCGCTGTGTTATCCATGTGTTGTTTCATTCTTTGTTGGTCATTTAATAAACGAAAGAGTAACATGTTCATTTCATTCATCATTTGCTGTTGTGAGAAAAATAATGATCGAAGCTCTTGATTTTCCTTTATAATCGGTTCAATCTTCATAATTACTTCTGAAAGATTTGTTTCATTCACAATCTTATCCACAATTCCTTCTACGAATTCGCGATTGTTCGTCAAATCATTCATTACTTCTTCCATCAATAATACATTTTCTTCCTGGTCCTGGTCATGGTCCTGGTCATGGTCCCGATCGTACTTCGCATTCTCATGTATGGTGGATTGAGTTTCACTATTACGCAAAGGTCTCGCAACCGTATTATCGGTTGATAACTCTTGGTCAAATCTTGTGTATAAATCATCATATCTGTTATGTAGATCCTCCAACTGGGCGACTACATCTTGTAACATGTAATGGTGTTCTGATAACGTCGCATCATGCGACTTTAATATTACAATAGGTGGAGGAATAACACCCGTGTCCGTAATCATACTTACAAATGGCGACAACGTTTTTCTAGCCGACACATTATGTAACGGTTCATTTACAGTTCTTTGAAGTTGAGTGTATGTTTGGGGTGTGACAGATCCTTGGTTATGTGGCACAGGAAGTATTTGTTTTCCCTCTTCGGGTTTTTTATAACGAGGATTACGACGAGGAATTCCCTTTTCATAAATAAACTCCGGTTCATTCGAGCTCACAGCCATCTTACTTAAATTCAGTTTTTCTGCGTGATATTTCTCTTGAAGTTCCAGTTGTTTTTGTTGTTCAACCACTTCCATCTGCTGTGCGATCAGCATCTTTTGTCGAAGAACTTGTGTTTGAATTTCATTTTGCTTTTGAAGAACACGTAACTTATCCGGCGGAAGATTCGAGCCTTGTGTCTGAATTAATATTGTTCTATCGGATAATTGTTTCTTGATAAGTTCAATATTCTCATAAATATTAATCGGCACGCTTGGTATATTTTCCTTTGGAGTAGTAAAAACCGGAATTTGAGGAACGGGATTAACTACTGGAACTTGATACGACGGAGGCGCTTGATTCATAATACCTTGTAATGTTTGTTTTGAACCACCATAATAAGATCCTTGTTGGGGCATCGTGTGTGTAGCTACACCACCACCATTACCTTGCGACGATGATGCGCGACGTTTTCTCGCAGCAGATAATGCGGCACTTCCACTCATTAGATTATAACATTTAATAACACATTAATTCTATATTATTTTCGCATTACCATTTTTAATGCGTCATAACTTTGATAATTTAAAACACGAAAATCTTCAATCGTATAATCATTCATATCATCTCTCAGAACGGAGATTTCAACCCGTGGAAAATCAAATGGATTTCGCATTAATTGAGTTGTAAGAACATCAACATGATCGTCGTAAATATGCGCATTTCCTAAATAATAGACGAATTCGTGCGGAACCAACCCACAATGTTTGGCCAATAAATGTGTCAAAAAGCTATACGACGCGATATTGAATGGAACACCTAAACCTACATCGCCACTTCGTTGATATAATGCGCATGAAAGTCGATTCATAGCATCGACATTAAACTGACAAAGAATATGGCATGGAGGCAGCGCCATCTCGTTCAGCTGACATGGATTCCACGCGGTCATTATAAGTCGTCTAGAAAATCTCTCAGTAGGGTGTTTCAGGCACCGTATAATCTCGGCGAGTTGATCCACTCCTTTTCCCGTATAATCTTCGGTATGTCCTTTATATTCAGCGTTGAAATGCCTCCACTGATATCCATATATCGGTCCAAGATCGCCTTCGGCGTAATGCGCTAGGCCGCGGGATTCCATAAAATCATGTGACGCATTATCGTCCCAAATATGAACACCCGCATCTTGTAAAATGCGATTATCGGTTTTTCCTTGAATGAACCATAATAATTCTTTCAGGCAGGTTTTCCACGCCATCTTTTTCGTAGTGAGAATCGGAATCGTTCCTTGCTCTAATGAAAAAACCATTCCAGCCCCGAATACGGAAAATGTGCTACCGTTTCGACCATTATGTTCTTGTCTCTCATTCAAAATATCATGGATTAGATTTAGGTATTGGTATTCTAGATGAACTTTACTAGACACAGATAATAATGTATTGGTATTTGAGCTTATGGTGATAACTTCAAATTTACCTGTTTGTTCATTCTGTTCAACCCGATAATGAGGAACGCTGTTGATACGCGAAAAACGACGAAGCATGATAATATAATAGTTATTGTGTGCTTATGTTTAATTCGATTATACGTTGACATTATATTCCGATGGAAATAATATTTATGCTACTATAAATAATATTTACCTTTATATATATTCATCGATGGAATCTTTTGAAGAAACAGTGAAAGAAGGGTCAAAGCGAGGAAGTTCATTCGTCGATCATGTGTTTCGTCTGGATGAACAACAGCAGGGTGTTTTACTGAATATTGTCCAATATACGATTATCGGGTTTGTGCCTATTTTGGTGATGTTGTATTTGGTTCGAACCTATGTTCCTGAACCCGACGACCACAAGGCGACGTTAATGATTTTAGTCGAAATCATCGGCCAGATATTGTTCATGTTTGTGTTTATCTATTTTATCCACCGTCTCATTACGTTTATTCCTACTTACTCTGGATACAGATACAGCGAGTTCAACTTCACCACCACAATTTTAGGCATTTTGATGATTCTCCTGAGTATTAAAACAAAGTTAGGAGAGAAGGTTCAGATTATTGTGGAGCGAACCATCGATCTTGTTGGTGGTGAGTCCAGTTATAACGGAAGTGCCGGGGCTGCCAGTGGCGGCGCAGCACAAGGTGGAAGCGGTGCTGTTCGCATCACACAGCCTCTTTCACAGCCTTATGCCGGCGGTGTTCCTGGTGGTATGGTTGGTGGCGGTATGGCGCCACCTAACCCAGTCCTGACCGCAAACCGTAATACTGGCACAGCTGATTATGGTCTCTCGCAAGCATCTCAGCAGCAGCAACATTTCAATAGCACATATGCCCAGAATGTTGGCGGCGGAATGCCCGGTGGCATGATGTCGTTCGAGCCGATTGCTGCGAATGAGGTGATTGGGTCGAAGTTTTAACGATAACGTAATTATAATAATGAATAGTGTTCGCATTATTCATTATTCACAGTTCTACAATATTGATCGGATCAGAATGTATGGTTCATTCGTATTATGGCCGAATATATTCGCTTCAAAAACCGTTGGAAATTACAAGATACAAATCTCTCAATCAACTCACTTTCTGGCTAAATTTCACGGCTTGAAAATCACAAAAGTATAGACATTTATACTTCCGCCAGAAATGTCCAAAACGCCATTTGCGCCGGAGGTTTTGAAACACGAAAATCCGCGTTTTTCAACTTTATCGTCACAACTTATTCAACCCTCCGCAAAATTTGTGACTGTAACTTTTTCGACTGTCCGTCTCCGCCCCCGCCCCCCGTCCCAAAAACGGACATTTTTTTGGACATTTATACTTTTGGTGATATTTATACTTTTTTGGTGATGACACCGTAAATTACACTTAAATATATTTATACATTACATAACCAGAGCATAACTACCGTCAGGTGATATTTATCACCGTTTCAAACATGCCTATTTTTCGTTGCGAATGTTGTGACTATTCTACGTCAGTAAAATGTAACTACGCCAAACATTTGCTGACTGAAAAACACCGATCACCAAAAAGTATAAATGTCCATTTTTCTGAACCACCCATTCCGGACCTCGCTGATACTACCGCCGCCACTGTCGAATTCATCAAAAACCAACCGTCGTCGTTTGTATGTTCGGATTGTGGAAGAAGATATAGAGCACAACGAAGCCTTTGGCGACATTCAAAGATTTGTCAAACTACAAAAACGAACAACCCGCATATTACAAATTCGTCGATGTATGACAAATTCGCATCAACCGTAACTGAATTATGTAAATCGAATGTGGAACTAAGCAAAATGAACCAATTACAACAAACACAAATTCATGAGATGTATAACCACTTTATGGCCTCGTTACAGAACCAGAACCAGAACCAGAACGTCGCTATTCATAATTCAGCTTATTCGCAATCGAATGTAACAACGAACAACTTACAAAGTATCACCGTCAATGGAAATGTAACGAATCATTCGAATAACAAAACGTTCCATATCAACATGTTTCTCAACGAAAAATGTAAAGATGCGATGAATATGACCGACTTTGTAAAAAACATCGAATTAGATACGGATGATATGAGAGATGTTGGAAAGTATGGGTTTGTGAAAGGAATCTCAAAAATATTTATTGACAATCTTGAAAAAACCGACGTTACAAAACGTCCCATTCATTGTACGGACAGTAAGCGAGAGATTTTATACATCAAGGATGATAATAAATGGGAACGTGAAGGAATACATAGTAAGAAACTGATTAATGCGATCCATTCAGTAGAACATAAAAATGTAGTGCTAGTCAACGAATGGGCAAAAATGCACCCTCAGTGCGAAAATAGTGAAACACAAGCCAACCAAATCTATATGACACTAGCAAAACATGCGCATGACGGAGATGATGATAATGTTATGAAAGTTGCGAAACGAATCGCCAAAACAGTAGTTGTTAGTAAGAATGATGAATAATTCCAAACCTTCACGTTTCAATCCACCGATTATATATGTTCGGACACTTTTCAGCCAAAAATATTTCGTTTAAAAACGAGTAAAACGAGAGAAAATGAAAATCCAAACCTCGGATTTTAAATCTAAGGATCATATTCGTTCAAAAGACTTTTCAGCCAAAAATATTTCGTTTAAAAACGAGTAAAACGAGGGAAAATGAAAATCCAAACCTTCATGTTTCAAACCACTGATTATATATGTTCGGACACTTTTCAGCCAAAAATATTCGCTTTGAAATTAAAACACAGATCATAATCCGTCTCAATAATTCAATAATCCTTAAAAAATGTAAAAAACGACCGATCCCTCCAAAAAGTAGCAAATCCTGCTACTTTTGAATATGTCCGAATAAATGTCCAAAACGCCGTTTGCGCCGGAGATTTTAAAACACAAAAAATCGCGTTTTTCAACTTTACAGTCACAAATTTTTCGACCTCCAACAAAAATTGTGACTGTAATTTTTTTTTCGGCCGACATGCGTCCAACCCCTCGTTTTAAAATATGGACATTTATATATCAAAAAACGGACATTACTACTTTAGGTGATTTTTTGTAGTCGGGTTACTGTTTCAGTCAGGTGGATTTTTGATTTTTATTCCGTTTATCGTCACATTTAGCGTCAGGTGAAAAACATCACCATGGAAAAGGAGCAGCTCTATCGCTGCGAAAAGTGTGACTATTCTACGTCACGAAAATTTAATTATCTCAAACATATTAAGACTGAAAAGCATAAATCACCGCTACATGTGATGTCCAAAAAAATGTCCATTTTTGAAAATCCGTCCCAGACCCCCCAAGAAAATGGCTATCGTTGTCCCAACTGCGATCGAAAGTATATGGCCCAACGAAGTCTATGGCGACATTCAAAGCAATGTTCGAGTGATAATAATAATATAGACAAGTCGGTCTATAATTTATTCTCGTCCAAAATTGCGGATTTATGCCAATCGAATGCTGAACTAAGCAAAACGAACCAAATCCAACAATCGCAAATGATACAATTATGTACCGCGGTATTAACAACAATAGGGCAAAATCTGATTGTCGCACCATCCGCGAATAACAGTAATCATGTGAATACGAAAACATCTGAACCTACTCGATCGAATGTATCAAATATCAATAATACGATGACAACAAACAACCTTACAGTAAATGGAAATATGACAAATAATTCGAACAACAAAACATTTAATATTAATATGTTTTTGAATGAAGAGTGTAAGGACGCGATGAATATGACCGATTTTGTGAAAACGATCGAGTTGGATACTAACGATATGGAAGATGTCGGAAAGCGTGGATTTGTCAAGGGAATATCAAAGATATTTATTGATAACCTTGAAAAAACCGAAGTTACAAAACGACCGATTCATTGTAGTGATAGTAAGAGAGAAGTATTATACATCAAAGACGATAATAAATGGGAACGCGAAGGAATACACAGTAAGAAGTTATTGGATGCGATTCATACTGTGGAGCACAAGAACGTAATATTAGTGAATGAATGGGCAAAAACACATCCACAATGTGAAAATAGTGAAACAACGGCAAATCAGATTTATATGACGTTGGCCAAACATGCCACTGATGGTGATGAAGAAAATGTGGCAAAGGTCGCAAAACAAATTGCGAAATCGGTGATCATCGATAAGAATGATTTTTGATCATATAATTATGTATAATAAACAGATAATTATATATAATAATCATACACATAATAATACCAAGCCAACATGAAAAAAACAGTCGTCGTAAATCTGGAATATATGCGTCCATCGGTGAGCGGGCGATCCAGGTCACGATCCAGGTCACGGACGCGGTCTGAATCACAACCCAAATCACACTCACGCTCTCAATCACCCCATACCACCGTAAATCGTATTGTAACATCTGCGATCGAAAAATCCACAATATGTGATGATTATGATTATGATGAACTGTTGAATGATAAAGTGTTATTAGTTAATGAAGCATATCGCTACGACGACAACGACGATAACGACGACGATGAAGAAAGTGGTAGTAATGACGACGACAACGACGAAGATATAATAACGGCATCTGAATCGTCGTCCACGTCATCGTATACATGTGATACCAAAAGGCAATACCAACACCCAAGTATAAAGGATACAGATTATGCGGTGGATTCCGATGATGATTTATTTCAGTCGGTACTCGATGAACCAACATTTCAACTTGACGTAAACGCGATATTATCTGCGATGACGAAGACTGAAAATAGCACAATCGCGAATATGACCTTACCTAAAATAGCAGCCCGAAGACAGGAGGTTCTCTCAACGATGAATCTAACACCAGAGAAATATGCGGAATTTGAGCGTAAATTACATTTGTATCGGGTGATTGAACATCCAGACGAATTGAAACATAATCAACTTATACGATGGATACCACTCCGGTCTCTCGAAACACGACCGTATGTTACATTAGGCGGCTGTCTTTTCCGTGTCAAATATAATGAAGAAGAAGCACTACATATCATAACGATACGAAACGTGAAAAAATTCGTGTTTAACATTAAATTCGAATTAAATGCTGTATTTCAGCGATTGAGTCAAGAAGAACTCCTCATTTTACGTGCGGTAGAATATGTAGAATCAGAGGATTGAAAGTTTACATTATATTCGCAGACGCCGACATGTTTTTGTGAGGTCATTCGTGAGACGAGGTCGCCGCTGTTTACCGATGATGCGACGTGTTACTGTTTTACATCGAAACCCATGATGTCGAAGACACCTGTTCTTAAAAATGGAACGCGTACAATATGCGATTTCACGTCCTTCATCGGAATCAGCATTCGTCTTCTTACTCACATTTTTCACACAGCGACATAATTTTTCAGCGAGAATACGATGTGCGCGTTCCTTTACATACTTCGTGGTAAGTCTAGACACCGGTATTTTACGCGTGTCTGGTTGATAATGATGAAGAATTTTTAAGTAATCTCCCCGTGTTAATTTCATATCTTCATCAATATCATTATCTGTATATTTGGGCATATTTATTATAGGATGATATAATAACTATTCTAAAATTATTAAAATAAAATGTCGGTGCTTCCTTCCAATAAAAAACACAAGGTCGTCGTGTTTGATGTGGATGAAACACTCGGCAACTTTGCGCAATTCTCGATTTTCGCTCATGTATTAGACGACTATTTCAATAGCCCTGAAATCACATATCAACATTTCAACGATTTAGTTGATTTATACCCGGAAATCATACGACCCAATATGGTGCGTATTTTAGATTATATACGCAAAAAGAAAGTAGCCGGCGTGTGTCGTAAAGTGATTATTTATACGAATAATATGGGACCCGATAAATGGGTAACACATATTCGACGATATTTTGAGTATAAACTGAAAGAAATCACACTTGCGTCACAATCGTCAAAAGGACTGCTCATCGTGCCCCCGTTATTTGACCGTCTTATCGGTGGATACAAACCAGACCAAGTAGCATCGAATGATGGTTATCCGCAAAGAACTACGAATGATAAAACGATGAATGATTTGATCTATTGTTCGCGACTACCGGCTGATATTGAAGTATGTTTTTTGGACGATTTATATCATTCTAAAATGACAGATGAACGTGTATATTATATTAAATTACAGCCTTATTATTCGTATATTCCTATGGAAACATTCATTCTCCGATTTCTGAATAGTGCTTTGTTTCGAAATGTATTCGATAAACTGGACGCTCCTTTATCTGTAATGCCGGCTACATCAGCGGTGGTGAAACGAAAGATTATTTCGATTGAACTTCATGATATGTTCGCAAAATATGCGAATAGATTGAATTATGACGGAAAAAAAGTTCAAAAAAAGATGAATCCGCGCGAAATCGACGAAATCATAAGTAAATATATACTATATCATCTTCATCAGTTCTTCCGAGATGGTCCACCACCCGCATCGAAAACCCGACGACTATCTTCGTCAAAAACAGCTAAAAAAAAGGGGCATTCAAACCACTCCCCTAACAGTAATGTATTTTATGTTGATAGGACTAGCGCAGTAAAGAATATGCGGAACAAGACAGTTCGTAATCGTTAGACACAACACACAGAATACACAAATTTACTTACTTATAAACCAAACCAACCCATTTTCCGGTTTCTTTCAATTCTTCGAAGGTTTCCATTCATCGATCCACTCGTTGAACACTTCGCAAGCCTCTTCCGTTGTGATTTTCCAATCTGCAAATGTCCAGGCGATTTCGTCGAAGCCTTTCTGCCGTTCGTCTTCTGCTTCCATATCATCTGGAAACATTTTGGCATCGCGCACGCTCTCAATCAAAGAACATGCCTGTTCCGGTGTTATTTTTCCGTTGATCAACGCCTCGGCAAATACGGCGAAGAATTGTTTCTTTTGCTGTTCTAGACTGTTCATCGTTGTTGTTTCTCTGTATCGTTGGTTCGCTGTATTCTATTAGATTTTGAAAAGTATTTCAATTTTTTTGAAAAGAGAAATAAAGTTCATCATCATAAACATAATAAAACACACACACACACACACACACTTCACGCAAACCAGCTCATCGTTCCATCTGCGCACATAAATATGACACGGTCACCAGCGGTTTCAGCTGCGTTGATTGCTTCAATCGTTGCGATTTTTGATTCAGGTGTGCTGTGTAATTCGTTGAGATAAACAATACCTGGTTCGCGACGGGCGATGATAATCTCTCGTGCTTCCGCCAATCGTTTCTGCGACTTGCGCTCGATTTCAGCATTCGCCCAACGTTGATGGCGCACATTCGTAACATGTCTGTCCCAGTTTCCTTGTGCTCCTCGCCAGCCACACATACAACTCACCGGTCGAACAATCTCCAATTCGTTGTGCGTGTCATCAAACAGTCGCGCCATAATCACTTGAATCGCATGATGAAGAACCATCGGACTGGTTTCATAGCCAGCATTTCCTTCTTCCGGTTTGTAATTGATAAGCATATCAAATACTTCTTTTTCTTGGCCTCGATGAACCAAGTTGTAGTTCGAATCTGTGTAAATTGTCGAGTCTTCACCGCAAAGTTCAACGACAATAGCATCTGCGACGTCCATGATTTCATCATAGAGGTCTTCGTCGTCTTCTTCGATCTCGTCCAACGTTTTCCAACAGCGTAGAATCGCGCCCGGGCGCATACCCGCCAACGTCGTTCGTTTATGTTTGTGAAGCGATCCGAGTGCGTTCATACCACGTAAATACTCACCTTCGGGTATTTTGTCTTTCACTTCTTCCAGAACGTCCATGAGTGAATCCAGATCCTTTTGTAGTGCTTCACCGGCTTGTGCGACAATACCGCCACCTCCGTTGTAGCCATCACCATTTACGTAGTTCAGTTGTTGTCCGTCCATCGTCGCTTGTTATTGTTTGTCTGTTCTCTGTATTTATATGTTCTTAATTGACAAAAACATTTCAATTTTTTGTCAATCGATCTATGGATTTGTATGATACAAAGGTTGAATAACATTATCTCCAACAATACCAACCGGAACGATTATTTTTTTACGAAGCTGCTGTTTTGCGTATTCGACAGCAGCTTCTGAGGCAACGTGTGTTACTAATATGAACAAGCATGTAGAAATAATGAGCCGTCGGTCAAAGTCGCTAAATGTATTGCTTTCACCTAATATCGCAAATTTTGGGTTAGACCATGATATAGTATTGAAACGCAATAGCAAAATTATGACAGAAGTATATAAGACAATATTACGGAGCAAAGGGATATACTGTGGAACTGT
>Ga0078894_10004416_pt1 | contig 10752 bp, 9 predicted proteins | sample LauGreSu1BDMLBSD_2_FD_67506 | JGI IMG/M metagenome (GOLD analysis project Ga0078894, IMG submission 67506) | Freshwater lake microbial communities from Lake Michigan, USA - Su13.BD.MLB.SD (version 4) (version 4) | ecosystem: Environmental > Aquatic > Freshwater > Lake | place: Lake Michigan, USA... | reverse complement strand
ATAATAAAATCAATGCTTACTCTATCCGCTTCGGCTTGATAGTTTTTAAAAATTCTATGCGCCAAAACAGGAATCGCAATTTCTTGAACATCTTCAATATCGGGCGTATATTTCCCTTTGCATATCGCTACACATTTAGCACCCAAAATCAAGTTTTGAGACGCTCTAGGCCCCGCACCCCAAGAAATATATTTTTGAATAATTTCTGGAGCAAACGCATTGTTTGGACGTGTTTTTGAAGCTAGTTTTACAGCATATTCATATACATTATCCGCCACGGGAATTCGTCTTACTAGATTTTGAATTTCAATAATTTCTTCTTGAGACATAATTTTTGAAAGACTTTCTTCTGTAGCTATCGTTGTGTTTTTAACAATAGATAATTCTTCTTCAAAGGATGGGTAGTCCAAAGAAATGCTAAACATAAAACGATCCAATTGTGCTTCGGGAAGGGGATATGTTCCTTCTTGTTCAATCGGATTTTGTGTAGCCATTACAAAAAAAGGTCTGGGTAATGTATATGTTTGTCCCGCTACCGTTATCATTTTTTCTTGCATCGCTTCAAGTAAAGCAGATTGTGTTTTGGGTGGAGTACGGTTGATCTCATCTGCCAAAATCATATTGGCAAACATAGGCCCAGGTGAAAAAACGAAGTTCTTATCTTTATCCAAAATTTCTGTTCCTACAATATCTGAAGGCATCAAATCCGGTGTGAATTGTATTCGTTTAAAAGATAAATCCAATACTTGTGAAATAGTACTAACCAATTTTGTTTTGGCCAATCCTGGTACACCAATTAAAAGACAATGTCCCCCGCAAAAGAGGGAAACGAGTGTCTGATGAACTACTTCATGTTGTCCAATAATGGATTTTGAAATTTCATTCTTTAAAGATTGAAATTTACCATGAAAGTTATCAATTGCTAATACATCGCTCATATTTAGTTAAATATATTTTGTAGTTCGTTGCATGATTTAAATTCAGGATCAATTTTGATGAAAACAAGATGTTTGAAGGTATTAAACCAATTTTCAGTTGCTTGATTTCTATGTTTTTCCATTGCCATTTCTTTGATTTTGGCATAGTCTGTTTCCAATGAAGCCTTGTGCGGAGAAGTCTCTTTTAATAATTTTATAACTCTATAACCCACTTTGCCGGATGGTGAAGAGTAGGGAATAGGAGCGGAAACATCGCCTACATTCATTTTATTGACAATTTCCGTTAGTGAAGGTTCTATGTCACCTATCTCAATAATTGAACTCCTTGAAGGGCTCCTGAAGTTAACTATAATCCCACCATTGCTTTTAAAAATTTCATCATCAGAATAGGTCTCTACAGCTTTCTCAAAATTCAAACGACCTCCCTTTATTTTTTTGCTGATAGAATCCGCTAATGAAAGTGTTGTAGAGAAATCAGCATCATCCGATTTAGGCGAAATAAGAATATGTCTTACACGTACTTTTTCATTTTTCTTATCTAAAACCTGAATGATATGAAATCCATATTTTGTCTCCACTAATTCTGATATAGTACCTACTGGTGTGCTAAAGGAAGCTTGTTCAAATTCTGGTACCATTTCACCATTTTTAATCCATCCTAATTCACCACCATTAGCCGCAGATCCTTGATCATCAGAATATAAAATTGCTTGTGTAGCCATATCAGATTCCTTCGTAATTAAGGCTTTTAAAATTTTTAGTGCTTTTTCCTTTGCAATTCTTTTGTTATCTCTCGAAATCTTTGGGTAAAATACAATTTGTGCAATTTGTACTTCTGAATTATAATAGGGAATTTCGGATTTTGGTATATCATTGAAAAATTCTTGAACTTCTCTTGGCGATGGTTGAGAACTTGCAAATAATTTTGCTTTTGTTCTATCTGCCCTCAATTTATGCTCAATATCCTCTCTAAAGGACACTTTTAATTCTGTAAGTGTTTTTCCATAATATTTTTCCATTTTATCTTGACTCCCAAAAGCCGAAATGAAATAATTCATTCTACGTTCTATTTCGTTATTTACTTCTTCTTCTGTTACAGTAATACTATCTTTTATAGCTTTTGCAAGAAGCATTTTTTCTATTACTAGTTTTTTCAATACCTCACAGTCAGAAATACAACTATCTTTTTCACTTATTTTTTGTGTTTGTATGTCTGAATATAAAATCATTTGATCATTTACATGACCAATAATTTTATCTAGCACATTAGATTGAGCAAAAGAAGCATTGAAAGTAATTGTTAGAAGAAATAAAATTAAAGTGTGTTTCATGAAATTATTTGATTAAGCTTTTTAGAATGTCTTGGTTTATAGTTGATTTGTATTTATTTTTTAGATATAGCACCCATTTTTCTTCTACTATTTTTTGATACTCATTAGCTACTCTTCCTTTAACCTCATTATATGGTTTGATTGAAATAGGAACAGTTTCTACAAATTTGTATATTGTATACATATTTTGATCTTTATTATAGTCTTCTATTATTTTATTTGGAACCCATTCATTTTTGTCTAAAATATCTATATCGCCTTTTTCATATATTTTCTCAAATGAATAATAACTATTGGAATCTATGGATTGTTTTAATTTAACATCAAGATTGATTAAACTTGTATAGGAAGTGCTAGTTAGTATATTCTTAATTTTTGTAGCTAATGAAGCTTCTTTTACTTTGAAAACAAAAGATTTGATTCTTTCTTTATATAAATATTTAGATTTATTTAATTCATATAATTTTTTTTGCTCAATCGAATCTTTATTTGCCTTTTTCCAAATTTCTCTATCCATTAGTTCAAAAATCATCAAGCCATTTTGATACTCTTGTAGTAATGAGGCATATTCTGTATTCTCTTTATTGAGTTTGTCTTTTGCGTATAAATATATACAATACTCTTTGTAATTTTCAATCATTGGTTTTATAATCTCCTCTTTTTTAGGAGCTGTAATATTTGAATAATTTTTTTGAATATAGTTTATAAAATCATTTTGAGTATATATAATATCGTCAAACTCTATCAAGGTCTTTGGATTTTTCATTTGAGATATTTTCCATCCTTTCTTTTCAAATTTATTATCAGATAGATCATTATATATTTCTTCAAAATGATTATTTATTTCTCTGTAATGATATTTTTCTTTAATTGTTTTTATTGCTAATTGTTTTGAATTAAGCATTCTTTCATCTTTATCTAGTTTTTCCTTCATCCAAGACTTTGCTTCTTCATAATTAGGTCGTTCAATTTTTTGTAATAACTTAATAATATGCCATCCAAAAGGACTTTTAAAAGGCTTGCAAATAGAACCGATTTGTGACAATGCAAAACTACTTTCTTCAAATTCACTTACCATTTCATTGATTCCAAACAATGGTAATATACCGCCATTAGTTAGAGATGCATTATCTTCTGTATATTTTTTAATTGCAGAATCAAAACTTATTTTTTTAGATTCAATTGCTTTGAAAGCCTCCATTATTTTTTTCTCAGCTTTTTTATTTTTCTTATCTTCATCCGTTTTATCAGTAGTGTATATATGAGCTACACTTACTTTTCCTCTAGCGGTACGCTCTTCTAAAGGTAGAATTATGTGATAACCAAAAGGTGATTTTAAGATGTTTGAAACCTCATTTATCGGTGTAGTATATGCCATATCTTCAAAAGATGGAAATGTCATGAATATATTAATGAACCCAATAATACCTTTAGTTTCTTTTGCATTTGGATCTTCGCTTTTTTCAATAGCTAGTTTAAAAAAATCTTCTTTTGTATTTATTTTATTTTTGATTTCTAAAATGGCTTTATATGCAATTTGGGTGTCTTCTGGTTTTGCATTTTGGGGCGTTTTTATTAAAATATGCGCTACTTTTCGATCTTTTTTTGAACGTTGATAAAGGTTTTGCATGATTTTATCCATATGATTTTTATCTACAAAATAGCTTTCAGCCAATTGATTGGAGTATGTTTTTAACTCTTCATTTAAATTTGAAATAGTATCAATTTTCTTTGATTTGGCTTCATGTAATTTCATTTTAAAAAGACTATATAAATCGATATATTCTCGCAATGATTTTTCACTAAAATCAGCTACTTTATTATTTTTAGTATATATATTTAAAAATTCTTTAACACTTACCTGTTCTTTGTCTATACTAAATAAAGTTTGAGCTTGTGTTGCAGATATAAAAGAAAATAATATGTAAACGGTAACTCTAAATTTCATAATACTATTGTTAGTTGCTAAAATAGTTTAAAAAAGATTATCAATAAATGAATGGCAAAAATACTCTTTTTCAATTTAAAATTTATTTAATTTTTGTTATAAAAAAAGCCTCTTGAAATCAAGAGGCTTTTTTGTATTTCTTGTATTAATACTGATACTAGTGAGCTGCTGGAGAAGTAGAAGCTGGAACAGCTTGATCTGCTTTTTTAGATTTGCAGCAAGATTTTGTAGATTTTGAACACTCTTTTTTCTCGTCTTTACCAGCACAAGCTTTTTTAGATTTGCAACATGCTTTTCCTTCTTTTTTTCCTTCGTCACCACATGCAATTGCTACAGCACCAATTGAAAATGTAAGAGCCGTCAATAAGATTAATTTTTTCATTTTTCGTAATTTTATTTTGGTTAAAAATTTAATATCTATTTAGATGCAAAAATAATTAAAATAGTTTACTCTTGCACAAAAATTAATAATATTTAAGATAATAGCTCACCTATAATTGTTTCGCCTCCACGTACTTTTTGTCCTATAGATACATTTAATTTTGTATTTAAGGGTAAAAATAAATCGATTCTAGATCCAAATTTAATGAATCCAAATTCTTCGCCACGCTCAATTTCATCTCCTTCTTCTACGTAGTATACTATTCTTCTTGCCAACTTGCCTGCTATCTGTCTTACTAATACAGCAAAAGATTCATTTTCTATTACCATACTTGTTCTTTCATTATCTGAGCTGGATTTTGGATGCCATGCTACTAAATATTTTCCTGGATGATATTTAAAATATCTAACTTCACCATCAATAGGGCTTCTATTCACATGAACGTTTGCGGGCGACATAAAAATTGAAACTTGAAGTCTTTTATCTTTGAAATACTCGGTTTCTTCTACTTCTTCTATCACTACTACCTTTCCATCTGCCGATGCTAAAATATGATTATCACCAATAGGTATTAATCTTTTTGGATTACGGAAAAATGAAATAATAAATAGGCATACAAATACGCTAAACATACTCAACGCCAAAAAGAATGGGCTTTTTGGGAAGTACAAATACAATATAGTGTTTAATATTAAAACACAAAAAGAAACTACGAATATAATTCTATATCCTTCTTTGTGGATTTTTATCATAATTTTTGAAAGTGCAAAATTATATTTTATTTTTTAAGTTAAGTATATTTTTTATAAATAAAAAAATGGTTTCAACTATTTTCAAGTAACTTTGCGAACTTTTTTAACATAAATAAGATGAATATTTTAAAATCATTTAGCTTTAAAATTTTATTAAACTATTTATTTCGCGGTATTTTTATCATTGCTCCTGTTTTTTTTACGGGATATGCTTTGTATAAATTGTTCTTGATTATTGATTCACCAATTCAAGATATTTTTTATTACATTTTTGGATATAGAATATATGGCTTAGGATTAGTTTCTACATTATTAATTCTTATAATAGCTGGATTTCTTGGTTCTACATTGATTATTGATACATTTTTTAAAAGATTTGAAAAACTATTGTTCAAAATTCCTTTGGTTAAAGAAATCTATAAAGCTATACGTGATATTTTTGGAGCATTTGTGAGCGATAAAAAAAAGTTTGAAAAACCTGTCATTGTCGAAGTAACCAATGGCGTATATCGTATTGGATTTATTACCAATGAAGACTTATCTTCTTTTACTTCAATGGATCTAGTGGCTGTTTATTTTCCCTTTTCATATGCATTTACAGGCGAGTTGCTTTTTATTAAAAGAACTATGATACAAAACTTAGAATCAAATAAAGTAGGAGATTTAATGAAATATGTAATTTCAGGTGGTGTAATAGATCATGAAGAAAAAATACAAGATATTTAGCGATTTATAAATGCTGATATTTTATATTTTATTAAATATTTAAGCTTATTTAATAGCAGTAAATTATTATTCTCCTAATAGCTTATATCTCATGGTTAATCCAATCGTTTTAGCTCTTGATTTGGCTTCATTTGCTTTGTCACCTTCAAAGTATTCATCCAGCGTGGTGTTAAAATGATTTATCCATATCCCAAAATCTTCTTTTTTCAGCTCCAAGTGCTTGTGTGCTTGAATAGTATTGTTTTTATAAATTTGTGTGCCAAGAAGAATGGTAGACCAAAAATCTATAATCACTTGTAAATGTGATTTGATTTCTAAACTATTAAAATGATGATTTATAGAATTATCGGCTAAAAGTTTATCGTAAAATTTATTGACAAATAATGATATATCCTCAATTGTTTCTATATCTTTTTTCATATTTTAAATGATACTTTTATAAAATAATTTAATAGCTTCCCATGCTTGCTCTTTTACCTTTATATCTTTTGCTTCTGTTACATGAACAAGATTTTCACTTAAAAGTAGCGATACATCTTGCTCAAAACTAGATTTATTCATTATTAAATTGGTAGGTAAATTGGATAAAACGGTATCATTTCCAAAGAATACAAAATGCGAAAAATCATATTTTGATGCAAATTCATTGTAATCTTTTGATTCTAAACTTTTAATATTTATTATAAAATTATTTTCTATCTTTGCGCTCAATTTTTCAAATACTTTGGTTAGTATTTTGTAATCTTTGCTCTCTGTTATAGGGCTTGATGTTGACAAAAAACAACATAGCTTTGAATACATATTGCCAGACGAATCCAAGGTGTCGGTTTGCGTTTTTGACTCACCATCTACCGATTTTACTTTGATAGTAGGACTATTGTATATTGGAATATTATTAATTAAAAGCATATTATAATGAATTGGGACATCAAAGTTACAAAAAGTTTGGAAAGTAGAATCAAAAAAACAGATTTTAATAATCTAGCTTTTGGAAAAGATTTTACAGATCATATGTTCATTGCTGACTATTATGATGGCAAATGGCAGGATTGTAGAATTGTTCCATTTGGTAATATAGAATTGCACCCAGCATCTTTTGTGCTTCATTATGCCCAAAGTATTTTTGAAGGATTGAAAGCAGAACTTTCACCAAATAATGATATCTTACTATTTAGACCTGATAAGAATGCAGAGCGATTTTCTAAATCGGCTGAAAGGCTAGCTATGCCAGAAGTGCCAAAAGATTTATTTTTTCAATCCATTCAAAAATTGATTGAAATAGATAAGGAATGGATACCTAAGGGAGTTGAAAATGCAAGTTTATATATTCGTCCTTTCCTATTTGCTACGGATCCAATTTTGGGGGTAAGAGTTGGTGATACGTATCGTTATATGGTTATTTTAGGTCCAGCTGGAGTATATTACTCCGAAGCCGTAAAAGTATGGATTCAAGACAAATATGTAAGAGCATTTCCAGGTGGAACCGGTGAAGCTAAATTTTCTGGAAATTATGCTGCTACTCTAAACCCTGTTTTGGATGCTAAGAAAAAAGGGTGTGCTCAAATTTTGTGGACCGATGGAAAGGAACATAAATATTTTCAAGAAATTGGTACAATGAATATTTTCTTCGTAATTGATAATGTATTAATTACGCCTGCATTGGATGAAGGAACTATTTTAAATGGTGTTACAAGAGAATCCTTAATTGCTTTAGCAAACGATTTTAACATAAAAGTTGAAGAAAGAAAAATATCTGTAGATGAATTTTTAAAAGCAGTAACTGAAAAAAGATTGAACGATATGTTTGGCGCAGGAACAGCTGCTGTGGTTCAAGATATTGATGGTTTTGTATATCAAGATACATCGTATGATTTGAGCTGGATGCCACGAAAAGAGAGCAAAATGCTTAAAAGAGCATTGGAAGATATCAAAGAAGGCAAAGCAGAAGATAAATTCAATTGGATTGTAAAAATTAATTAAAAATATTTAGAAATTATATCATAAAATTATGATTAAAAATAGATTTGCTACTTGGGCCTTAAATGAAAAAGAAGAGAAGATATTAGTGACTCTTGAACTTAATACCGATAATTTTAATGTAGATATACAAATTGTAAATAGCTCCGATATAACTTCGGAAGTAACCGATTTAATTCTTAAAAATTGGGTTGAAGGAGGAGAAATAGTTTTCCCAACAGAGACTTTTAAAACAATTAGAAATTTTACTGATGAATCAATTTTGCCAGAAAACATCAAAATAGAAGGTAAGACGGGAACCATTAGACAATTGCAAAATGAATGGTCTTATTTATTATTGAGTACCAAATTGTTTTCTCAGTTTATAATTGAAATGGAAGAAATAAAACGCAAAGCTTCAGAATTGAAATCATATAGTAGCGAACTTTTTGAAGAGACAAAATCTTTCTGGGAAAAAGTATTAGAATACCGAAAAGAAAGAGAAATAAGCCAAGATAAATTAAATGGTATCAAAGAAGAAATTAATCAGGTTTTTGATCATTTGAAAGTCTTGAAAGAGAATATGATTAAGGAAAAAGATGCCGTTTCAGATAAAGTAAAAACTGAAATTTTTGAGGCAATAGCACTTATCAAATCAAAAATAGATGCAAAAGATGTTCATTTCAAATCGTTGATGGATGAGTTAAAAGAAATACAAAATGGACTGCGATCTATAGATGTAAAACGTGATGTAAAAAATCAATTATTTGATGAAATTCAGTTTTGTTTTGAAAGTATCAAAACAAAACGTGATGAAGTTTTAGGTGGAGGGGTTAAAAATAGAGTAGATGGATTGAGTCAAGTAGCCGATAAAATGCGAAAATCTTTAGAAATAGATTTGAAAGATTTGGAGTTTAATAGAAAAAAATTAAGCACAAGTAATACTCGTCTAGAAGAACAATTACGTGAAGCAAAAATCAATGTATTAAAAGACAAGATTGAATCTAAAGAAGCAAAACTAGCTGATATTCAAGCTACATTAGATAAATTACAACAAAAATTATCTTCAACTAAGGAAAAGTCATCAGAATCTGATAAAAAAGAAGTAAAAGTGGTGATTAAAAATGAAAAAAAACATATTGATTAAAATACACCAGTAGCTGAAATATCTAAAAAGAAGCAGAAACTTCCCATAAACAAGCTGAGGAAGAATAGAATTTTATTTTAAATTTTGTAGCATCACCATTTCTGTATAAACACCATTTTTAGCTATAAGCTCATTATGAGTTCCTATCTCCACTATTTTACCACCTTGCATTACCAAAATACAATCTACTTCTTTAATGGTACTCAGCCTGTGTGCAATAATAATACTAGTTTTATCTGCTAACAAATTTTTCAACGCACGCTGAACTTCCTGTTCATTTTTGCTATCAAGTGCGGATGTGGCTTCATCCAAAAGAATTATCTCGGGATTTCGATAGGCTACTCGGGATATACTCAAACGTTGTTTTTCTCCTCCGCTCAGTTTGCTGCCTCGCTCCCCAATGGCATGATAGGTCTCTGGACTCATTTTATCTACAAATTCCTTTGCATTTGATATCTGTAAAGCATTTAAAATATACTGTTTTTCTAATGCTTCAAAAGCAATATTTTCCGAAACAGAATAATTAAAAAGAATGGCTTCTTGGGATACTAATCCAAAAAAATTGCGATATTTTTTTAAATCTATAGAATCAATTGTAATGTTATCAATTATTATTTGTCCTTTTTGAGGTGAAATAAATTGAAGAATTAGATCAAAAAGAGTGCTTTTTCCAGCGCCACTGGCACCTACCAATGCGTACTTTTTCCCTTTTTCAAATGTAAATGAAAAGTCTTCAATTGCATTGGTATGGCTATTGGGATATTGAAAAAAAATATTTTTAAATTCAATTTTATTTTGAAATGTAGATAATACTTGTGAACGTTGATGCTTGGAATCGTCCGAATCGACCGCATTTAAAACCTCTTGTATTCGCTCAAAAGATGCCATACCTTTCTTAATTTCATAATAGGCCGATGAAAAACTTTTAGCTGGTGGAATTAATTGTGAGAAAATAACCATAAAGGCTATAAAATTAGAAGGATTTAGATTGCCACCAGCCAATACTAATTGTCCTCCAAACCACAAAACAATACAAACTACGATTATAGCCAAAAATTCAGTAAGGGGAGAAGAAAGGTCTCGTTTTCGATACATTTTGTTAAAAACATCATAATAGTTTTTATTTTCAGTACTAAATTTATTTTTTATCCAATCTTGAACAAAATAGGCTTGTATTATTTTTATTCCCGATATACTTTCATCGATAATAGATGTGAGCTTCCCCAAAACTTCTTTACCTTCTTTACTTTCTTTTTTCAGGCTTTTACCTATTCTACCGATGAATAATGCCATGAAAATTATCATTCCAAAAACAAACAAGGTTAATGGTGTACTGATTGTAAACATGGCCATTAGAAATAGAATTATATTTAGCGGCGACTGAATAGACGTCTCTAGGGTATTCATGATACTGTATTCTATTTCATTAAGATCAGATGTGAATTTTGTAATTAGATTTCCTTTATTTTCTTTTTGAAAAAAGGAAATAGGCAGTTTTAATGTTTTTTCATATAGTTGGTGCCTCAAATCAAAAATCAACTGATTGCGAAGCGGTGCTAATACAAAAAGTGC
>Ga0078894_10004413_pt1 | contig 10755 bp, 8 predicted proteins | sample LauGreSu1BDMLBSD_2_FD_67506 | JGI IMG/M metagenome (GOLD analysis project Ga0078894, IMG submission 67506) | Freshwater lake microbial communities from Lake Michigan, USA - Su13.BD.MLB.SD (version 4) (version 4) | ecosystem: Environmental > Aquatic > Freshwater > Lake | place: Lake Michigan, USA... | reverse complement strand
AACCAATACAGGGGATTGGTACTTTACTGGTAACTATCCAACACCTGGTGGAAACAGAGTTTGTAATAAGGCCTTTGTAAATTATGTTGAGGGAAATAACGTTCGCGGGTATTAATAAATTTACACTCGATAACAAATTGCATTAATATTCATGCCTGCTCCCACGGATGCAAAAATAACAATATCTCCTTTGTGTAATTGATGTTCTGGATATTTTCCGTGATTGACCATATCATATAAGGTAGGGATAGTAGCCACTGAGCTATTACCTAATTCATGAATGCTCATGGGCATAATATTTTCAGGCACTTCCTTAGTTCCGTATAATTTATAAAGTGCTTTAATAAAACCTTCGTCCATTTTTTCGTTGGCTTGATGCAAGAAAAACTTTTTTACATCTTTAATATCTACCCCTGCTTTTTCAATACATTCTTTCATTGCTATTGGCACATTCTTAATAGCATATTCATAAACCTTACGCCCTTTCATTTTAATATACCTTGTATTTTCATCTCCTTCAGGATGATAGGATTTTCCTAAGTATAAAAAATAGGTTTCATCATTACAATGACTTTGCACGCTTGCTGCTAAAATGCCACTATCGGTTTTATCATTACCCTCTACAATACAAGCGCCTGCACCGTCACTAAAAATCATACTGTCTCGGTCGTGGGAGTCCACTACACGACTCAATGTTTCAGCACCTATAACCAAGCAGCGTTTAGCCATCCCTGACTTAATAAATGCATCGGCTTGAATGACACCCTGAATCCAACCAGGACAGCCAAATAAAATATCATAAGCAACACAATTAGGATTGCGAATACCCAATTGATTTTTGACTCTTGATGCAATTGCTGGAATGGTATCAGTTTGAATCGAGCCTGTAACAACGTTACCAAAATTATGAGCAACAATTATTTGATCAATGGTTTCAGGATCAATACCAGCATCCTTTATAGCTAATTTAGAAGCCTCAGTGGCCATGTCGGATGTATTCATTTGTTCGCCCACATACCGTCTTTCATAAATTCCAGTTATGTCTTTAAACTTATCGACAATTTCTTGATTGGGTGTTGGTATGCGCTCGCCATTCTCCGCATAAAAAGTGTTTTCAATAAAATCCTTATTGGTTTTTATAATATTGGGTATATAACTACCCGTTCCAGTTATAATGGTTGCCATAGGGGGAAACTTAGAGTTGAAGCAATCGTTGCTGTTCTAAGTTACTAATTAAAAATTAATTAAATGTATTTGTCGCCTTTATTTCGCTTTACTTCGGCTACATATTCTTTAATGGACTGTTCCTTATCCTTACTACAAATAAGTAAAACGTCCTTAGTGTCAATTACGATAAAGTCATCCAACCCTTGAACAACCACTAGTTTATCCTGTGGCGCTTTAATCATACATTTAGTAGCATCAATTACCACTACATTATCTGAGGCTACTGCATTTCCTAAATAATCCTTTTCTATGTTTTCATAGGCACTATTCCATGTCCCTAAATCACTCCATCCAAAATCAGCTGGCAATACATAAACGTTTTTTGCCTTTTCCATGATGGCAATGTCAATTGAGATATTGGTACACAACGGATAAATTTTTTCAATCGATTTTTTTTCTTGATCCGTATTAAAGTGTTCTTTTTCTTGATCAAACAACTCATACATTTCAGGTTGTAAGCTTTCAAAGGCCGCTAATATGGTACTTACTTTCCAAGCAAAAATCCCTGCATTCCACAAAAAATCGCCACTGTCTAAAAAAGATTGTGCAATTTCTAAACTTGGTTTTTCTGTAAATGTTTTTACTTTATATACACCTTTAGTTACTTCCAATCCTTCATATTGAATATAACCATATCCTGTATTTGGGTGAGAGGGCTTAATACCCAGCGTTACCAATGCTTTTATATTAGATACAAAATCAAGGGCAAGCTCAACGATATGTTGAAAATTAGCTTCTTCTAAAATTAAATGATCACTTGGAGCGACAACTAATTTTGCATCAGGATTTTTTTGTGCTAATTTAAACGAGATATAAGCAATGCAAGGAGCTGTGTTTTTTCGACTTGGCTCTGCAATAATATTTTCAGTAGGTAATAGCGGTAATTGTTCTTTGACAATTGTTACGTATTCCTCGGAGGTTACAATAAATATATTTTCAATGGGTATAAACTTCGCATAACGTTCAAATGTCCATTGAATCAAGGTTTTTCCAGTATTTAAAACATCCAAAAATTGTTTTGGATAAGCTGTTCTACTCATTGGCCAAAATCTACTTCCAATCCCTCCAGCCATGATGGCTACATAATGATTATTATTCATTCAATTTCTCAATTAATTTATAAAATTCCTTCCTTCATTAAATCATGTATATGTATGATTCCAACATACTGATGATTGTCAACTACTATAATTTGACTGATATCTTTTTGCTCCATTATTGCTAAAGCTTCAATAGCTAATGCATTTGGAGAAATGGTAACTGGATTTTTGTGATAAATAGTTGCAGCCGTTAAGTCTTGAATGGAGGAATGATTTTCCAACATTCTTCTTATATCACCATCTGTAATTATACCCTCAACATTATGAGCGGCATTTACAACTGCAGTCGCACCTAAACGATTTTTAGAAATGGTTATGATTACTTCCTTTAAACTTGTTGTTAAGCTAACTTGTGGCTTTGCATTTACATTGGCAATAGCACCTACAGTTAGTGTTAATCGTTTTCCTAAATTTCCACCAGGATGAAACTTTGCAAAATCAACTGCTTTAAATTGATTAAGGTCCATTAAACACATAGCGACTAAGTCGCCCATTACCATTTGTGCAGTTGTGGACGAAGTCGGTGCTAAATTATTACTGCAAGCTTCCTTTTCAACGGTGGTATTAATAATCCAATTGGATTCCTTCGCTAAATAACTTTCGGTATTACCAACCATACCAATTAAAATATTGCCGAATTGTTTTACCAGCTGTACCAAGTTTTTTATTTCGGGACTTTCACCACTTTTACTAATAATAAGTACAATATCATCGGGTGTGATCATTCCTGAGTCACCATGTATTGCATCTGCAGCGTGTAAAAATAATGAGGGTGTTCCTGTTGAGTTACAAGTGGCTACAATTTTTTGAGCAATGATGGCACTTTTTCCAATGCCACTCACAATGAATCGCCCCTTTGTATTATAAATTGCTTTAACGGCCCCTTCGAAAGAATCATCAATGAAATCGAACAATGCTTTAATAGCAGAAAGTTCAGTTTCAAGTGTTTGATTCGCGATGGTCCTAATGCTATTTGTCATATGCTTTTAACGTGGGGCAAAGTTAACGTTTCATATACTTTTATGCCTTAATTATAATAAAACCTTAAAAAAAAGCTTTTTCTTAAATTTCATATTGGAATCAACAAATCTTGTAATAAATTCGTTATCTTAATAAACCTTACAATACCGAAAGGATTGATTTTAAGATATTTGTAAATGCCAAAAGCTAAAAAAACAACAAAACCACCTTCAAATAGTGACTCCAACCCAGCAGGATTGGGTAAGGAAGATATGGTAGCAGCGTTAGAACAAAATTTCGGATTTAATAAATTCAAAGGAACCCAGGAAAAAGCCATTTTATCACTTTTAAGTGGCAAAGACACTTTTGTGATCATGCCTACAGGCGGAGGCAAAAGCCTGTGTTATCAACTACCTGCATTAATGCTACCAGGATGCGCCATTGTGGTATCACCTTTGATTGCATTAATGAAAAATCAAGTGGATTTGGTTAGAGGCTATAGTGAAAAAGACGATGTAGCACATTTTTTAAACTCCTCCTTAAATAAAGGCCAGATCAAGGAAGTTAAATCAGATTTATTATCTGGAAAAACAAAGCTATTATATGTTGCTCCAGAAACACTTACGAAACAGGAGAACTTAGATTTTTTCAGTGATTTAAAAATTTCATTTTTTGCGGTAGACGAAGCACATTGTATTTCAGAATGGGGCCATGATTTCAGACCCGAGTACCGACGTTTAAAGGAAATGATGGAAGAAATAAACAATCAAGTTCCCATTATTGCTTTAACGGCAACAGCAACGCCAAAGGTACAATCTGATATTGTTAAAAATTTAAGTTTACGCGATCCTGAGGTTTTAATTTCATCCTTTAATCGTGCTAATTTATATTACGAGGTTCAGCCTAAAATCAAAAAAGATTTAACGGTAAAAAGTATTGTAAAATATATTACTGGTCATAAAGGTAAAAGTGGAATCATTTATACCTTAAACCGAAAAACCACCGAGGAATTAGCTGAGTTATTAGTTGCCAATAATATTAAAGCAGTAGCTTATCATGCTGGCTTAGATCAAAAATTAAGAGCAGACAGACAGGATCAGTTTTTAAATGAGGATGTACAGGTAATTGTTGCTACCATTGCGTTTGGCATGGGCATTGACAAACCCGATATTCGTTTTGTTATACATTATAATATACCTAAATCAATTGAAAATTATTACCAAGAAACAGGCAGAGCAGGTCGCGATGGCTTAGAAGGTAATTGTATTTTATATTATTCACACGCGGATGTTTCAAAGCTTGAACACTTTTTAAGAGACAAGCCGTTAAGTGAAAGAGAAGTTGGTGCACAATTAATTGATGAAACAGTTTCATTTGCAGAAAGCGGCGTTTGTAGACGTCGTAGTTTAATGCACTATTTTGGCGAAAATTGGCCTGATGAAAATTGTGGCAACTGTGATAACTGTCTACATCCAAAAGAAAAAATAGAAGCGAAAGACCAGCTTGTTAAATTATTACAAGTTATTGAAGCCTTGGATGAACGTTTTGCCAATGATTATGTGGTTCAAATTATCATGGGGGAATTCACTCCTCAGATTGGTTTATATCGTCATGAAAAACTGAGTGTATTTGGCATTGGTAAAGAACAAGACGAATTATTTTGGAACAGCTTAGTGCGTCAGGCAATGCTTGAAACAATAATTGAAAAAGACATTGAAGAATATGGATTACTGAAGCTCACGCCGAAAGGAAAAAAATACTTAAAAAAACCAACGAGTTTCAAAATTGCTTTAAACCATGTGTTTGATGATGCCAATGCAGATGATGACGAATCCGATAGTGATGGTGGCAGTTCAGCAACAACGGATGAAGTATTGTTTGAGATGTTAAAAGAAGTTCGTCAAGTGGAAGCTAAAAAAAGAAAATTACCTCCTTTTGTAATTTTCTTAGAAAGCTCATTACAGGATATGGCCACTTTGTATCCCACTACTTTGGAGGAGCTGGAAAGATGCCAAGGTGTTAGCAAGGGAAAATCCATTAAATATGGCAAGCCTTTTGTCGAATTGATTGATAAATATGTTACTGAAAATAATATTGAAAAACCAGATGATTTTGTAATGAAATCTGTGGCTAATAAGTCAAGTAATAAAATTTATATTATTCAAAATATTGATAAAAAAATACCTATCGAGACCATTGCCAAAAACAAAGACTTACGCCTTGATCAACTTTTAGATGAAATGGAAACCATTGCTGCTAGTGGCACTAAATTAAATTTAGACTATGCCATTGATGAATGGTTAGACGAATATGATCAAGCTGAAATATTGGAATATTTTCAAAATTGCGAAACCTCATCCCTGCAAATTGCACAACAAGAATTAAGTGATAATGATTATACCCTTGAGCAATTAAAAATAATGCGTATTAAATTTTTAAGTGTTGTAGGAAATTAATTAATGCGTTGAATTTGTCTTTTGATTTTGCACAAAATTATTTACACGCAAAGCTGCATTTTTTCTGATACTTGCGTAATACAAATTATAATCTGCTATATGGTAGTTTTTTGTTTTGATAACAAAATTTCCAAAAAAACGTGGCTTTGGAGTCCAAAGGATACCTTCATGATTGATTGCTCCAGCCACTTTAGGAATTAGTTTATTGAAATTATATAGTAAGCTTCCTTCATTTAACCTTCTGTCAACAATGGTATCATTATTATTCCATGATAGTGGATTAGTGACAATAGATTTAAACTTTTCTTTTTCAACAAAAGGTTCTATGTGACCATCCATAAAGGTTCTCCAGGCACAAATACAACCTGTTTGATCTGGCGTAGCACAAGCTTTTAGGCTAGTATAAATTTTAGGATCTAAAGCCATTCCTACAACATAAGCTGCCACTAATTGTTTATTGAGTGGTTTATTATCAAAAAATTCTTTAAGTAATCGAATGGTATGTGTTGAGCCTTGGCTATGAGATGCAATGATAATGGGGCGACCATTATTATTATTTGCTAAATAATATTCAAATGCAGCTTTAACATCATTATAAGCTAATTCAAAAGCAGCAATTGCTTTAACAGTATCTGCTGCTGTAACGGGGTAATATGCTAATATATTTGCTTGACGGTATCTTGGAGCGTATATTTTACCCACTTCATTAAATACACTTGCTTGGTATAACAATGCAGAATAATCGGTATAGATATTAATTTTTGATTCCTTTAATGGCGCATTTAATCCATAGGGCAATGTCCTATCTAAGTAACTTGTTGGATAAACAAAAAAAACATCCACATCTTTTGATGCTACTTGATTGCTTTTGATATTTTTTGGTATACTATCTGAAGGATCTTTTTTATTAGGATGCGCAGCCCAGTATCTTAGATCACTAAAATCTGGCACTTCACTTAATACTTCGCCTTCATAAATTGGGGCATATTTAGAATAGTTGCTTTGAGAACAGCTCATTAGGAATAAACCAGCAACAATGATTATTAAATTACGCATAGAAGACTATTTTGAAATGCAAAGTTAAAAATAATTATCCTATTTACGATTAAATAGGATAGTAGGTAAGTAAGTGACCAAATTATTTTAATTTTAGGGTAACAAAGTTTAATGAATTTAAGTCAACATATATCATTTTTAAAAGCTGTTTTATACTATAGTCTAAGTGCTTTTGGAGGACCACAAGTACATTTGAGTTTATTGCAGTCAAACTTTGTTGAAAAAAGAAAAGAGCTTAGTTCAGAAACACTCATGGAATATAATGCATTATGCCAAATGCTTCCAGGGGCTACTTCCACACAAATTTTAATTTTAATTGGTTACAAAAAAGGTGGGTATATACTTGCCTTTTTTACTTTATTGATTTGGCTATTACCGGCATGTTCAATCATGACATTAATCGCCATTTTATATTCGAATCCTTTATTAAAAAACAGTTTTACTATTTTAATTTATTTAAAATCATTATCCATTGCTTTTATGGTGAGCGCAACACTTTCCTTATATTCAAAAGCAATTTATAATACCATTACTCGTTTTATTTTAATAGCAACATTTGTAATTGTTTTAATTAATTTTAAATCGCCATGGACCATACCGCTTTTAATTATTTTGGGCGGCATTGTTACGAATTTTAGTAAAAAAAGAATACCTGAAATGCAGGTTGAAAAAATAAAAATTAATACTAAACCAATTATCATTTTTCTAATTTTATTTTTAACTGCAGGAATCTTATCTGAAAAAGCCTCAAAGCAAAATTGGCCTCATCAAAAAATATTTAATCTTTTTGAAACGAATTATCGATTCGGCACTTTTGTGTTTGGTGGTGGCGATGTTTTAGTGCCGTTAATGTATGAACAATATGTATCACGTCCATTGTCGAATAAGGTGATACAAAGTAAAAGAAATGTCATTAAAGTGTCAAGCGAAGAATTTTTAACAGGCGTTGGCATTGGACGAGTATTACCTGGGCCTGTTTGGTCCATAACAAGTTATACGGGCGCCATGGCAGTTAAAAATACCGGTGCATCTTGGCAAATCATAGGAGCCATTGTAGCAACATTAGGTGCCTTTTTACCTAGCTTTTTTATCGTGCTTTTCGCTTTTCCTATTTGGGAAAATATGAAAAAATATGCAGTAGTATATCGCTCCTTAGAGGGGATCAATGCTGCTGTTGTGGGTATTTTATTGGGAGCGAGTGTTTATTTTTTAAATGATTTAGTGCAAAGCATGCAAGTCAATAATTTACCATCGATTACGATTAATTTGAGTATACTTTTAGTAAGCACCTATTTATTGTACACAAAAAAATTGGCTACGCATTGGCTAGTTTTATGTGTTATTGGGATTGGCTTGATTAGCCTTTTGTTTCAATAATGGTATTTATTTTAAGTTTTTAAAATATAAAAGGTAAAAACCTGTTAATTTAATTCCTATTATTATTTTATTAAAATTTCCTATGCTAATATTGTAATAATGAAGATTGGGAATTTTACAATAATTATATTTTTATTGTGTTTTGTAATTAAATCAAATGCACAAACTATTACAGTTAGCGGATATGTATTTGATATTTCTGGTCGACGACCCATTGAGTCTGTAATGGTCAATAGTGGTCGCTATCAAACTAAAACAGATTCCTTAGGCAGGTATATTATTACCGTAAAATCAAAAGATTCATTATGGTTTTCACTTTTTGGCAAAAGCACACAAAAGTTTCCAGTTGATACCGTATCAGACCCACATAATTTTAATGTTATGATACATGTACCAGGATATGATCTTCCTGAAGTGCGTGTTAGAAATAGCTATTATAGGTTGGATTCCATTCAAAATAGAAACGATTATGCCAAATACTTTAATTATCAACCACCTGGCCTTAGACTAAGTAATAATCAACAATTATTTGGGCCCGGAGGCTTAACGGTGGGACTTGATTTGAATGAGATAATCAACATGTTCCGTTTTCATAGAAACAGAAATTTACAATTTTTGCAAAATCGACTGGTCTCTCAAGAGCGGGATAAATATGTTGATTATAGGTTTACCAAGCGTTTTGTTCAAAAATTAACCCGTTTAGAGGGGGATGCGCTTACTAAATTCATGGCTTTTTCAAGGCCCTCCTATGAATTATTGGGGGTGTTAAATGAATTGGAATTAGGGGTTTATATTCAAAAGAAGTATGCAGAATATAAAAAAGGGCATTAAAGCCGGGATAAGCTCATTGCCATTCATCTATTTTATTTCCTCAAAACCTTAGGTTTAGCTATCTTTATTGACTAAAATTCAGTCACTTGAGAAAGATTCATTTATTTGCCCTTTCACTTATTTTAGGGGCAGTAGCTTGTAACGAGAAACCTAAATCTGTTGATAAATTTAATCCAAACGCACCCGTTTCCGTTGATGTAACGGTTGTTGAAACCCAAAAGGTTGAAAAACAGATCGAAGTGAACGGTTCAGTGCTTGCGAATGATTATGTTGAATTACATCCTGAAGTAAATGGACGTGTCACTTTTTTACAAGTACCTGAAGGCAAACTTATTAAAGCAGGTACCATTATTGCCCGTTTAAATGATGCCGATTTGCAAGCGCAACTTTCAAAGGCGAAAGTACAATTAGACCTAGCCATCATCAATGAACAAAGAAATAATCAACTACTTACCGTAAAGGCCATAAATCAAAGTGATTACGATGTATCCTTGCAACAAGTTAGAAGCATACAAGCCGATATAGCTTTCACTCAATCTTTAATTGACAAAACCGTTATTAAAGCGCCATTTACTGGTCAAATTGGTTTGAGACAGGTTAGTGTAGGAGCTTATATTAATACAGCTACTACGATTGCAACATTACAAAGTTTAGATAAATTAAAAATGGATTTTACCATACCTGAACTTTATGGATCTTATGTTAAAGTGGGCAAGAAAATTAACATTAGTACTATTAACTCAGGAGACAAAAAAGTAGAGGCTACTATCATTGCTATTGAACCACAAATCATTGCAGCTTCTAGAAATTTAAAAGTGCGTACAAGTTTTAAAGGTAATATTTTACCTGGCGCTTACACAAAAGTGTATTTGCAACAAGACAAAACTGCACCAAGTATCATGGTACCATCAAACGTAATTATTCCTGATTCAAAATCAAAACAAATTGTGATTGTAAAAAATGGAATTGCAAAGTTTGTTGCCGTAGAAACAGGATATCGCACTCAAACAGCTGTTGAAATTACAAAAGGTTTACAAGTAGGTGATAGTGTAATTGTAGCAGGAATGTTGTTTGTGAAAGATGGCTCTAAATTAAAAATCGGCAAGTCTTTATCCAATATTGATATTACAAAATAGACTTTTAAAAATTCAAGTTAGCTAGATGAATATATCTGAACTTTCCTTAAAACGTCCGGTACTTGCTACCGTAATGAATATTGCCATTATTATTTTTGGCTTGGTTGGCTTTTCTTTTTTAGCCTTAAGGGAATACCCTGCTATTGATCCGCCGATTATCAATGTTCAAACTTCTTATACAGGAGCAAATGCTGAGGTTATCCAAAGTCAAATTACAGAGCCTTTAGAAAAAAGCATTAACGGTATACCTGGTATTAGAACTATCAATTCATCTAGTTCAGTTGGAAATTCAAATATTACTGTAGAGTTTAATTTAGGTGTAAACTTAGAAACAGCAGCAAATGATGTTCGCGATAAAGTATCACAAGCTACTCGATCCTTGCCCCAGGATCTTACAAGTCCTCCTGTTGTTTCTAAGGCTGACGCTAGTGATTTTATTTTAATGTTAACTGTTAGAAGTAAAACAAAGGGTTTATTAGAATTAACGGAATATACTGAGAATGTTTTACAACAAAGATTTCAGACTATTGACGAAGTTAGTAGTGTGGGTATTAGAGGTAAGCGTCAGTCAATGCGTATTTATCCAAATGCTGACCTATTAAATGCATATGG
>Ga0078894_10004409_pt1 | contig 10759 bp, 5 predicted proteins | sample LauGreSu1BDMLBSD_2_FD_67506 | JGI IMG/M metagenome (GOLD analysis project Ga0078894, IMG submission 67506) | Freshwater lake microbial communities from Lake Michigan, USA - Su13.BD.MLB.SD (version 4) (version 4) | ecosystem: Environmental > Aquatic > Freshwater > Lake | place: Lake Michigan, USA... | reverse complement strand
GCCCCATGGTTGTAAGGACCGACGCCGAAAGGATAAGCAGTCCGCAGCCAGGGCATCGGCTTGGTCCATTGCCCGGAAGCCTCAGGGATGGCGCGGAAGATCGTGACCTCGTTCGTGACAGGTTGCTTCTGCTTGTTGCATTGGTTCGAGACCACGTAGAGGCGGCCGAGGCGATCGACGCCGAGTCCGAGACAAGCCGGACCACCGAGGGAGGCATCGAGGTAATCAGTGCCTGCGAAGAGGCGGACCGGTTCAGGCGAGGATTGGTCCCAGCGCCAGACGTCGCCGTTCGCGGCGAGCATAAGGATGTCGCGTTGATTCGGGTGGGCGATGACGCGAGTCGGGTTGAACTTCAAGGGCAGGGCGACGCGCAGCTTCCAGCCCTCCGGAGCGGGCGGCAGCGTCGTCGGGCACATCGATTCGACCAGCTTCTCGAACGTCGGGTAGCGGGAGCGGCTCCGAACGTCCGCGATTTCCTTCAGGTCCGTTTTCGGTAGGGAGTTGCCCCAGGCCGAGAAGATGAAACTGAACAGCTCGACCATCTGGGCATCCTTCAGTGCGACCGCCGGCATCTGCCCGTGGTAGGTCTGCCCGTTGACCGTGAGCGGCCCTTGGAGCCCCTCCATGGGGGCACGGAGGGCTTGTTCGCGATGGGTGCGGAGGAAGTCTGCCCCGGCCAGCGGCGGGAAGACGCCGGGGATGCCCTTGCCCTCGGGGCCATGGCAGGCCGAGCATTGGATCCGGTAAAGATCGAAGCCGTCGGCTTGGCCCAAGGTCGGCGCCAAGGCGAAGCAAAGGAGGGGGAGGATAACCAGGCGCCGCATGAACTTAATGACGTTTATTGACACGATAATCGGAGGCCTGTCGAGCATCTCAGGGTTGCAGGATACGAGTCGGTCGCCAAACCTATCTTCACCCCCAATGCGCTTCCCCTCGCTCTTGCTCTCTTTGTTCGTCGCCGTCGCCGCGGCCGCCGACCGGCCTAATATCCTGTTCATCCTGACCGATGACCAAGGTTACGGCGACATCGGCGCCCACGGGAACCCGATCCTCAAGACCCCGAACCTGGATAAGCTCCGTAGCGAGAGCGTCCGCTTCACCGACTTCCAGGTCTCGCCGACCTGCGCTCCGACGCGCAGCGCGCTGCTGACCGGACGGCATGAATTCAAGAACGGCGTCACGCACACCATCTTGGAACGTGAGCGGATGGCCCTGGGGGCCGCCACGCTGACCGAGCAGCTGCAGAAGGCGGGTTATCGCACCGGGATCTTCGGCAAGTGGCACCTCGGGGACGAAGCCGAGTATCAGCCGAACAAGCGCGGCTTCGACGAAGTCTTCATCCATGGAGCCGGAGGCATCGGCCAGAGCTATCCGGGCAGCTGCGGCGACGTCCCGGGTAATTCTTATTACGGTCCGACCATCCTGCATAACGGCAAGTTCGTGAAGACGGCTGGTTATTGCACCGATGAGTTCTTCGCGCAGGCCACGAAGTGGATCGAGGGCGAAGCCGCGGCCAAGCGCCCCTTCTACGCTTACATCGCGACCAATGCCCCGCACGGACCTTATCACGCCCGCCCTGAGGATGCGGCGCTTTATGAGGGCAAAGGACTCGGAAAGGACACCGAGAACTTCTTCGGCATGCTGCACAACATCGACCAGAACGTCGGCAAGATCCTGGCCAAGCTTGAGGCGCTGGGAATCGCGAAGGACACCTTGGTCGTCTTCATGAATGACAACGGCGGCACGGCGGGCGTGAAGGTCTTCAACGCCGGCATGCGCGCGGCCAAGGGTTCGCCTTACATGGGCGGCATCCGCGCGATCTCCTTCTGGCGTCTACCCGGACGCTTCCAGCCCATGGACGTCAAGGCTCTCTCGGCGCATGTCGACTTCTCCCCCACGATTCTCGAACTCACCGGCACCCCGGCTTCTGCGACCATGAAGTCCCAGCTCGAAGGGCGCAGCCTGCTGCCCTTGCTGCAGGCCAAGGTAGGCGAGAGCATCGCTTGGCCGGACCGGACCCTCTTCACGCATGTCGGCCGCTGGGGCAACATGCTCAAAGGCGTCGACCCTGAGGTCGGTAAGTTCGCCCAGACCAGCGTGCGTACGGCGCGTTGGCATCTTGTGTCCGCCGCCCCGATCCCGCAACCCGGCCAGAAAGCAGGAGGCAAGAAAGGCAAGAACACCAAGGCTGCCGCCCCCGCGGTGGCCTCGGCGCCGCAGTCGCCGGCTGAGGTCAAGCACGCCCCGGCTAACTGGCAGCTCTTCGACCTAAGCGTGGACTACGGTGAGACCACCGATGTCGCTGCTCAGCATCCGGAAGTCGTCGCAGACCTCATCGCGCGTCACGACGCTTGGTGGAAGGAATGCCGCCCGCTGATGGTGAACGAGAACGTCGCCGGACCGGCCGAGAATCCCTTCAAGGTGATGTATCGGGAGCAGATGGGGAAGTAGGCGGGCGAGTATAGAGTATCGAGTATGGAGTATAGGCGAGGAGGCCTATGCTAAATAACCGATGCTCCGATGCCCGTGGGCTCTAGGATTAGGCCAGGAGCTTCTTGACCACTTCGCCGTGGATGTCGGTGAGGCGGAAGTCGCGGCCCTGGTAGCGGTACGTCAGGCGGGTGTGTTCGACGCCCATCAGGTGCAGGATCGTCGCGTTGAGGTCGTGGACGTGGACGCTTTCCTTGACGATGTTGTAGCTGAAGTCGTCGGTCTCGCCGTAGGTCGTGCCCTTGTTGACGCCGGCTCCGGCCATCAGGACCGTGAAGCAGCGGGGGTGGTGGTCGCGACCGTAGTTCGTCTCCGTGAGCGTACCTTGCGAGTAGGTCGTGCGGCCGAATTCGCCGCCCCAGACGATCAGCGTGTCGTCGAGTAGCCCGCGCTGCTTCAGGTCGGTGAGCAGGCCCGCCGTGGCTTGGTCGGTGTCGTTACACTGACCCTTGATCGCAGCCGGCAGGCCGCCGTGGTGGTCCCAGCCCATATGGAAGAGCTGGATGAAGCGGACGTCGCGCTCGCAGAGACGACGGGCCAGGAGGCAGTTCGAGGCGTAGGAACCCGGGCGTTTCACGTCCGGGCCGTAGAGGTCGAGCACATGCTGCGGCTCCTTCGAGAGGTCGAGCAGGTCGGGCACGCTCGTCTGCATGCGGAAGGCCATCTCGTATTGGGAGATGCGGGTCTGGATCTCCGGGTCGCCCAGGACGCCGTGACGCTGATTGTTGAGCGCCGCGATCTCGTCGAGCTGTTCGCGGCGGACTTCGCGCGGAATGCCCTCGGGGTCCTTCAGGTAGAGGACGCGTTCGCCCTTATTGCGGAGCTTAACCCCTTGGAGCTTGGAGGGGAGGAAGCCTGCGCCCCAAAGGCGGTCGTACAACGGCTGGTCGGCCGGACGGCCGCTGCCAAAAGAGGTCATCACCACGTAGGCGGGCAGGTCGGCGTTCTCGCTGCCGAGGCCGTAAGCGGACCAAGAGCCGATGCTCGGGCGGCCGGCAAGCTGGCTGCCCGTCTGCATGAAGGTGATGGCCGGGTCATGGTTGATCGCCTCCGTATGCATCCCGCGGACGACGCACCATTCGTCTGACTTGGAGGCGATATGAGGGATCAGTTCGCTGAACCAGTTGCCCGACTGGCCGTGCTGCTTGAACTTGAAGATCGACGGAGCGACGGGGAAGTTCTTCTGGCCCGACGTCATCGTCGTCAGGCGCTGGCCCTTGCGGATCGATTCCGGCAGGTCCTTGCCGCGCATGGACACCAGCTGCGGCTTCGGATCGAAGAGGTCCATCTGGGACGGGGCGCCGGACTGGAAGAGGTAGATGATGCGCTTCGCCTTCGGTTTGAAGTTCGGGAAGCCCAGGCCGGGGTTGGCGGCGAAGGCGGACGGCCCCATCAGCGAGCCCAGCGCGGCGAGGCCGATGCCGCCCGCGGAACCCTTGATGAAGGTGCGACGGGACAGCGCCATCTGGGTGGCCGGGTCCAGTCCGATAAATTGACGGTCGTTGCAGTTCATTCGCGGGTGACGGTTTCGTCGAGGTTGAGGAGGATGTTGGCGGTCGCGGTCCAAGCGGCCAGTTGGTTACGGTCGAGGTCAGTCGCGGCAGGACTCAGGCCTTGGGCGAGGAGCTTCGGCGCGAGGGTGGCGTCGGCGGCATATGTCGCCAACCGCTTCTCGAGTCCCTTGCGCAAGACCGCGAGCTCAGCGGACGTCGCGTCACGGCGGACGACTTTGCGGAACGTCCAGGCCAGTTTGGCATCATTATCGCCCGGTTGGCGGAGCGATTGTTCGGCGAGCTTGCGGGCGGCTTCGACGAACGTGACCTCGTTGAGCAGCGAGAGCGCCTGCATCGGCGTATTGGAGCGCGAGCGCTTCACCGTGCAGACCTCGCGGCCGGGCGAGTCGAAGAGGAGCATCGTGGGCGGAGCCGCGGTGCGCTTCCAGATCGTGTAGAGCGAGCGGCGCCAGAGCCCTTCGCCGGCGTCGGCCTTGTAGTTGCGCATGTCGCCGTACACGCTGGTCTCGTCCCAGACCGCTTCGGGCATGTAGGGCTTCACGCTGGGTCCGCCTTGCTTGTCGACGAGCAGGCCAGCGGTCCAGAGGGCCTGGTCGCGGATCACTTCGGCCGGGAGGCGGAAACGCGGCCCGCGGGCGACGAGTCGGTTATCCGGATCTTTCTCCAGCATCTCCGTCGTGACCGCGGCGCTGCGGCGATAGGCGGCGCTGGACATGATCAGCTTGTACATTGCCTTCATGTCCCACTTGCGGTCGACGAATTCGACGGCCAGCCAGTCAAGCAGCTCGGGATGGCTCGGCCACTCCGCCTGGGAGCCGAAGTTCTCGGAGGTTTTCACCAGACCGATGCCGAAGAAGCGCTCCCAGGCACGATTTACCCAGACGCGGGCCGTGAGAGGGTGTTGGCCGCTGACGAGCCAGCGGGCGAAGCCGAGTCGGTTGTTCGGTTCGCCGGCCGGCATCGGCGGCAGGGCCCGGAAGAGGGCGCGTTCGACCTTCGGGCCGATTTTGTCGTATTCGCCACGCAGCAGGATGAAGGCATCGCGCGGCTTCGGCAGTTCCTTCATCACCATCACCGTGACCGGCGCCGCAAGGGCGGCGTCCCGGGTCGCCTTGGCGGCGGTGACTTTTGACGTCGCGATGGAGCGAGGGTGCTCAGGGCTGTCAGCGAAGAGTTTCTCCAGCGCCTTCTTGTCTGCGGGCGTGATCTGGTCAGCCGGTTTGGCGAACAGGCGGCGCGCGGCTTCGGAGGCGGCGTCGGTCTTGAGCGAGAGCAACTTAGAGTCTTGGCCGGAGACGTTGAGGCGGAAGCGCCCGATGCTGTGTTGGGAGACCGCTTCGTGTCGCATGACCAAGATCAGCTTGGCTCCGGCGGGAATGGTCGTCGGGGCGACCGTGAAGATCGCCTTACGGGCGACGCGATTCTCCGGAAGGTTGCCGCCGATCGCCCAGCCGGCTTTGGAGGAATCGGCCTTCTTGGCCTTACCCTTGGTCATCGGCGCCGGACCGAGTTTGGCGATGCTCCAGCCGGGCTGGTCATAATCCGATTCGGCTTTTACCAGCGGGAGGTTGGTCGTCTTACCATCGGTGGTCTTGAGGCGGACCTCGAAGGCGCTGAGTACGAAGTTGCCGTTGGAGGAGCGACCGAGGCTTTTGCCGGGGTGAGTGTCATCCGGCAGCGTTTCGAGGCGCACGGCGGTAAGCAGTCCCGGAGCGAGGTCGGCCTCGACCACATAGGTTTCCTTGGCCGCCGGGCGTCCGGAGGTCAGCCAGGTGCCGTCGTCGAGGCGCTTGAAGCCGGTGTTTTCCTTGGAGGTTACCTTTTCGGACGACAGGGCCTGCCAGGCTACGCCTTCCTTCGAGAAGGCGGCGCGCTTATGATCAAGCCACTTCGCGAAGAGTTCGGGCTGGCCGGCCGGGGTGGCCTTGAGGGTGGCTTCGGCTTCGGCAAGCTTGGCCGTCGCCTCATCGATCTTCTTCTGCTCTTCCTCGTTCGGAAGCGAAAGCAGGGGTGGGGTGTTGCCGCGCGAGCGAGTCGGCCCGCCGCCGCCGACATCGACCAGCACGCCGGATTCGTCGTTGGAGTTGAAATAAGCGAAGAACTGGAAGAACTCCTTCTGGGAGATCGGGTCGTACTTATGGTCGTGGCATCGGCAGCAGTTCATCGTGAGCGCCATCCAGGTGGAACCGGTGGTCTCGATGCGGTCGATGACGTTTTCAGCGAACCACTCCTCGACGATGCGGCCTCCCTCGCCGTTGAGGCGATGGTTACGATTGAACGCCGTGGCCACGACCTGGTCGCGGTTGGCGTTGGGGAGCAGGTCGCCGGCGAGCTGTTCGACCGTGAACGCATCGAATGGCTTGTTGTCATTGAAAGCTTTGATCACCCAGTCGCGGTAAGGCCACATCATGCGCTGCGTGTCGCTCTGGAAACCGTTCGAATCGGCGTAACGGGCGAAGTCGAGCCACTGCATGGCCATGTTTTCGCCGTAATGAGGTGAGGCCAGCAGACGATCGAGGGCTTTGGACCAGGCCTCGGACGAGTTGTCGGCCAGGAATGCCTGCAGGTCGGCGTCGGAAGGTGGCAGGCCGGTCAGGTCGAGCGCCGCCCGCCGGAGCAGGGTGGCCTTGGGGGCGGGGCCGTTAGGCGTGAGTCCCTTGGTGGCGAGCGGAGCCGCGAGGAAGGCGTCGATCGCGTTGCCGCCAGCGGGAATCTTCGGGACGGCCGGCTTGGCCGGAATCTGGAAGGCCCAGTGGCCTTGGTACTCGGCGCCTTCTTTGATCCAGCGTTCGACGAGGGCGATCTGTTCTTTCGTGAGCACCTTGTGGAACTCCGCCGGCGGCATATGGTCATCCGCGTCGTCGGTGCGCAGGCGCTTCATCACTTCGCTGGCGTCGGGTTTGCCAGGAATGATGGCGGCTTCGCCGGACTTACCGCCTTTGCGGGCGGCTTCGAGGGAGTCGAGACGCAGTCCGCCCTTGATCTTGTTCTCGTCGGGTCCGTGACAGGCGAAGCACGTGTCGGAGAAGATCGGGCGGATGTCCCGGTTGAACTGCACTTTTTCCGCGGAAGCGGAGAGCGCCCCGAAGAGGCAGGCGGCGGTGAGGCTAAGTCGGGAAAGACGCATGGGGTAAGCGATATTGGACAATTAAGACCCCCACGGGTTCATAGCAATGTGCAGTTAATGAAAAACCCCTCGAATGAGGGGTTTTGGAGGGGCGGTGGGGGTGGGCTTACTTGGCCGCCAGGTCCTTGAGCGCGATGTTGCGGAATTCCGCAGGGTCATTGTGGCCGGCAAAACCGAAGTAGCCGTTCTTGCGGTCCTTGCCCGGGTGGGTGCTCTTCGCCATCACCGTGGCCATGTCGACCTTGGCGAGGTCGGCCTCGAGAATGATGAAGCCGTTAAGTTCTACCTTGAGGGTGGAGCCGACGACCGTGACCTCCTGGAAGTTCCACTCGCCGATTGGGCGCTGAAAGCCGCGCTGGGCGCCGACCATGCCGTAGGCCGAACCGTGGACTTGGCGGGGATCGATCTTACCCTTCACCTTGTCGTAGTTATCGTCCAGCACCTGCAGCTCGCACATGCCGACATAGGCCGTGTTGCCTTTGCCAGGGTAGCGGAGCGCCAGTCCGTTGTTGCCGCCCTTCGGCAGTTTGAATTCGAGGCGCACGGCGAAGTCGGTCAGGTCCTGGTCGTAGTAAGGCGTGCCACCCTTGCCCGTCTTGCAGCGGATGGCGCCGTCGGCGATTTCGAAGTTCGCGACGTCGCCGGCCCAGCCGGTGAAGTCCTTGCCGTTGAAGATCGACTTGAAGCCGGCGGCGGCCTTCGCGGTGAGGATGCGGTTGGCTTCTTCGCCGGCGATCTCGCGGATCGCGACGTTGCGCCAGCGGATCGGGGCACCGTGGGTCTGGAGGCAGATCGGGCCCTTGGCGGCCAGCGCGGCCTTGCGGTCGTAATAGTTCTCCATCGTGGCGTGGTCGACGGTCTGCTTGCCGTTAAGCCAGACGCTCACGCGGGCGCCGACCATCACGACACGGAGGGTGTTCCATTCGCCGGCCGGCTTGTCAGCCAGCACCAGCGGGTCCTTGCCGGGCTTGCCGGGGGAATTATTCCAGAGGGCGCCGGAGCCCAGCTGGCAGCCGTGCTTGAAGGACTTCTCGTCGGTCGGATCCCAGATCTGGACCTGCGGGGCGCCCCGGAGGTAGACGCCGGAGTCGCCCTTCGGCGCCATGTTGTACTCCAGGGTCAGTTCGAAGTCGCCGTATTCCTGGTCGGTCGTGGCGTAAGGCCCCGTGCCTGGGTTGTAGATTTCGCCGTCCTTCACGGACCAGTGCTGCGGGAATTCGTCGCGCATCTTCTTGAGCATGGCGTCCTTCTTTTCGCCCGTGAGCTTGGCCACGGAGTGAGGATTGTAGCCGTGCCAGCCGGCGAGGTCTTTGCCGTTGAAGAGCGAAGTGAAGCCGGCCGGGGCATCGGCGGCGATCAGCGCGGAGGTCGCGAGAGCGAGGAGGGCGGGGAGGAGGCGCATGACTGAAGAGGGAAAGGGGTAGGGGTAGGGGTGGGGGTGGGCGGATTACAGGGGCTCGAGGGTGCAGCGCTTGACCTCGAAGGCGCCGCCTTCGACCTGCAGGCCGATGAAGCCTTCGGAGAGATTGGTACCGGTGGCCTTGTTCACTTCCTTGCCGTTGACGAGGATCGTGACCGTGTTGCCGTCGCAGACCGTGGTGAAGGTGTTCCATTCGCCGGCCGGCTTCTCGGCGTCGGCCTGCTTGCCGAGGCGATAGCCGCGGATCTTACCGGACTTCTTGTCCTTGAGTTCGGTGCCGCCGGAGAGCGTGGCGCCGTTCCAGAAGTAGAAGTCACCCTGGTTCTTGTGCATGCCTTGGCACTCGATGCTCTTCGGCCAGACCGTATCGGGGGGTGTCATGTGCACGACCACGCCCGTATTGCCCGGCTTGGTGAAGCGCCATTCCACCGTGAAGCGATACTGTTTGTAGCTCTGGGTGGTGCGAAGGAAACCGCTGGGCTTGCCGGTGCACGCGAGGATGCCGTCCTTGATGGACCACGAATCCTTGCCGGTTTCCGGGAAGACGACCCAGCCGGCGGTATCCTTGCCGTTGAAGAGTTCGGTCTTCGCGGAAGGCGTGACGGCGTCGGCGGCGAAGGCGTGGACGAAGGCGGAAGCCAGCAGGGCTGCCGTGATGGCGAGGCGGGGGAGGGGCATGGAATGACCTTACGGTTTCAGCCTGCCCGTTGAAGTCTAAACGCCGAAATTAAACGGCGTTAAAGTGTCGTTTACCGCTCAGGCCATGATGCCCTTCACCACCTTGCCGGCGACGCCGGTGAGGCGCACGTCGAGGCCTTGGAACTTCACGTTCAGGCGGTGGTGATCGATGCCCATCAGCGCGAGCATCGTGGCGTGCAGGTCGTGGACATCGACGACGTTCTCGACGGCATTGTAGCCAAGTTCGTCGGTGGCTCCGTAGGTCGTACCGGCCTTGACGCCGCCGCCGGCGAGGAAGACCGAGTAACCGGCGATATGGTGGTCGCGGCCGGTGCCCTGGCCCATCGGGGTGCGGCCGAATTCTCCGCCCCAGAGGATCAGGGTGTCGTCGAGCATGCCGCGCTCCTTGAGGTCGCGGATGAGTGCGCCGGTCGCCTTGTCGACGTCCTCCGCGCCCATCTTCATGCCGTTATCCAGGCCGCCGTGAAGGTCCCAGGCGCGGTGGTAGAGCTGGATCATGCGGACGCCGCGTTCGGCGAGGCGGCGGGCCATGAGGCAGTTGGAGGCGAAGGAGCCGTCGCCGATCTCCTTGATGCCGTAGGCTTCGATGGTCTTCGCGGACTCGCTCTTGAAGTCGAGCAGCTCGGGGACGCTCGACTGCATCTTGAAGGCCATCTCGTACTGGGCCACGCGAGTCGCGATCTCAGGGTCGACGGTCTCCTGGGCCAGCTGGCCGTTGAGGCGGCGGATCTCGTCGATGACCTGGCGCTGGGTGCTCTGGCACACGCCTTCGGGGTTGCCGATGTAGTGGACGGCCTCGCCCTTGGATTGGAATTGGATGCCTTGGTATTTGCTGGGCAGAACGCCGCTGGACCACTGACGCGAGGAGATCGGCTGCAGGCCGGTTCGACCGGCGGAGGTCAGTACGATGTAGCCCGGCAGATTCTCCGTTTCGGAGCCCAGGCCGTAGAGCAACCAGGAGCCCATGCTCGGGCGTCCCTTGATGATGGAACCCGTGTTGAAGAAGGCATGGGCCGTGTCGTGGTTGATCTGCTCGGTCTTCATCGAGCGGACGACGCAGAGGTCGTCGGCGACCGAACCGATGTGCGGGAAGATGTCGGTGAGCTCCATGCCCGACTTGCCCCACTTCTTGAATTCGAACGAACCTCCGCGGGCCTTGAGCACGGCGCCTTGGAGCTGGGCGATCTGCTGGCCCTTGGTGAACGATTCCGGGAAGGCCTGACCGTCGAGTTTCTTCAGGACCGGCTTATTGTCGAAGAGCTCGAGGTGAGGCGGTCCGCCCGCCATGCAGAGGAAGATGACGCGCTTGGCCTTCACCGGGAGATGAGGGGCCTTGAGCGCCCCCTTGGAGAACTGGGCCGCGTGGAGGTCGGCGAAACCGGACTTCGCGGCGAGCATGGCGAAGGCCGCGCTGCCGAGTCCGTAGGCGCTCTTCGTGAGGAAGCTCCGTCGGTTGATCGACAGGGCGTGGGCGACGGGGTCGTAAGGGCGCATGGGCTTAGTAGCGGG
>Ga0078894_10004407_pt1 | contig 10760 bp, 3 predicted proteins | sample LauGreSu1BDMLBSD_2_FD_67506 | JGI IMG/M metagenome (GOLD analysis project Ga0078894, IMG submission 67506) | Freshwater lake microbial communities from Lake Michigan, USA - Su13.BD.MLB.SD (version 4) (version 4) | ecosystem: Environmental > Aquatic > Freshwater > Lake | place: Lake Michigan, USA... | reverse complement strand
GACTAATGGCAGTAGCATTATCTAATTTAGGCGCAACATGGATTACATCATCTACATCGGTAAACAATGCCATAAGGATGAGTGTTAATGATGTTAACTCATCTGCAAATTCAACTCTCTTAAACTTCCAAGTAAACTCGAATACAAAATTTGTAGTATATAAATCAGGTGATCTTAGAGTTGGTAATACAGCAATAAGAAATCCTGCTGCTGTTATCGAAGCGTGGTCAAAAAATCAAGGTATTCTCTTTCCTCGCTTAAATACTCTTGAGAGAGAAAGCATACAGAATCCACCAGATGGTCTCGTTATCTATAATGAAGAGACAGATTTTCTCCAGATTCGTCGTGCTGGCGTTTGGGTAAACGTTGGTGATGTCGGTCTACCTGGCGCTCTTCCATCAATCGCAAAAACATTATACGTTGCTACATCAGGCAGCGATACAGCAAATGATGGCACAAGTGAGTATGCTCCTTTCGCTACTATTGAAAAGGCTGTTGAGATTGCAACTGCAAGAAACGAACTAACAATCATAAAAGTGGGCCCTGGTATATACCTTACTAATGGACATATAGACCTTCCTGATAATTGTATTCTTCAGGGTGTTCATAGAGCAGTATTCATTCGCCCTAATCCTGGCTTTGAAGAGCGCAATGTATTTCGTATGGGTTCAGGATGTTTCATCGAAGGGTTCATCATTGAAGACTTTAGACTTGATAGCCTGACAAATCCAACTGAAGGATTCGCATTTAGTTTTAGACCGGGTGCAGTTATCACGCGCGTACCATACGCTCACAAGTGCGCTATTCGTGTCCCACAACCAGATGGTGTGACTGGTGGTTCTCTTGATCCATTAAATGGAAATCCACAATATCCTCGAGGTGCGGGTGTTTGTTTAGCAGACGGTATGGTCTGTTCTCAATATTCTATCTTCCCTAACATCATGACATGGGGTGCTACTCCTGTGTCTTATAATGGTATCGGCTACTGTGCGAAGAATGGTGGTCTGATCAACGCTGTTAACGCTATCTCTATGTGGGCACACAAACACTTCTTGGCCATGAGTGGTGGACAAATCATTCTCAGTTCATGTTCTACTCAGTTTGGTGATTATTCGCTAGTTGCTGATGGATCAAGAAGAATTGGTATTCCTTATGATACTGTTGTAACTGTCACAGCAAACTCTACCGCTGCAAATCTAATTTCTACAAATAGAACATCAATCATAAATGGATTGTGGGCAAATCTAAACTCTCAAGGATATATTACTGGTAGTTGGACTTTACCTGACGATGAAAATTACACACGATTTGATTCTAATGTATGGCTTCGCTCAATAGAATATATGATAAGAGGCGGCTCTACTGATATGATCGACAGATTCCAATCTGTTCTATTTGATGCCACTGGTAATTTAGTATTTACTGCGGATAAAACAGCAGCCTTTAATCATAGTTATAATTTTATGAGGGATGAACTTAATAAACTCCCACTAAATACTAATGCTAGACTGGCTATAAATACAGCAACAACAAGTGTTCAATCAACTATATTGAACCCTGTGACCAGAATAGAACCAAGTAGAATTGAAGCTATTGGTCATACTTGGACTGCTACAATGATTGGTGTTTGGGCAATCAAGATTCCTCCTGCTGAGGCTAGATTGTCTATTCGAGATAGCATCTTAGAAACGAATGGTGCTATTGTTATTGCGACAGGACAAGATAGTGATGGTAACGCTTTGTTTGCTGGCGATGTTACAATTGATGCGCGATTTGGTATGGGCGGAAGAGGTTTCATTGCGCCAACTAAACGTGAAGCCATTCGCGCTGCTATTACATTCGGAGGATTTGGATGACAAGAATAACATGTAGACAACCATCCACAGGTAAACCTATAAGCATACAATACATAGGCGTTGGTACAGAATGGATAAAAATCGCAGAGGCTCCAGACTTTTCTGTACCAGATCCATCACGTTCAACATATTCCTGGCGTGATCCTGCTGATGCTACAGGTTCTCGCGGCATCGCAGCAGGAGAATTGTTCTTTCTTACACCGTTAGTCGCTAAAAATGTTACAGCAGGAACAGATTGGATTGAAGTTAGATTCAGACCAGAAAACGGAACCGCTAACAATGATGCGTTTGGAAGAATAACTGTACCTGCAGGAGAATCTGTTGCTATACCTCTCCAAGGTCGTTCTCTTGTTAAAAGAAATATAATAACTGCTGGTAATCCTGACACTTATACCTTTAGTGATAATGGTGATATTCTTTATGTTAGAGCAGGCAACACTGCTAGTTTTCATGTTTGGGCATCAGCAAATGAACAAGCCTCCGCAGAACATGTGGGTGTTGAGTTGTGATTGAAAAGTTCTTATCTGGCCGCAGTTATCCCGCTGACGATGGCCTCTACATCATACCTTTAGCGTCTTTAGCAGATTTAGATCCTGCTGCTTATGTTGGTAAGCAAGTTCAAACTGATGATGGCATTCGTTGGCATAGTGATGGCATTATTTGGAGAAATAGTGGCGGCGCTCAAGGTATTCAGGGTATTCAAGGCATTCAAGGGCCTCAAGGTACTCAGGGACTTCAAGGCATTCAGGGCGATCTGGGTTTTCAAGGCATTCAAGGGCCTCAAGGCACAACTGGTACTCAGGGACTTCAAGGCATTCAGGGCGATCTGGGTTTTCAAGGTATTCAAGGCTCACAGGGCGCAAATGGATTTCAAGGTATCCAAGGCACTCAGGGTATTCAAGGTGATTTAGGTATTCAAGGTATCCAAGGTCTTCAAGGTGATCTGGGTTTTCAAGGTATTCAAGGTCTTCAAGGTGATCAGGGTATCCAAGGCATTCAAGGCGCTAATGGTTTTCAAGGCATTCAAGGAGCCAATGGTTTTCAAGGTATTCAAGGTGCTAATGGTTTTCAAGGCATTCAAGGTCTTCAAGGTGATCAGGGTATTCAAGGTATTCAAGGTGAACTAGGTTTTCAAGGCATTCAAGGTATTCAAGGCGCTAACGGATTCCAAGGTATACAAGGTATTCAAGGCGCAAATGGATTTCAAGGTATCCAAGGTACACAGGGCATTCAAGGTGAACTAGGTTTCCAAGGTATACAAGGCACTCAGGGTGCTAACGGTTTCCAAGGCATTCAAGGAACTCAGGGTGCAAATGGATTCCAGGGTCTACAAGGACTTCAAGGCACTCAAGGTATTCAAGGTGATTTAGGTATTCAAGGTATCCAAGGTCTTCAAGGTGATCTAGGTTTTCAAGGCATTCAAGGCATTCAAGGTATTCAAGGCATTCAAGGAGCAAATGGATTCCAAGGCATTCAAGGAGCCAATGGATTCCAGGGACTTCAAGGTACACAAGGCGCTAATGGGTTCCAAGGTATTCAAGGCGCTAACGGTTTTCAAGGCATTCAAGGCACTCAGGGTGCAAATGGATTCCAGGGACTTCAAGGTACTCAAGGCGCTAACGGTTTTCAAGGCATTCAAGGCACTCAAGGCGCTAACGGTTTTCAAGGCATTCAAGGCACTCAGGGTGCAAATGGATTCCAAGGTCTTCAAGGCTCTCAAGGTGCTAATGGATTTCAAGGACTTCAAGGTACTCAGGGTGCAAATGGATTTCAGGGACTTCAAGGTACTCAGGGCGCAAATGGATTCCAGGGACTTCAAGGTGCTAATGGATTTCAAGGACTTCAAGGCACACAAGGCGCAAATGGTACACAAGGTATTCAAGGCTCACAGGGCGCAAATGGATTTCAAGGTATTCAAGGTACTCAGGGCATTCAAGGTGCAAATGGATTCCAAGGACTTCAAGGTGCAAATGGATTCCAAGGTCTTCAAGGCGCCAATGGATTCCAGGGACTTCAAGGTACTCAAGGTGCTAATGGTAGACAAGGTATACAAGGTACTCAGGGTGCTAACGGTACACAGGGCATTCAAGGTACTCAGGGCGCCAATGGATTTCAAGGACTTCAAGGCACTCAAGGGGCCAATGGTATTCAAGGCATTCAAGGTACTCAAGGCGCTAACGGTTTTCAAGGTATTCAAGGCACACAAGGTGCAAATGGTACACAGGGTATTCAGGGAACTCAGGGTGCTAATGGATTCCAGGGTATACAAGGTACTCAGGGTGCAAATGGATTCCAAGGACTTCAAGGTTCACAAGGCGCAAATGGATTCCAAGGTATTCAAGGCACTCAGGGAGCCAATGGATTCCAAGGCATCCAAGGTACTCAGGGTGCTAATGGATTCCAAGGAATCCAAGGCACTCAGGGCGCTAATGGTATTCAAGGTATTCAGGGAACACAAGGCGCTAACGGTAGACAAGGCATACAAGGCACTCAAGGCGCTAATGGTATTCAAGGTATTCAAGGAGCAAACGGATTCCAAGGTATTCAAGGAGCAAACGGATTCCAAGGTATACAAGGTACTCAAGGTGCTGATGGTCTTCAAGGACCACAAGGTAATGCAGTAGACGGTGTAAATGGTGTACAGGGCATCCAAGGTATTCAAGGCACTCAGGGTCGTCAAGGCGCTAACGGTTTCCAAGGCATTCAAGGTACTCAAGGTGCTAATGGTACACAGGGTATTCAAGGCACTCAGGGAGCCAATGGATTCCAAGGCATCCAAGGTACTCAGGGTGCTAATGGATTCCAAGGAATCCAAGGCACTCAAGGGGCCAATGGTATTCAAGGCATTCAAGGTACTCAAGGCGCTAACGGTTTTCAAGGTATTCAAGGTACTCAGGGTGCGAATGGATTCCAAGGCATCCAAGGTCTTCAAGGTCGTCAGGGTGCTAATGGCATTCAGGGTCTACAAGGCGCAAATGGTTTCCAAGGCATCCAAGGCGCTAACGGTTTCCAAGGTCTCCAAGGCTCTCAGGGTGCAAATGGATTCCAAGGCATTCAAGGTTCACAAGGTGCAAATGGATTTCAGGGTTTTCAGGGTATTCAAGGCACACAAGGAGCCAATGGTTTCCAAGGCATTCAAGGTCTCCAAGGTCGTCAGGGTGCAAATGGATTTCAGGGACTTCAAGGAGCCAATGGTTTCCAAGGCATTCAGGGAACTCAGGGTGCGAATGGATTCCAAGGTATTCAAGGCTCTCAAGGTGCTAACGGTTTCCAGGGACTTCAAGGTATTCAAGGCGCTAACGGATTCCAGGGACTTCAAGGTCTTCAAGGCAGACAAGGTGCTAATGGATTCCAAGGCATCCAAGGTACACAAGGCGCAAATGGTATTCAAGGCGCAAATGGATTCCAGGGACTTCAAGGTACTCAAGGAGCAAATGGATTCCAAGGTATTCAAGGTTCTCAAGGCGCTAATGGATTCCAAGGTATACAAGGTCTTCAAGGTCGTCAGGGCGCTAATGGTACTCAGGGTGCAAATGGATTCCAAGGTATTCAAGGCTCTCAAGGTGCTAATGGATTCCAAGGTATTCAAGGTACTCAAGGCGCAAATGGATTCCAGGGACTTCAAGGTACTCAAGGAGCAAATGGATTCCAAGGTATACAAGGTCTTCAAGGTCGTCAAGGTGCCAATGGTGTTCAAGGCGCTAACGGTTTCCAAGGCATTCAAGGAACTCAGGGTGCAAATGGATTCCAGGGTCTACAAGGTTCACAAGGCGCAAATGGATTCCAAGGTCTTCAAGGCACTCAGGGAGCCAATGGATTCCAAGGTATACAAGGTCTTCAAGGTCGTCAGGGCGCTAATGGTACTCAAGGCGCAAATGGTTTCCAAGGCATTCAGGGAACTCAGGGTGCAAATGGATTCCAAGGTATTCAAGGCACTCAAGGCGCTAACGGTTTTCAAGGCATTCAAGGCACTCAGGGTGCAAATGGATTCCAAGGTCTTCAAGGCACTCAGGGTGCTAACGGTTTCCAAGGCATTCAAGGAACTCAGGGTGCAAATGGATTCCAGGGACTTCAAGGTACTCAAGGATTAAGTATTCAAGGCGCAAATGGTACTTCTCAAGGTATTCAAGGCGCTAACGGATTCCAAGGTATACAAGGTCTTCAAGGCAGACAAGGCGCTAATGGATTCCAGGGTCTACAAGGCACTCAAGGATTAAGTATTCAAGGTGCAAATGGTACTTCTCAAGGTATTCAAGGAACACAGGGCGCTAATGGATTCCAGGGACTTCAAGGCACTCAGGGTGCAAATGGTACTCAAGGATTCCAAGGTATTCAAGGTCTTCAAGGCAGACAAGGTGCTAATGGATTCCAAGGTATTCAAGGCACACAAGGCGCTAATGGGTTCCAGGGACTTCAAGGCACTCAAGGATTAAGTATTCAAGGTTCATCTGGTACTTCTCAAGGTATTCAAGGTCTTCAAGGTATTCAAGGAACAAGTGTTCAGGGATTATCTGGCACTTCTCAAGGTATTCAAGGACTTCAAGGTCGTCAAGGTATTCAAGGAACAAGTGTTCAAGGTACCACAGGTACACAGGGCGCTTCAATAGCATCTTCATTAAATGCTACAGCAGTTACAACAGATACTAAACTTTATCCTGTTTTAGTTTATGCTGCAGGTTCAAATCAAACAGCACAGACTATAACATCCTTTACATTTAATTCTACCTTTAGTACTTTTACAATTGGTGCAAACGCAGCTACAGCGGCTCTCACTACATATAATGGTGGCACTGCTTCGCAAAAAGGCATGCTTATGCAAGCCGCAACTGTCAATCGTTGGTATGTAGGTACTGATGCTTTTGGTGAAGGTGGTAGCAATACTGGAACTAACTTTGCAATTATAAACTATTCCGATACAGGTACTCTCATAGGCACTGTCAGACCTATGACTATCTACCGTTCTAATGGCGTGGTAGCAATTGCTAACGCAATAGTTTCAGGAACTTTGACTGCTCCTACGGTAGTAGGTAACGCTACCACTGCTACTAGTGCAATAAATCTTTCTACAACACAAATCAATTGGAGTACAAATGGCACTATTTCCGCAGTAGTTGGACTATTGGCCTGGAAAAATTATGGCAATTATCATACCATATTTGATGCGTCCGCTAATACTTCTCCATCTGGTGGTGCTTTACAATTCGGCAGAGTGAACGCAGAAGTTCCATGGTCAGAAACATTTCCGACTCTAATGGGATGGAATACTGGAAACACTTATGGTGTTCGCGTTGATAGTACACGTAGTCTGTCTGGCGGTCCAGTAGCAGCAACAACTATAACCGCAACCGGTGATATTACAGCGTTTAGTACTTCAGATAATAGATTAAAGACAAACATAATAAAAATTGACAATGCTATAGATAAAGTAAATAAGATCAGTGGAATTACTTTTGATTGGACAGAAGAAGCTCGCAAATCTCGTCAAAATGAAGAAGAGGTTTTTGGTAATAGACGCGAAACCGGAGTTATCGCTCAAGAAGTTGAAGAAGTATTGCCTGAAGTTGTTATTGATAGAGTTGATGGTTATAAAGCAGTTAGATACGAAAAAATTGTACCGCTATTGATCGAAGCAATCAAAGACCTTAGCGGTCAAGTTGATGATGTGAAACAACAGATTAAAGAACTCGAAGAAAAAAGTTGACACTTTTTACTGTTTGCTATATAATAGCAGAATAATTATAATTTACTAAGGTGATGATACAGTATGGTCCATTTTGCAAAGCAAGTTTTAAATAGTGGTGGAACAATAAAGCCGCTTATCATTGACTCGAATCTAACAAACGGAACAGGTCTGTTCAATCCAAGTATATACAATGACAATGGTAGAATCCTAGTAAACGTTAGACATTGCCAATATACTCTCTATCATTCTGAGATGAATCTTTTTGAACATACTTGGGGACCTCTCGTATATCTCAATCCTGAAAATGATGTAACTCTTACAACAACAAACTATCTTGGTGAGTTGAATGAGGACTTGTCTTTCAAATACTGTCATAGAGTTGATACAAGCGCATTTGATATTACGCCCATATGGGAATTTGTGGGATTAGAAGATGCTAGAATAGTTAGGTGGAATGATAAGTTATATATTTCTGGTGTTAGAAGAGATGTTAAGACAAATGGTGAAGGTAGAATGGAACTTTCAGAGATAGAAATTTCTGAGAGCGGCGTTAAAGAGATTTCAAGATTTCGAATTCCTGCACCGAACGGAGATGGTTCTTATTGTGAGAAGAATTGGATGCCCATAACTGATATGCCGTATCATTACTTGAAGTGGTGCAATCCAGTGGAAATTGTTAGGGCTAATCCTGAAGATAAGAGTTGTGTAACAACTTTCTTAGGAAACAAGATTTTCTTTGATAGGGACCAACGTGGAGGTGGTCAGGTTATTCCATTTGAAGATGGATATCTATCACTCATCCATGAAACAAATCTATATAATAGTGTTCAGGGAAGAAAAGATGGAACATATCGTCATCGATTCATCTATTGGAGTAAGAACTGGGAACCAATACATAGATCGAAAGAGTTCTCGTTCATGGAAGCAAAGATAGAATTTGCCTGCGGACTTGCTAAAAGAGACAATGATATCTTCATAACATTCGGCTTTCAAGATAATGTCGCATATGTATTAAAGACGGATGTGAATGTGGTTAAGGAATTTATCTATGCTTGAGTCTTTGCTTAATGAATATATTATGGATACCGAGAATCCTATTCTCAACTATAAGATGGGTCTCGAATATGAAAAAATTGGTCAAACTGCGGCCGCAGTATCGTATCTGCTACGCGCGGCCGAAAGATCAAAAGACAAGATTCTGTCATATGAGTGTTTGTTAAGAGCGGGTAGATGTTTTGAGAAGCAGAGAAACAGAAACTTTACTGTTAAGTCTATGTATCGAAATGCTATCGATCTTTGTCCCGATAGACCAGAAGCGTACTATCTACTTGCTAGAAATTATAATTCCGAACAAAACTACGCTGACTCTTTTCTAATTTGCAGTATGGCTGGAAATAACTGCAAAGAACATACATACTCGGATATAGGTTCAGACTATCCTGGCAGATGGGGGCTATATTATTATGAAGCAATCGCATCATGGTGGTATGGTAAGAATGAAAGGTCTAGAAGACTATTCAAAAGATTGAAAAGATTTTATTGGAATGACATGGATAATTCTCATAGAGAAGAGGTTGATAATTATATGAACACTATTGAATCTAAACTTGGCCCAGAACAAATCAAGACTGTAGATTACTTTACATTCTATGCTCCTACAATGAAAGAAATTCTAAGACTAAGACTTCATATGTTGAAAGATTATGTTGATGAGTTTGTAATTACCGAATGTAACAAAACTCATAGTGGTGAACCAACCGAGTATAAACTAGAAAGTATTCTGCGAGAAATAGGATTTGATCATCTTAATATCAGAATTATCAAACTTGAAATTCCAGATGATGAAAATCTAGAAATCGCAGAGATAGATAGATTAAATTGTATGTCTTCCGGTAATCTTGATAATATCAATTCCCTAAGATCAAGAACCAGAGAGAGGATGGGTATTGATGGAATTCTTTCTGTCTTAGACAACTATGCTGATGACACTGTTTTCATTTTGAGCGATGCGGACGAAATCATAAAGCCAGAGGCAATTGGATGGATATCAAATATCGTTAAGCAAAATCCACAATGTATCATAAGAATACCGATGCCGGTTCTTGAAGGTAGAGCGGACATGCGCGTCTATGACAGAAATACAAACTTGCCTTTGGAATGGACAGGAGCTGTAATTACAACAAAAGAACATTTGAAAAAAGCGACTCCAGTTCAGATGCGATCAAATACGATGAATCCTTTTCCTATAAATTTTGTTAGTGAGAATAACAATAGAATTGAGGATTTAGGATGGCACTTTACATCAATGGGCGGTAGAGAAGTTGTGAAGCAAAAGTTAAAGACATTTTCTCACTACGATGATGTTTTGTATATTACAGAACCAGAGTTTAATAGCAGAATGTCATCTATGAGAAGGATGGATTTCATTGATAGTACTACATTAGAAGAAGGAAATTTTGGCATTACTGGCAAAAAAGATAGAATGCTAAAGAAATATCCTATTGAAGATTTGCCTCGTGCTATTTTTGAATTGCCTACAGTTGAGAAGCACTTCTTTCCTGAATATACTAAGACTAGTAAAAATGATTCAAAATCTAAAATTGAAAAAATTTATCCAGAATATGATGCGAAATATGGTGATTGGGGATGGATCTCACTCAATAAGGCCGGATGTTTAATTGACTACGTAGATGAAATTTGTAGAGATGTTGAAAGTCCTGTCTGCGTTGAAATTGGAGTTTATGCAGGAAAGAGTGTTTTGCCTATTGCTCTTGAATTGAAAAGAAATGCAAAAGGTATAATCTACGCTATAGATCCTTGGACAAATGAAGAAGCGACAAAAGGATACAATGGGATTAATTATGAATACTGGAACAAAATTGATTTGAATCAGAAACTTGGAATTTTTGAGAGTATGATCCATGAATTTGAGATTAAAGATTATATCTCAATAATCAAAGAACCAAGTGATACTGCTCCTGAAATCAGAAACATAAACTTGCTTCATGTTGATGGTCAGCATACCGATCAATCTCTCCGTGATGTAAGAAAATATGCTTCACAAATTACTCTAAATGGATATTGCGTAATTGATGATGTTGACTGGGGTAGAGTGGCCGACGTTCCTAATCTATTGGAAAAGATGGGATTCATTCATGTGCATACGGTCGACTCTACAGTAGTTTATAAGAAACTTGTATATAGAACAGACGCGGAAATTT
>Ga0078894_10004406_pt1 | contig 10762 bp, 9 predicted proteins | sample LauGreSu1BDMLBSD_2_FD_67506 | JGI IMG/M metagenome (GOLD analysis project Ga0078894, IMG submission 67506) | Freshwater lake microbial communities from Lake Michigan, USA - Su13.BD.MLB.SD (version 4) (version 4) | ecosystem: Environmental > Aquatic > Freshwater > Lake | place: Lake Michigan, USA... | reverse complement strand
CATCTAGGTGGCGGCCGGCCGCCGGCGGCTGTGTAGAACTAGGATGCGCTGTAGATTGTTGTGCGGCACTTGCATATTTTCTTGCTACATGCTACTCTTTTTAGAACCCTTCCGTTTCTTAGTGAGAACGTGCATGTTTGGGGTATGAAAACCTTATTCAAACGTTCTGTCGGAGCCGGACTATATGCTAGACGCGACCCACCTACAAAGACTATATTTTGTTCTGTATTGAGAACCCTATTCGCACGGGTATTGGTGTTATTGCATAGGGGGAAGGTAACGCAATTTGGTATAGATTTATCCATGTCAAATATCCTTTGTTGACCCGACAGCTCCAACCTGCTGAACGTGGTTTTTGTATTGGGAACGGTTGTTTCTAAATTGTACGTTTCAAAGGATGTATAATCTTCGGGGTCTAAGACTGGAGGTAATTCATTTGTGTTTTTGAGAACTATAGCTGTTCGTTTGAACCGAATATAATCGCTTTGTGACATGTATATATTTCTTTGTATATATTTTTTGTATTAGGATCTCGCGAATGTGTCAGAAAGGATTATTATTAGGATCTCGCGAAATCTGTCAGAAAGGATTATTCGGTTGTTATTATTAGGATCTCACGAAATGTATCAGAAAGGATTATTTGATTGTTATTATTAGGATCTCACGAAATGTATCAGAAAGGATTATTTCATTGTCATTATTAAGATCTCACGAAATGTATCAGAAAGGATTATTTCATTGTCATTATTAGGATCTCACGAAATGTGTCAGAAAGGATTATTTGTATCTCACGAAATCTGTCAGAAAGGATTATTATTAGTATCTCACGAAATGTGTCAGAAAGGATTATTTGTATCTCACGAATGTGTCAGAAAGGATTATTGTTCGGGGATGGGGGATGGGGATTATACATGAATGTACTTAGGTAACTGTTACCTTTGAAATACTGATTATATAATCGGCGTTTCAAAGGTAAAAAGGTCTATAAAGAGAGAATTCGGTCAGAAAAACGAGAAGATAGGCGAAAAGGGTTCCTATGAGAGAACCTAGCGCGAGTTGTTTTACAGTGTGGCGGCGATATTTCCATCTCTGATAAAGTGTCAATGCGCATAAGAGGGACATTGTATAAATGACCGCTTGAGGCCCATTAGAAAAAAACAGAAAGGCGAGTGCGAAAAAGGATGCCTGAGCATGACCTGAAGGGAGACCATATTGTTCTGCTCCAGTTAGGTCATTATGGTCAATAAATAGTATTTGACCACGGGGTCTAGGTTCTCTCCATGCCGTTTTCAGCGCGCGATTCAAAAATGTATTGGCGATACTTCCTAGTGTGAACATCATGAGATATGGCGGGCGTTTCAGTAAATAATAAAAGGTAAGCGCGAATAGAATAACGGGTCCATAATAACCTATGGCGTCAATGATAGGAGGAGCTGTCATATAGATTATTATAATATAATGTAGGGAACCTATTACGCCAAGAATACACCTTTATGACATATCCTTCTACGTGGTGGCCCTATATAATTGTTCGCAAACAAAGGAGAACGACCAATTACTATTGTTCAAATCCACAATCGTTCCTCTGTCGGTCAGGAGTTGAATAGACATCTTGCGAATATTCACAGGTCCGAAATAAAGCCGCTCTTGATTCTGTAATGTTCCACCGAATTCCGTATAAATATCGCCAGTGTTTGTAGGTGCTTTGATAGGAACGATTCCAAACAAATCCTTGATAAAGGGCCCGGGTGAATATTCTTTCGTAGTGGGTTGTTGAGAAACTATCGCCTGATTCTGCGCGTACAACTGATTTTCTGTCACATTATCGCTATTTGATTGACTAGTAGAAGTCGCCACTATTTGACATGTGTTGTTGGAACCATTGAGAACCATCATATTTGCCGGGTCGGCGGACAAGGTAGTTGAATATGAATAATCCGGTATTTGTATGGCGGTTTGGCTTCTCGTTATAGTAACTAAACCGTCATTCAAATGATTCTGTATATAATCGTCCAGAGATATCAAAAAGTAGTTATATAAATGCGTGCTTAGAGACGTGTCGCCTGTTAATTGTACGATTGTATTGGTTGTTTGTTGGTTTGTTATTGTCTGAGTGATTGAATAAGAACCAGAAGAGGATTGTAAATAATAGGTGGATGTTACCGAATTATTAGTTATGACGGTTTGATTGGCCGGAGTTAAGATATATTGAGTATAATCGCGAAATCCTAACATCCATCCAATCGTAGAATCCCATGTAGTGTTTTGGACGCTAGTCGCTCCCGAATAACAGCTCACGAAATTCACGGGGTTATAAAAATCCAATATATAATTCTGGGTTGTAAATATCCGATTGATATTGACCCATAAATATGAGTATTCTTGATTGTTTATGACAAAGGGTTGAATATAGGACCCATAGGTTCTCGGATTGGATGAAAGGGCCGTATTGATAGCGGCATATAATGGAATCGTAGTATACGTTCCTGGGGGTATAGTGATTGTTATCGTTTCGCTCGGTGCTGTAGTTCCGGTCGTTGAAAATGTCAGGGAGTTGTTAGAATTGTCATAAAGGATTATTGATTGGGTGACTGAATCCTCCACTGGGGCATAACCAACAATATCGGCATATCCTGCTGCTATATTTCTTGACAAATCATAGCGGGAATAGACATTGAACGGATTCCATACATTATTTTGAGACGAAATGGGATATGGTATATTAATGAAAGACACATCGTAATTCTGTTCCGCCAAATAATAATAACAATTGAGATTCAGAGAAATATCAATATAGGTCTCGTAAGATGTGTTTGTAGTGATGGTTGTTCTGCTCAGTGGGTTTTGTGTATTGATGCGGGTCGTATAAGTAGCGTTTGTGAATGCCGATTGAAATCCCGATAAGAATGCCTGATATGTCGGGTAGTTTAATAAGGACATGCAAACAGGTATGGTATTAGACCCTCCATTTCCCCCGTTTTCATAGGTTTGTGTATCCGGTTGAATATACATGATACAACTCACGTCCAAAATATAATTGGATTGTTTGGAAATTCTTAGATTGATATAAGATATGTCATAAAGGTTATATGAAGCATCATTTATTGGGCGGATGGCGGGAGTGATATTTTGAATAGTATAACTAATATCAAAATTTTTGGTGGGCGATTGAGATAATAAAAATGTGGTTCCATTTATCAAAGCTTTATAATTATGATTCGTGAATCCGCGTGTCAAATCTATTTGTAAATGGAAAAAGTTTGCCGAATCTAAAAACGCGCTTGTATTGGTCATATTAAAAAAGATGGTGGACGGCGTGTTTCTATTAGAAAAGGTGGTGGTTATTTGGTTTAAAAATTGGGAAACGTTGTATGTTCCAGAGGGAATGATCATATTATAATTATTCAAAGAGTTTATGAATCCTGGCGTAGTGCATGTCATCAAAATATTGGTAGAAAGGTCTACTTCAAATGTAGACTGAATAGCAGGTGTTTCCGATACGAATTGTGATAGCGGGTTCATTGAATTGTCAAAATAAAAACACGATGTAAATATACCCGATTGTAGCTGCCAAATGGTGAATAGTTCATCATTGTTATATTGATTCGTTTTTGGAACCTCGTTTGGAAAATTCACCATCAATTTAGCATTCGGGACATATTTGACAGTCGCTCTATTCGGAATAATCGTCAATTGGAAATACGTAAATCCGTAATTTTGGGCCGATATATCTGTTATTGGAACTGCTTGTATATTGGAAGCCGAATCAAAATAAGGCGACACGTCAAGAGCTTCATTCACAGCTGTAATAATATTTTGACGAGTTACTGGACCCGTATATGGTAGACCGTCTTTTGTTAATTGAATATGAATGGTGTTTAATATTTGGCTCCGGCTATCATATCCGGTGGATGGGTCAAACCCGAGATACTGAACTACTGTAAAATAGTTGTTGGTATTGTCTAAAACAAACTCTTGACTCAATTGGGTTTGAATAGCTTGTGTGGTTTTGTAATTTTGATTAGAGGTGATAGAGTTCATGGAATATGTCCGGCGATTGAACCCTAGATAGCCAGGTATAGAGTATTTGGCATTGATTGGGTCGCGTGGATAGGTAAAAGAGGGGAAGTTTAGTGTATAATAGGTTTCATTGAACGTATTTGTCATATTTAGATTCACAGTGGTTCTCGCGGTTGAATTATTATAGGTTAACAGAGGTTGTCCATTGAAATTAATATCGGAAGCAGTTCCATTTGAAACGTCTTGGAACGATTGATTGATGGTATTAATGAGAGTGGTTTGGTTATAGTTTCCAGGAGGAATGGATATTTTGTATGTTTGGTCCACCACTCCAGGAGAGTTTCCGCGTATATAAAAGAAATTGCTTCCGAAGCTTTTCGCTACCGTATACCATGTATATGGGATTTGAACTGAATATAATTTAAGACTGACTACATCCCTTAAGGGTTCCGATAAATCAAAGGAAAAACTAGTGGTAGAGGGGTAAGTAGATATATTTCGGTATTGACTATCAATACTAATCACGCGTTTTATGGTTTGTTGCAATAAAGGATTTAGTTGATAGGTATCTGGTGCGTACTCAAATGTTTTGGTTTCTGTTATCTTATCGCCTATTTGTATTTCTGCCGCTTGTCCTGGAGGTGTTGGTATGCTAATGTCTACAATATTTGCCGGAGTTTCGGGATTGAATCCTTCAATAAGGTTCTCTTCGTCGTCTTCTTCTCCCGTATCAAAAAATCGTTTATACATATTGTCAAAAAACGTATATAATTGTTTACCTATTTGTGTCGGGATGTTTTCATATTTCCGCATCATTTGTATGATTTTGGCTTCCAGCTCTCTATCCGTCGGATGAGTCATATCCAAAATATCATACAATTGTTCATCACTATATTGGTTTACATTATATGTGTCCATATAAAAAATGGGTATATACCATTTATATATATTTTACGTCCATGTCACCTTTCAATGGGTTTTTGGCAAGGAGTCTTTCGGGGGGTGGGGGTGGGGGTGGGGAAAGCTTATGAGAATCTACGAATAAACATCTTCTCCAAAAAGTCTAAAATGTCTAATACATTCCGGCAATTGACGAGAAGTTTGGTCGGAAATGCCTTTATACCATTTCCCCTTTTCATATGGTCATTTCCATAGAAACATAGTTGGTCTAGTGCTTTGAATACGGCTTCTTCCAATGGACTGAAATCCGCGCGAGGAATGCGCGTTTTACCTACATAAGTATACCGATTATAGGTTTGTTTTTCATATACATTGTATTTATTTGAGAATGACCGATTGGCACACATGCCAATAGCGAAGATTTGGTTGGCATCATTATCCATTTCAAGAACCAGAAGTTTGGCTTTGAAAGGAATGGCTTTGCTTATTTCAATCGGAGCAGGGTAAAGACATCCTTCTCTCCAATTTTTTTCTCGGAATTGCTCGTTCTGTATTCTTGTTTGTGTATTGAATCTAGAAGTCATTAGAAAGATTTTCTGTTGTGCTTTATATTTCCTTATTTGAGCCGCTTCATGTTTCTTTTGGGCCCGTATTTGTAAGGTTTCTTCGGTGAATGGTTGTGGAACCGGCATAGGTAATATTTATTTATCTTTGTATTTTCCGTTCAATTTTCTTTTGGAATATAAAGGGTGACCATGCAGGACGGAACTGAAATAGCGATTTATACCGATAATCATTTTATGAATACATTGAATCATGAATTGGAGGATTTACGCGATAAAACGCGTATTCAGAGATGGATGGAATCTGATTCCAATAGTCCTATTAATATGTCAAGTGATTCCGATAGTGATTGTTTTGAACACGAGTCCATAGAGACAAATAGAAACGGGAAAAAATCCGTATTTAAGAAACTCACCTATCGTGAAGTGGCGTCTTCTATAGAAAAATATTATGAGAATGATGACAGGTATTCTAGTGAATTGGATATTCTGATGATTTATTTAAATGGTCAAAAACAATTATATTCAAAGGCCGTCTGCATCGTCCATTTCAAACATTTGTTTATTTTGGGGGCTTCTGCTATATCCAGTATTGCTTTGTCGTTGTATTTGATATTGGTTGAATGTCCTCCTCCCTTTGTTGCCGGATGGAATATGGTCGCCATTGTTCTCTATTTTTTGAATATTTGGTGTCAATGGAGTTCTCTAGCCGGTTCTTACAGTTTGTGTTATAAACAGTATGACCGGTTTATTCGTTCTATAGAAGGATATACGATTGACCCCGAATTGAATAATCGGGACCAAATCCACGAAACCCTACGGAATTCTGAAGAAAAAATACGCGAGTGGAAGGATTTTATGGTGGTGGAATTACCCACTGAATGTAAGCATTTTTTTCCCCTTTTATCGCGTGTTCAAATATTCACCTTTATTAAACGTATAGAGACTTATAAAAAAAATCTGATTTTGAAGTTCAAAGACATCAAGAACGAAATCCGATATATTCAATGGAAGGGGGAGGAGTTGATTATAAAAGAAGAGGTTCGGTTTCAATTCTTATTGTCCATAAAAGAAAAAATAAAGAATGAGATTCTTCACTATAAAAACGCCTATGGAATTATGGAGGATTTATTAGCCAAAGAAATACAGAGAACCGAACGATTCTGGTGGTTCTTTTGGTCAAAAAGGATTCCTTCTTCAGATAATCCAGTGGTCATTGCGTATCTGGCTACTATCTTTGAGGATGATTAGCATATATTTGCCAATACCAGGGCATATCATATACTACATTCATATGTTCTCTCGGATTTTGGAGCGTGTCTTGGATTTCTTTGGAGAGAGGAGTCGTATTCCAATCAATGACGAGAACCACGCGTTTATAATTGGGGTCGGCGCGCAGGGGGTTCTCAATGACCCGGTATATATTGCCAATATTCAATTTATAAAAAGTGGATAATATTTGTTGTCGGGGGATTTCCATGCTCATCTTGGGAATACATAATTGGACTGGTTTTTCAAACGGCATATTCGTTTTTATTAGATAATATAAACGAATCAATTGGCATCAATTTTATCTTTGGATTAGGGCTCTAGGGGCTAGGGGCTAGGGGCTTTTCTGGGAACGAGTTCATAGGGGGGCGGTTTCATATTGAAATAGAGTGCCATATTCCTTTTTGACTTCTGATATCATATGGGCGTAGTCTTGGATAACGACCGGTTTGTTGTATTTTCGGACGAGAATTTCGGCGATTTTGAGTTTTGCCGATTCCTCTATAATAGGAATATGCGTATTCGGTTTATAACATATGTCTTTGAATCTATAATGAACTTTGTCGTCCTTCACAAAGGTTGAGCAATCCACCTGGGAAAGAATATCCTTTTTGATGTGCGAGGAACTGGCCAAATGTTCCGCGTACTTTTCATTATGGTATTCATTATATTCTGTGGTTGCCTTTAAGAGTGTTGACGGTACATTGTGCTGCTCCATCAATTGGCCGAGTGCCTTGGTGTCTCTTGGGAAACAGGGACCACCGAAGGAGAGACCCGGATGGAAATATTTTTGCCCGATTCTAGAGTCGGCACCAATAGCATTGAGAACCGTCTCTTTATTCGCACCTGCTTCGTCACAAAGGTCAGATATCATATTGGCGAAACTTATTTTCGTAGTGATAAATCCGTTTAGAGAAATCTTGACGATTTCCGCTTCCAGAGGGGTCATAAAGGAATATATTGGGTGGGATTTGGTCATGCGAGTATAAATGTTGGTCATGATGGGGGTTAAAATAGAGGGGACAGATGTTCCAACCAGAATCATATCTGGGTGCTCAAATCCTCTGACAATATCCCCCTGAGCGACGAATTCGGGGTTGTAGTTGACGGAGCAGTTGAGACATTTATCCAGAAGGGGGGTGGCAATTTCGTCAATATAATGCGGCATGACAGTGCATCCGATGACGAAATGTTTGTTTTGGGGGCGGAGGTGGTTGATTTTTTCAAGAAGGGAGGAAAGGATGGAATGGTCGTAGTATTTTCGTCCGCCTCCATTCGGTGTTTGAACGAGAATAAAAATGAGGTCGGAATGATTGATTCCCGCTTCCAGGTCGGTAGACGCTTTGAAATGGGTGGCGTTTTGAAGGAGTTCGTTATAGTGTGGTTCGGTAAATTTCGCGGTTTTTGTGTTGAGTTGGTCTACATATTGAGGCGAAATATCTATACCGAGAACATTGTAGTTGGATTTTTCTAGGAGTAGCGCGAATCCTATTCCGAGTTTTCCTACGCCGATAACCGTTATGTTCTCTCTTTCCATTTGTCATAAAGGTTTATTTTGTGTTTATATTCTTTTGTCTTGGGATTTATATAACCACATAGTATTTGCCTAATTCAAATTTGGTTCCGTTGAATTCGTGGATGTGTTGTTGGTATCGTGAGAATGGTATTATACGTATATCAATACTAATACGCGTTTGCTCTGTTTGATTGATACGATTACAATGCCGGATTCCATTGAAATAGGCCTGAGCAAATTGGGTTGTGTCAAGGGTTAATGGGACGAATTGGGTAGGAGGAGTGCTGAGGTCGGGTTTGGGTTCGGGGTCATAAAAAAGACTATTTGTTTGAAACATTTGTGTAATAGGAATAATGAAATTTTGTTCGGTGTGGTGATGGCCGAAATCGCGGTCGCGATGTACTCCGATTATGTCTGGCGGGTCATTTGGGTCGTATCCTATAGCGGCATTTCGCGGAAGACTGAATCGGATATTCGGCGTTTTTTGAATGACTAGATGGATTTCTTTTGGGAAAAGCGGTTTTATATATTCGCGAATAAACTGGTGATAGGTGTCTTGGAACTGAGTATATTTATCAAAATAGTCGTGGAACCGTTTCACAAAAATAGAATCGCGGTCTTTTTTGAATTCGTGTAGCTGGTGGTGATAATCCTTGTCTTCTTGTGTGAGTGTAGGTGTGTCTAGAAGGTCGTGTATTTGGTGGAGAGGTCCCATGTAATGAAAATAAAGGGCAAACATTTCTTCAAGGAGGGGAGGGAAGGGATTTTCACAAAGATGTATTTGGACGCTCATGATGTATTTGATTGGGGGGGTATTTTATATGGTTTCACCAATCATTTGTCAAATATTGGCCAGAATTGTCACTGAATCCGTCTCGTTGTTTTCCGCAACGCGGATTCAGAGCGAACCAGTTTGTGTTGGGTTGGAGACGTTTCCATATTTGGTCATTAGCATAATTCCAATGTTCTCGTGTATCGCGTAATAAAGGAACGGCCTCTTCATAAAGGGTGATGATTTGGTCATAAAGGGTTTGGTTTACAATGTATCCAGAGGCGGTTTGGGCTTCAATGATTTTGAGAATACGGGGGTCGTCGGTGGGATGGGATTGTTTTATATTATACGAAATCATACAGACATCAAATGTGGGGATGGTATTGAAAAAATGTTGTAGGTTTTTTTGGAACTCTTCTGGTGGAATAGTGAAACAGAAATCGTCTTCCAAAATGAGAACGTGGGGGTATTGGCGCTCTCTTGCTAATTTGAGAACAGCTAAGTGGGACATGGTGCATCCGAGAATACCCAAGTCGGGGGTTTCTAATGCAGGGAATCGTTCGGACTGGTCATAAAGGTTATATTGTCGGAGTTGGTCTTCTATTTGTTCGCGACGGTCGGTGCGTTTGTCTAGGTTGATATAGAAGATATGGGGGGTGAGGGGGGTCAGGGGGGGGGTGGACATAATAATATAAATATTGGGGGGTTGTATATATATGATTTCTAGGAGGGAATGTGCTATATGTTCTGGGATTTTGGTTTCATTGTATGTCATTGATAAAATGCCTATAAAATTGTTGTGTGGTTCGGAATCTGGGGGGGATTGTTCTCCCATGTCTTTTTCTATTTGTCAGTGTTGTAATACTATTCAATTAGACTGGTTGATTCCATTAGACATATTATATTCGTCCTCTCATAATACAGTTTCTGTAGGTAAAACATGGGAAAAATATTTTGAGGTGTTTTGTAATAAGGTAAGTGAGTTTGTAGAGGGGAAGGTGGTTCTAGAAATCGGCGACCCATCGGGTAGAATTGCTGGTGTGCTGGATAATTATAACGATTGGTATATTGTTGAGCCGAATAAAAATGAGTCGGTTCAATGGAAAGAGAACATCCATTTTATTGAAGGATTTTTCGGCGAGGATTTTTCATTAGGGTTCTCCGTGGACTGTATTATTCATTCTCATGTTTTTGAACACATGTATTCTCCAAATGTTTTTTTGAAAAAATGTTGGGATGTTCTCAAAGAAGGCGGTGAAATGTTTTTTGGTATCCCCAATATGGAGCATATTCCTCAATTAGATTTGGCACCTTGTTCAGGGGTATTTTTTGAACATACTATTTTTATGAATAAAGGAAATATAGAATATTTATTGAAACGAAATGGGTTTGATATATTGTCTATTTACGATTATGAAAATCATAGTATTTTATATCACGTGAAGAAATGTAGGCCAGCTATTGTTGAACTGGTCCCTATCACTAATTATAGAGGGATATTTTTGGATTCTATTGAGAAGTGGAAAGGAATGGTTAAATTAGTGGATGATTCTATAGATATATATATTTTTGGGGCATCTTATAATTCACAATATCTTTTGGCATTAGGGATGTCTGAAAAGAATATTAAAGGCATATTGGATAATTGTAAAGAAAAACAGGGAAAATATTTGTATGGATATTCGTTTATGGTTTATCCGCCTTCTATTATTTGTGGAAAGA
>Ga0078894_10004405_pt1 | contig 10765 bp, 7 predicted proteins | sample LauGreSu1BDMLBSD_2_FD_67506 | JGI IMG/M metagenome (GOLD analysis project Ga0078894, IMG submission 67506) | Freshwater lake microbial communities from Lake Michigan, USA - Su13.BD.MLB.SD (version 4) (version 4) | ecosystem: Environmental > Aquatic > Freshwater > Lake | place: Lake Michigan, USA... | reverse complement strand
GGATCGCACATCAAAGGTTTAGGAATAAATTTATTTCAATCAGAATGGCCTTCGCTATATCGCATTCCAGGATTCATCAGTTTTATGAATACTCCTATATTAAAAGCAACTAAAAATGGACGACAATTATCTTTCTATAATAATGGCGAATATGAAGAATGGAAACAAAATAATGAAACGAATGGATGGAAAATTAAATATTATAAAGGGTTAGGAACTTCAACAAAAGTAGAATTTAAAGAATATTTTGAAAATCCAAAAATGGTTAATTTTATATATAGTGGCAGTGAATGTGACGACGCTATTGATATGGCATTCAACAAAAAACGCGCTGAAGATAGAAAACATTGGCTAGAAAATACATACGACAGAAACAGTTATTTGGATACTAGAGAAAATGATGTGTCATATACTGATTTCACTCATAAAGAACTCATACATTTTTCAAAATATGATTGTGACAGAAGCATTCCTAATTTAATTGATGGTCTTAAGATTAGCACTAGAAAAATAATTTATAGTGCTTTTAAGAAAAATTTAATTAATTCTATAAAAGTTGCACAATTTACAGGATATGTGTCTGAACAATCTGGATATCATCACGGTGAAGAAAGTTTAAATAAAGCAATTGTCGGTTTAGCGCAAAATTATGTCGGTTCAAACAATATAAATTTATTAACACCAGAAGGACAATTCGGTTCAAGAATGCTATTAGGAAAAGATTCAGCTTCGCCAAGATACATTTTCACTAAATTAGAAAGAATTACCAGATTTATTTATCCATCATATGATGATGATATTTTGAATTATTTGGACGATGATGGGACCATAGTAGAACCACAATTTTATGTTCCCATATTGCCTATGATATTAATTAATGGAAGTAGCGGAATTGGAACTGGTTTTAGTAGCGATGTCTTATGTTACAATCCACGTGATATTATTGCATATTTGAAAAATAAATTATCAGGTCAATCACAATTAAATGAAGGGTTCGAATTTATACCTTATTACGATGGGTTTACAGGGACAATCACTAAATTAACACAAAATAAAATTTTATTCAAGGGAACATATACAAAAACTAAAGATGATGAAATCATTGTGACAGAATTACCTATCAGCATGTCAATACAAAAATTTAAAGAATTGCTTGATAAATTACAAAATGACAAAGATGATGAAGGCAAAAGAATAACACCTATTATCAAAGAAATACGAGACAATTGCACTGAATCAACAATTTATTTTACAATTACATTTTCAAGTGGAAAATTAAGAGAATTAGAAGAAATTGTATTGGAACACGGATGCAATGGTCTTGAAAAAACATTGAAATTATTCACAACTGAAACAACAACAAATATGAATTTGTTTAATTCTGAGGATAAATTAGTAAAATATGACAGCATTCCAGATATAATAGAGGATTATTACTTAACAAGACTTCACTATTATCATTTGAGAAAAGATAATTTGATTGCTAAATTAGAAAGAGAACTCAAAATTTTAAGAAATAAATCTCTTTACATTCGCGAAATATTAAATGATACTATCGATTTAAGAAGAAAGAGTGAAAAAGAAGTCAATGATATGTTGATGGAACATAGTTATGAAACAATTGACGACAATTATAATTATTTAACTGATATGAAAATGTCTAGCGTGTGCAATGAAAATGTAAATTATTTGAACAATAAATATTTGGAAAAAGAAAATGAATTGGAAAAACTAACAAATACAACTATTGAAAATATTTGGTTGACTGAATTACAAACATTGGAAGTTGAATATGAAAGATATGTTCAAGCAAAAAAAGAAGAGAATAATGATCAAAAACAAAAACAAGAACAAACTGCATCAAAAGTACAAAAACAAAGAAAAACTAAGATAACAAATAAACCGACAAATAAACCGACTGATGAAATAACAAATAAAGTGACAAGTGAAGTGACAAATAAAGTAACAAATGAAACAACAAATGAAACAACAGATAAAAAGAAAACTACAAAAAAAACAAAGGAAACACAATCAAAGGAAACACAACCAAAAAAAAAACAGACAAAGGAAACACAACCCAAGGAAACACAACCAAAGGAAACACAACCCAAGGAAACACAATCGAAAGAAACACAACCAAAGGAAACACAACCCAAGGAAACAATTAAAAAAATAATTAAAGTACGATGGGAAGAGGATGATGAAGAAGATGAAGAAGATGAAGAAGAAGAAGAAATACATTTATCTGTAAAAAAAGTTTCTCCACAATTCGAAATGCAAGAAGAAAAATATAAAAGTGACAGCGATTGTGAGACATAAAAATATTAATATTTTGAATGATTGCTAGTATAAATATAATGTAATAATTTAAATTAAATTATATTTTATTTTATTTTTCTTCTTGTTTTTTTATTTTTTTGTTTTGTAATATCATTTTGTCTTTTCGTTTTTTTTCCTCCCCAAATCCCAAATTTATAATTTTTAGGGTCAGGTGGTTCAAGAGATGGCTTAAAATAATCTATAAAATTTTGTTCGTAACGATTTTGTTCGTAACGATTTTTTTTTGTTGGTGGTTGATTTTCTTTGTTTTCTTTCGAATATTTTTCTGGGTTTATTTTTTCTTTTAATTCATCATTTACTGGTTCAAATTCATAGCGATCTCTTTTTCCTGTCGTCTCAGGAATTTCTACTTCTGGAATAATTGTGAAAGTTTCGCCAAATGTTAAATTATCATAATCATCATATTCATTGTCATCAGAAGGTCCATCAAATAAAAATTTATTTCGATAATTTTCGTGCAAATATGTTTTTATAATATATTTTTGAATAAAACTTAAATTATGGGTGCCACCAAGCTGCAGGTTTTCTTCTTCTTCTTCTTCTTCAACTTCAATTTCTTGGTCACTGTGATTTTCAGGGGGTGGTTGTTGACTTTCAGGGGGTGATTGTTGGAAATTATCTATAATATTCTTGCACTTTTTAATTTCTAAATTTATTTGTTCTTCTATATCTTTTTTGGAAGAAGAATTTGTAATTTTATCGTATATACTTTTATTCATATTGTTTAATTCTTCTAACAATTCATTATTCGTGCTAGTAGAAGAACTCGTGCCATTAGAAGAAACTGCAACCTCCATATCATCAGGTGTATCATCAGATGCAAGCTCCATATCATCTAATTCTAATTCTAAAACTTTTTCATAAATTTGAATTTCTTGTTGTTTTAATTCAATTACGTTTTTAATAATGTTATCCATAAACTCATTAAAATTTTTAATATATTTTGATATAACTGCATCACATGTTATTTCAGCGTAATCTGTATGATCTGTTAAAATATATTTAAAATGAGTTAAGATACGTGTAAATATCAAACTAGTACTCAAACTATCATCCCTAATGCTGTTAAAACTTAATAATTTAAATAAATTTCCTATTTTATTTTTTACTTTCCACAAATAAATATAAATATATTTATTATTTTCATTATCATATCTTCCTAATTCTAAAATATTTGGTAAATTTGTACTAGTGACACTAAAAGAAAATGGCGAAAATGTTAATATTTCTAATTCTTCATAATTTAATGTATCATTTATTAATTTATAATAAATATTACCGTCAAATGTCTTTTCGTCTTTTGTAATAATATATGATTCATCTTGAATTTTTTGTATTTTTCTGTTCACATCTTTTTTATAAATGTTATTATCATATCTTTTTCCATCTGTCTCATCATTTTCAAAAATTAAAGATTTACGTTGTTTATTTTCATTATTCAAAATATTAATATCAATCATACTGCGTTTAGATGTTGTATCAGTGCTATCAGTGATATCTGTTGAAACAGATGCAAGTCCTTTAATTATTACCTTTTGTAATTTAGGATCGACATTAAAAATTTCATTATGATAAATTGGTGTAGTATTCGTTCTGCGCGAATTTTCTCTCCCTTTTGCTATCTCAAAATAGGGAGTATTTATATCTCTTTTATTTTTAGATTCACTTTTTAATACAATATTTAACTTATTATTTTCATATAATGATATTGTATTTAAATAAAATATGTTAGATAATCCATTCATTTTTTCAATTGATGTTATTAATTCACGCTCATTAATTTTACATAATTCATCAACGTACTGGTTAATTAGTTTATATTTATATTCAATCTCATGATTTAATACAACATAGGATAATCGATCATACATATTGCCTAAATCTGATTGTTGGTTAATAATAGTTTGAATTCGTAGTTTCCAGTCTTCTTGATTAAGTTGTTCAATATATTTTAAACAATTTGCTATTCTATCAAAATTTGGCTTTGAATGATTATTTAAATCAGTAGGATGTTCAAAAACATTTCTTAAAATAATGTAGCAAAGATTAGTTAATTTGTTGGTAGTATCAGGTATTCTTTCTTTGTTCAGATAATATTTTATAAACCCTAATATACTAGCAAATTTAATTAATAATTGTTTTGTTTGTTCTACTGGATCATTTGATAATATTCCTTTAGAATAAATCCATCCTTTATTACTATCTTTTCGCCATACAGATTGAAGAACCTCACTTTTTCCACATAAATAATTATATAATACAGATGTTTTGATATATGAATCTGTTGTTGTTAATAATTTAATATTTTTATAATTATCGCATGTAAACATTAAATCTCCAACAGTTTTTATCCCAAATAATATTAATTGTTTTTCATCATTCGTTCCAGGCGTAGAGAACCAATATCCTTCAGAAAAATTATCATTATTTAATTCATCCAATTCATCCAATTCATCCGATATGATAGAGTAGGTATTTTTCAAAGAATCCACCAATTTATTAAGATTATCCTTAAGATTATCCTTAATATCAATACTATAATTTTGTAAATTATAATTTGTTATAATGTATGGACTTTTATTAGTTATTTTATCTTTCATACTTTTTGATTGTCTTGGTATATCTATAGGTATATCTTTAAAAATGGCATTACTTGTTTTTACTAAAAAATTTATTGATGGTTCTCCTTGTATTAAAAAAAAAGCTTTCAATTTATTAGAGTTTTCTTTATTTTTGCTGTTTGTAGTTACAGCAACAATATGAACTGATATTTGTTTATCACCATCAGTATACATCTTTGAATGAACATAATAATCATAAAAACTATAAATGTCTTCAAATTTTTGAATGGGTGTTTCTGGATTACCGGTCATCGTTTGTGGACACCCATCAAATGATGATATTGAATCTGTGAGTATTGTAAAATCATATTCAGGATGAGGATTAGTTTTAAATATATTTTGATAAATATCTTTTCGCGTCGTATCATCACCAATACATAATTGTTCAAAAAGATCTTTAGAAGAAGGATCAGAATTAAGTTTTTTATAATAGTCAATTAAATTAGAATAAAGTAAATGACGGCCACTTTCCATATATATAAATCTGTCCTCAAGATTATTTATTTTGCAAATTTCATGAAAAAAAGTTACATATCCTGTCATTTCAGTTAATACTTCATCCTTTGAAGTTAAAACAGAAACAGTTGTTAAACTATTTTTAAAGTTTTCAATCATTCTTTCTCTTTCTTGTGAAAGTTTATGACTATTAATTTTAACTACAAAGCCATTAATTGAATCATATTGTTTATATATCTCTGTCAATTGATTAATATAAAGACTAATAGAACCAACATCATGTATTATATCATATCCATCTAAATAACATTTTATTTTTTTATATTCTGTGGTTCTAGATTCATATAAACTTTTTAATGTGTCGGTAATAGTATTTTTGTTATCTTCATAAATTTGTCTATATTTTTCAAAACACTCGAGTATTTCTATGTTACCTTTTTTATCAAATCCATAAATTTCTTTATCTAATTCTAAAATATAGTCATAACATTTATAATCAAATGAATCTATTAATTGTAAGTTTAAATCATCATTAAGTTTTTTAACTAATTTTTGAATATCTTCTATATCTGTAACTGTAATATCATTTCCAGGTAAACTAGGATTTCTCATTAATGGTGGAGATGGTGAAGATGTTGAAGATGTTGGAGCTGGAGCTGTACCTGAAGTTGAAGCTGGAACTGTACCTGAAGTTGGAGCTGAAGCTTTCCTTTTCTTTCCAGGCTTTCCAGACTTTCCAACTCCTCCTTTATACTTTTGTTTGTATAATGACAAAAAATTTGACATATCGATTAATAATATATAAATATATTTTTTTTTAAATTTTAAAACCAATTAGGAAGTTTATGATTTTTTTTATCATTTTGACTTGCCATAATTGGATTAGCAATAGGTGTTGGCATTGTACTTGCATCAGATAAATATTTTAAATATCCTTGAGCTTCTAAATAAACTTTTGGAATACAATAATCTAAAACCATTTCATTTAATTTTTGTATTTGCATTGATATATTTGTTGGTTGATTGATTGAATGTTGTAAATATATACTTCTCATTATTATTTTAATTGCATCACAATCTTGATTAGATATAGTATATTGACCATTAGATTTTCTATAAACTCCTGCTCTAATTCCATTTTGAATTATGCGAATGTTGTGATTTGAAAAATAAGTTTTGGTTAAAGGTGTTTCTTCAATTTGTCCTATTAGTGGTTCTCGATATGTAACACATTGCTGAACTGGAATTTTATCGTACATTGCAAATAAATTATTAATATCAGTGTCAGTGTATGTGGTTTTTGGTTTAGTGTATAAATTAATTCTTCCATTATAACTTTTAGAATAGTCCATAATATAATCTATAATTATAAAAAAATATATATTTTATTTATATAATGGAATTCGATTTTAAAAAAAAAGTTATAATATTTTTATTGATACTTTTAGCAATAATATTATTTATAATGGCTTTTACAATTAATAAAAAATCAAATAATATGAAATGGCCACCTTATGTAGCAAATTGTCCGGATTATTGGTTGGATTTATCATCGAATGGGTCGAGTTGTTTTAACCAACATAGTTTAGGTAATTGCGCTATACCAACAACCTCAAATCAAAACACAGTAGATTTTACATCTAGTATATATACAGGTTCAGAAGGCGAATGTAATAAAAAAAAATGGGCGATGAATTGTGGTGTAACATGGGATGGAATTACATATGGGTATGGTAAAAATGATCCTTGTTCAGATTATTCTTGGGTATAATAATAATAGAATTGTTCATTAGATTAAAATATAAATATTATAAAATATTTAATATATGGAAAAAATGCCGTTTGAATTGCTTGATATTATATTTTCATATCTTCCGGATTGTTGTAAATTAAGATTGAATAAATATAATTATGCAAAACATCATAAAATAGTAATGTTAAAATTGGTAAAAAATAAATGCGAATCTTACATAAGATGTATGGTAAGGCAAGATAATGAATTTATAATAAATCAATTATTGTTGGAAAATTATAATAGATGGATTCATTTTAAAAATTATTATTTTCGTGGATTAGAATTTGACGATTATATTTCATTCTTAAAATATTATGCAATTGAAAATAATTCGGAAAAATGTGAAAATGAAATTTGCAAATATATCGAGTCAATGAAAAATAAAATATAATTTTTTGTTTTGAGATAAAATTCATATAAAAGAAACTAATTATTTATATAAAAATGAATATAAATAATTGCGAAATTTTAAATTTAAATACTTTTTTAAACAGAGAGGAAGAATGTAATAAAATAGAAAATTTTTTAAGAGATTTTGAGTTGAACAAAAACAATGTTTTAATTAAACGTGGATTATACTTATACGGCAATTCTGGCACAGGAAAAACAACATTTGTCGTAAATTTATTAAACAAATTAGGTTATGATGTAGTAAAATATGATGCTGGTGATATTCGTAATAAAAATGTAATTGAGACAATAACAACCCATAATATGTCAAATCGTAATATAATGTCAATGTTTCATAATAAAATAAAAAAAATAGTTGTTGTGATGGATGAAATTGATGGAATGAATAATGGTGATAAAGGAGGAATAAATTCTTTAATTAAAATTGTAAGACCTAAAAAAACAAAAAGGCAAAAAAATGAAGAGATGACATCAAATCCAGTTATTTGTATTGGAAATTATTATATTGATAAAAAAATAAAAGAATTAATGAAAGTATGCCATACAGTTGAATTAAAAACTCCAACATCTGAACAAATAACAAATATTTTATATAATTATATACCGACATTATCTCGTATTTTATTAGATAATGCAATAGATTTTATACAAGGAGATTTAAGAAAAATGTTTCTAGTAATTGATTTATATAAAAATAATCCAAATTCAATTATAAATATAAACAGTGTGTTTTGTAAAAAACATTATAATGATGATACAAAGCAAATAACAAAAAAATTATTAAATAATAATTATCCATTGCACGAACATCATACGATGATGAATGAAACAGATAGAACAATTGTTGGATTATTGTGGCACGAAAATATAATTGAAGTTATAGGAAGGATGAAAAAAAGTATTTCAATTCCTTTTTATTTAAAAACATTATCCAACACTTGCTTATCAGATTATATAGACAGAATTACATTTCAAAAACAAATTTGGCAATTCAATGAAATGACTTCATTAATAAAAACATTTAAAAATAATAAAATTTATCACGAAAGCTTCAAAAAAACTTATAAATATAATCCAGCAGAAGTTAGATTTACTAAAGTATTAACAAAATATTCAACTGAATTTAACAACACCACATTTATTCAAAATTTATGCCAACAATTAGGAATGGATAAAAAAGATATGTTATCATTTTTCTTACACTCAAGAAATAATTTTTCAGATAATGAATTAATTTCATTATTTGAAAATTATGAAATAACTAAATTAGATATTAATCGCATTTACAGATATATAAACAAATATACTTGCGAAAATAGTGAGACAAATGATGATGACAGTGATGATGACAATGACCTTACAATTTATTAACAGCGCGATTCTTTGCAATTAAAAATTTGCTGTGCCATTTTTCCTTAGTGTTTTGTGAAATGGTGCAATTTGGAAAATGTGGTTTCATCACTCGTTCAAATTGTTCTGGCGAATCAAAATAAAATGTTATTGGTTCTTTTTCTGAATTAACTCCCCTACTATCAATCACTGAAAAAAATAAATCTTCATTTAAAGACCCAACTTTATAAAGTGTTCTGTATCCTGTTGTTGCACTGTAAATGTATGATCCACGCCCTTTAGATCCATAAATATATCTATCATTCCCTGAATCATCTTTTACCGTAAGAAATAATTTTTTCTTATTTTCATTATTTTTTCTCTGACTTTTAGTAAAATTGTTGTCAGACAAGGCATCATCAAATACATCTTCATTGCATTCGTCATAATATTCTTCTGATGGCATTTTAGTTGGTTAGTTTGTATTTATATATTTAACATTCTTTTTAAATTGATTTATCAATAATTATTTTTTATTCTTTTTATTCTTTTTATTTGATTTTTTTACATTTTCATTTAATTTTTGTTCTGTTTGCTGTGGTTGTTGTGTTTGTTGCTGTGTTTGTTGCTGTGTTTGTTGTGTTTGTTGTGTTTGTTGTGTTTGTTGTGTTTGTTGAAGTTGCTGTGTTTGTCGTGTTTGTTGACTGCCATTATTCTCCTTTAAACTTTTTATTTCATCAGCGTATGATTTATTTTTTTTTATTAATTCGGTAATTATAAAATTTTTATCTTCCAATAATTTTTCATAATCGAGAATTATCGTTTCAAGTGATAATGTATTTGTCTTATATTTATTAATAAATTCATTTATTTTTTTCGAAACTAAAACTAAAGATTTTTTTTTTTCTTCAACTTTTTTTATTTCTTCCATTATGAGTGGTTTATATTTTGGATTTCCTGGATCATATAACTCTAATATGTGGTTTACATCCCTAGAATAAAAATTTATCAATTCTTGATTTTTTATAAAATTATGAATATTATATTTAGATGGTGTTGCTCTAGTTATATTAGGATCTTCCAACATTTTATCTTTGTTTAAAGAATTATGTTTGTGAGAAAACACTAATATAGTTTTTAATGTATCTAATTGAACAAATGGAATTGTATAATTTTGCAAAAAATTTTTTTCTTCCGCTAATAAAGCATTGTCGTCGTAAGATGTTATCATTAATACTTCTTTCTTAAAAGCAAATGTCGCTGCCGTGGCATGATTAATCCCGTAAGGCCCAAATTGCATAATTGATTTTAATGAATCAAAATAAATATGCATTTCACTTGAACCAGCTACCAAGGCATTTGGGTTCGATAATAACATTTCAACAGCATGAGATACTCTCTCAGGTGGATAATAGTCATCATCATCCATATATATAATTATTTCACCCGAACATTTTGTATGCATTAAATTTCTTTTTTTTCCCAATGTCATATGCTCTGAAAAATAATAATATTTTGCTTGTGGTACATCTTCAAATAAATCTCCTACAGGATCAAATCCATCATCAATAATTATCCATTCCATTTTTTCTTTTGGATACGTTTGGTGTTCAAAACATTTTTTAATGAATGGAATAAATGGACGCCTATTAAATGTTGGTGTACATATGCTAACAAATGGTAAATCAATAGGTGGTAAAGTTACTACTAGAGAATCTGATGCTAAATTTTGTGACATCTTTATTTTAATGATATTATTTTATTTATATTTTTTGAATGTATAAATAAAATTTTATTTTTTATTTTTTTAAGG
>Ga0078894_10004403_pt1 | contig 10768 bp, 6 predicted proteins | sample LauGreSu1BDMLBSD_2_FD_67506 | JGI IMG/M metagenome (GOLD analysis project Ga0078894, IMG submission 67506) | Freshwater lake microbial communities from Lake Michigan, USA - Su13.BD.MLB.SD (version 4) (version 4) | ecosystem: Environmental > Aquatic > Freshwater > Lake | place: Lake Michigan, USA... | reverse complement strand
AGGATCACCGAGCCGGCGTTCTTGAGGAACACCATGCCCCGGTCGTAGGTCGCAAGCAGCGCGCCGCGGAGATCGGGCCACCGGTACGGCGGCAGCTCGAGCACCATCGGCCGGCTCGCGCCCTTCAGGATCGTCCTCCGGAAGATCGCCGCGGTCACAAGCGCCGCGACCGCGCCGAGCGCGTAGCAGCCTGCGAACGCGAGCCCCGCGAGAAGTCCAGAGTCGGGGAACAGCATCGTGACGAGGAGCACATACACCCCGACGCGCGCCGAGCAGCTCATGAACGGCGCGACGAGGATGGTGGCGAGCCGGTCCTTCGGATCGGGGATCAGCCGCGTGCTCATGATTCCAGGGAGCGCGCAGGCATGGCTCGAGAGGAGCGGTACGAACGCCTGGCCTGGGAGGCCGAAGCGGCACATGATCCGGTCCATCACGAATGCCGCGCGCGCGAGGTAGCCGGTGTCCTCGAGCAGCGCGAGCAGGAAGAAAAGGAGGCAGATCTGCGGCAGGAAGACGACCGTTCCCGCGACGCCGCCGACGACGCCGTCGACGAGCAGGCTCGTCAGCGCGCCCTCGGGGAGCGTCGCGGCCAGCCAGCCTCCAAGCGCGCCGCACGCGTCCTCGATGAGCGTCATCGGCAGTTCCGCGAGTCGGAAGATCGCGACGAAGATCGCGGCCATGGTCGCGATGAACACGAGGCCGCCGAGGACGGGGTGCGTGAACGCCTCGTCGAGCCGGTCGGTCCATCGGTCGTCCGGGGCTCCGACCGAGTTGGGCCCGCCTGTGATCGCGACGACGGTTGCGTCGATCCACTGGTCGCCGACGCTCGCGGCGACGACCTGCGCCGGGACCTCCCTGGCGCCCCGGATCGCCGCGACGAGCGGCGCGATGCCGGTTCCCTCGCGTCCGTTCGCCGCGACGCAGGGCACACCGAGCGCGGCGGCCAGCCGGTCCGCGTCGACCGAAAGCCCTCGCGCGCGCGCGACATCGCCCATGGTGAGCGCGACCGCCACCGGTCGCGCCGCCGTCGCGACCGACCGGAACAGCCGGAGCCCTCGCGCGAGGTTCGTCGCATCGAGAACGACGAGCAGCGCGTCCGGCATGCATCCCTCGAGCCGTCCGCCGAGGCAGTCCCGGCACAGCCGAGACTCCGGCAGCTCGAGATCGATCGCGTACACGCCGGGAAGGTCGACCACCTCGAGCTCGCCGCCGTCCGCGACCGCCGTGCCGACGCGCGCCTCGACGGTCGACCCCGGGAAGTTCGCGGTCTTCGCGCGGACGCCGCAGAGCCGGTTGAACAGCGAGGTCTTCCCGACATTCGGGTTGCCCACCATCGCGACTCGAAGCGGGGGTGCGGGGGCGCTCATCGCGGCTGGCCGCCGTCCTGCGCGCAGCAGCCCGCATCGGGGCACTCGCACGGACGGGTCAGGATGCGCCGCGCGAGCTCCGGCGACAGCCCGAGCCGGGTGGCATCGAGCTGGATGATGCACGGTCCGCCGGCGCTCGCCCGGCACACGGTGAAGGTGCATCGCTCGTCGAGTCCCATGGCGTGGAGCACGGCCCGGTCCTCGTCGGAGAGGTTCGAACCTGCCACCATCGCGCGATCGCCCTTCCGAAGCTGCGACAGGGGCAGCCGGATCGGTTCACGGGTTGGCTCGGGCTCGGTCATGATCAGCGCCATCGGAGAAACGGAGCATATTGCGACTCAGTCGCAGCGGCAACCCTGCGTCCGCGTTGGATTCTCGGACAGGCAACTGAAGGGTCGCCCGTGCCGCGCCGATACCGCTCCGGTCATGAGGCTCTGGTTCCGCAGCATCACGGGATTCCTGCGCTCGCATGGCCCGGAGGACGGGTCGATCGAGGCGATCCTGCGCGACGCCGTTCGGCGTTCGGCGTCCATCGGCATCGGGTCGCTCGACGGCACCGCGCTTCCGAGTCCGCTTGCCGGCCATGTCGTCGCGCTCGAGCCCGACCATGGTGCGCCGACGGCGCTCGTCATCAGCCGTCCGTTCGAAGGCCCGGTGCGGAAGCAGTTGATCGCCGGCGAGCGGATCCAGCTCTCGATCGCCGCGATGCAGGGATTCCACCACGGGACCGTCGAGGTCCTCGGGCGATGGGTCTCGGCCGACACCGGCGAGCGCCGCTACGGGTATCGGGTGACGCTGCCGAAGTCGCTGCTCCACGAGGAGCGTCGCGGCCTCCATCGCATCCCGGTCGCATTTGATCTCGCCCCGCGGGCGACCCTCCTCCGTGCACTCACGCTCGCGGACCTCGGCGACGGGACGGTCCTCGATGTCTCCGAGGGCGGCCTGTGCATCCGTGCGAACCTGCGTGGGCTCGTCCGGCCCGACGAGGCGGTGATCGTGAAGGCCGAGTTCCCGGCGGTGCTGCCGCCGATCCACACGCGCATGATCGTCGCCCACGCCGCCGACGCGCGGCAGCCGGGGCTGACCGACCTCGGCCTGCGCTTCGCGGAGCCGCTTCCGGAACTGAGCCACGCGATCCGTGCGCTCGAGCTCCGTCGCATCAACCGGGCGGGAGCGGCCTAGCTGCGCCGCCGTCCCCGCCGCCTTCGTCGGAGTCCGACCCTTCGCGGGTCCCGGAACGGCGATAGCGCGAGCGCCGCGCCGCGTACTCCTCGGGCGACACCGGAAGATCGACCGGCTGGCCGTCGAGGTGGAGCCTGTGCAGCCTCCGCAGGAACGGCACGCACCATTGGCAGCCCGTCCCGGCGCCGAGGCACTCCGAGATCTGGCTGGCTACGCGCGGCCGCTCGCGCTCGAGGAAGTTCGCGATCTTCCGCAGCGAGACATGGAAGCAGAGGCACACGTGGTCGTCGGGGTCCACGGCGGCAGCGTACGGGATTCGCTGCGGAAATCTGCGGGAATCACGGGCCGGGCCCTTGGGCGAGGTAGAATCGCAAACCGTCGCTCGCGCGACTTCCCGGAGGCCACGCATGGACCGCATCCACAGGATCCTCGCCCTCGCCCGCAGGCGTCTCGCGCTCGCCGCGCTTGTCGACGCGCTGACCTGGGGCCTTGTTGCCGCGTCGATCCTGCTCGCGATCGCCGTGGCCGTATCGAAGCTCGTGCCCGGTGCCGCCGGTTCGGCCGCGTCCGCGCTGCAGGAACCCCTGTCGATCGTCGCGATCGCCGCGGTCCTCGTGGCTGCCGCCGCCGCAACCGTCCTCCTCGTGCGGCGTGCCCGCGGCACCACCCGCGACACCGACGCCGTCCTCGCGCTTCGCCTCGACGAGCGCCTCAGGCTCGACGAACGCCTCACGAGCGCGCTCGCGCTCGAGCGTTCGACCGACGCATACGCGCGAGCGGCCGTCGCCGATGCCGTCGAGAAGGCCTCCGATCCTGCGCTGCCTGCGCGCGTGCGCGCTGCGTTCCCCGTGCGCTTCTCGATGGGCGGCGTGTACGCATTCCTCGCGCTCGCCGCCGCGATCCTCGCGCAGGTGTTCATCCCCGCGTACCAATGGCCCGAGGAGAAGTCCCAGGCCGCCACCGCCGCGCTCGAGGCGCCCAAGGCGTCCGAGGAGGCGATGGAGCGCGTGAAGGAAGAGCTCGAGAGCTCGAAGGCGCTGCCGCAGGAGATCCGCGATTCGATGCTCGGGCTCGCGCAGAACGCCGAGGCGAAGGTCGGTGGCGAAGTCGACTCCGAGGAGCAGCGCCGCGAGGCGATCAAGCGCATGAGCGAGCTCCGCGACAAGCTCGATGAAGTCCGCAAGAGCGAAGGGGCCCGCACGAACGAGGCGCTCAAGCGCGACCTTCAGGAGCTTCAGCAGGGCGACGGCGAGATGTCCGAGTTCACCGAGAAGCTGTCGAAGGGCGATTTCTCGTCGGCGAAGGAGGAGCTGTCCGAACTTGCGAAGAAGCTGCAGTCGGGCGACATGACCGAGGCCGAGAAGCAGGCCGTCCAGAAGTCGCTCGAGAACATGGCGAAGTCGCTCGAAGCGCTCGCCGAGAAGCAGTCCTCGATGAAGGATGCGCTCGAAAAGGCGGGTCTCGACGCGCAGCTTGCGAGCAACCCCGAGGCCCTTCAGCGTGCGATCGAACAAGCGCAGAACCTGTCCGAGCAGCAGCGCGACGAACTCAAGAAGGCGGCTGCAGCGGCTCAGAAGAGCCAGCAGGCGCTGAAGAAGTTCGCGTCGGCGGCGAAGTCTGCTGCGAAGAAGCAGGCCGACCGCAAGCCAGGCGACAAGAAGCCAGGCGACAAAAAGCAAGGAGATCAGAAGCAGGGCGGTCAGCAGCAGCAGGGCCAGCAACAGCAGGGCCAGCAGCAGCAAGCCCAGCAACAGCAGGGCCAGCAGCAGCAAGCCCAGCAACAGCAGGGCCAGAAGCAGAGCCAGCAGCAGCAGAGCCAGCAGCAGCAAGCCGGCGCCGAGTGCCCCAATCCCGGCGCCAGCCCTGGTTCCCAGGGCGAGTCGTCGGACAGCCAGCAGAGCGGATCCTCCCCGGAGCCCGGCGAGGAAGGCTCGCTCTCCGAAATGGAAGGCATGCTCAGCGAGCTCGAGATGACCGAGCAGATGATGCAGGAGGCCGAGGCGCTCTCCGAGATGACGGAGAACGAGAGCCAGTCGCTCGGCGAGGGGATGTGCAAGGGAGGCCAGTGCCAGAATCCTGGCATGGCTCAGAACGGGGGCTCTCCCATGTCCACCGGGCAGCAGCGTGGCCAGAACGCCGGTCGCGCGCAGGGTGGCAATACGGGCAAGTCGAAGACGCCCACCGGTACGAAGGCCGAGAAGGCCAAGTCGAAGAACGCGGGTGGCGACATCATCGCGCGGCAGCTGATCGAGAATCCGAATCCCGAGGTCGGTGAGAGCGTCCTCCCGCGTGGTTCGAGCGGCGAGTCCGTCGATGGTGGAAGTGGCTCGGCCGTCGGCGAGGAGCAGGTGCCGCCACGCCTTTCCGAGACGCACAAGCTCTACTTCGGCACTCTTGAATCGCGGATCGCGAAGAAGAAGGGCGGCCAGTCTTCCGGCACGACCGGAACCGGCGGCGCTCCTGCGAAGAACAACTGATGCGAGCGAAGGGCTCCGTCTCGGTCGGAAGCGATGCCTCGCGGCGCCGCGCGCTGCGCGGGATCGTCGCATCGATCGGTTCGAGCGCCGCAGTGGCTTCGCTGATGCGCTGCGGACCCGCAGGGTCCGGAACCCCAGCGGCGGTGACGGTCTATGCCAGCGCGGACGATGTCCTCGCGCGTGAGGTCCTTGCCGCCTGCGAGTCCCGCACGGGGATCCGAACGTCGGCGGTCTTCGATACCGAGGCGACCAAGACCACTGGACTCGAGAACCGGATCCGCAGCGAGATGGACCGGCCGCGGGCGGACATCTTCTGGAGCTCCGAGTCTTTCGCGGTCGCGCGCCTTGCAGCGGCCGGAGCGCTCGCGGAACTTTCGGAGGAGCCTTCCAAGGAGCTCTGGTCGCGCTGGCCTGCCGCGTACAGGGATCCCGACCGGCGATGGCTCGCGTTCGCAGCCCGGGCGCGAGTCGTCGTCCACCGCGAGGGGACCGATCCCGTCCGCGCCTGGTCCGAGCTCTCCCGCGCTGGGCTTCCGCGCGGCTCTCGCGCGGCGGTTGCGATCGCGGACCCGCGCTTCGGCACGACCTCCGCCCACCTCTCCGCGCTCCGCTCGGCCTGGAGCCACGCCCGCGACCGCGGTGTCGAGGCCCCGTCGTGCGAGGATTGGCTCGAGGGACTCGCACGCCAGGGCTGCCTCGTGCTTCCGGGGGGAAATGCCGCGACCGTCGACGCAGTCGCGGCCGGCGAGTGCGCGTACGGCATCACGGACACCGACGATGCGTTCGCCGCGATCGCGCGCGGGCTTCCACTCGCGTGGTCCCTGCCGAGGAGCCTGCCGGCAGGCATCGAGGGCGGCGGCACGATGGTCGTCGCGAACACGGTGGCGCTCGTCCGCGGTGGTCCTGGCGCGCGATCGGCGGCGGAATCCGTCGCTCGGTTCCTGGTCTCGCCGGAAAGCGAGCTCCGGATCGCGCGGTCGCCCTCGCGGAACCTGCCGCTTGGGCCGGCGGTCGACCGCTCCGATCCCTCGGCGCAGCCGTTCGACGAGCCAGATCCGCTCCGCTACGACGCCGCCGCGGCGGCGACCGATGGCGCGCGCTTTTCGAGGGTCGCGCATGCGATCCTCACGCGTGCCGGAGGCGCTGCGCCGTGATCGCGCTGCGAGCTTCCGGCGCGTTGCGATGGCTCGCGGCCGCTGTGTTCGTGCTCCTCGGGACGGCAGCCGCAGGCTGGCCTGCGGTCGCCCTCGTCGCCCTCGCCGCCGTCGCCGCACCTGCCGACATCGAGCCGGCGGCACCACTCGACGCCGCGTCGGGGATCCCCGCCGCGGGGACCGTGCTCGTGAGAAGCCTCGCGTGGGCCTTCGCGGCGGCGGTGGCCGGCGCGCTCCTCGCCTGGCCTGCCTCGCGCGCGTTCCGCAGGGACCGCGCGAGCATCGGCAACCGCGCGTGCGCAGCCCTCGTCCTCCTTCCGGCGGTCGTCCCGCCGTGGCTCACCTCCGCGGCGCTCTGGATGTCGGCGGGCCCGGGTACGGTCGTCGGCGACTTCGTCGAGCAGCGGGACTCGATGCCGTTGCTGCGCTCCGCGATCCTTGCGGCAAGCCTCGCCACCTGGAGCGCGGGCGTCGCGTTCGCGGCGCTTGTGATCGCCGGTCCGGCGCGCATCGCGACCGACGGGAGGCTGCTGGCACTCGACGGCGCGTCACCCTTGCGCCGCGCCGCCTCGGCGCTCGCCCGCGACGGTCGCGCGCTCCTCGCAGCGGTGCTTGCGTCCGCGGTGTTCCTCCTTGGCGAGACGACCGTCTTCGATCTCGCGCAGGTGTCGACCTTCGGGTTCGAGCTGCGCACGCTCGACGCCCTTGGCGCCCCGCCGCGCGCGGTGCTCTGGGCCGCCGCTCCGGCGCTCGCGCTCACCCTCGTCGGTGTCCTCGCGCTTCCGGCTCTCGCGCGCCGGCTCGGCGACGAGGGCCTGCGCGCGCGTGTTGCGGCGGGATCGGCCGCACGGCGTGGCTCGGTCGCACGGCGTGGCTCGACCGCGCCGGGCGCGACGCTCGTGGTCGCCGCGCTGCCGAGCCTCGCCGTCGCGACCCTGCTCGTCCGCAGCATGCTCTCGATCCCGCGCATCGGCGACTTCGTTGCGCTGCACGGTGCTGCGCTCGGTTCGACGGCGCTGTGTGCGGCTGCGGCGGCGCTCGTCGCGGCCGCGGTGTCGGCGAGCCTCCGGGTGCTTCTCGAGCCGGACCGGTCGTGGCTCCGCACGCCGGCCGCGATCGCGGCGCTTGCGCTCGTCGCGATCGGAGTCGCGCCGGCCACGATCACCGCGCTTGCCGCGGAGGCGGCCTACAACCGCGCGGGCCTCGGCGCACTCTACGATTCGCCTGCGGTGGTGGTGCTTGTCCTCGCGGCGCGCGCGCTGCCGGTGGCCGTCGTCGTCGCGATGCTCCTCGCGGCGCGTGAGGCGCCGTCGGCGCGCCGGCTCCGTGCGCTCGATGGCGCGACCCTCCGCGCAGCCGTGCGTGGACTGCGCGGCGAGCTGGTGCTCTCGGCCTCGGCCGCGTTCGCGATCGCGTTCGCATGGTCGGTCTCGGAGCTCATCGCGAGCGGGCGCGTCGCGCCGCCGGGGCTCCGCTGGATCGCGACCGATGTGCTGAACGCCATCCACTACCAGCGCCCGGACACGGTCATGCTCGCGGCGGGCGCCTTCCTCGTCGCGGGAGCCGTCGGCCTCGCCGCGCTCCTCGCACTCATCCGCCGGCTGGATGCCGGAAGGATCGCGCCGATCTGCCTCCTCGTTGCCGCCGGCGTCCTGCTTCCCGCCTGCGGCCGGGAGCCGGTCGGAACGACCGCGTCCTCCGAGGCCGACGACCGTGAGATGTCGGCGCTGCGTGCGGCGACGCCGCGCGTGGATGAGCCGCTCGCGGTCCAGGGCGCGTTCGCGGGCGTCGGCCGCGGCGCTGGACAGTTCAACTCCCCGCGGGTCGTCGCCTGCGACGAGCGCGACGGCTCGATCTATGCGATCGACAAGGATGCCCGCGTCCAGCGCTTCTCACCGGCGGGCGCGACGCTCGCCGAGTGGCGGCTCCCCAAGTCCGACCGCGGGAAGCCGGTCGGCGCGACGGTCGCGCCCGGCGGCCACCTCGTGGTCGCCGACACCCACGAGCATCGTGTCGTCTGCTTCAGTCCGAGCGGCGAACTCCTGTGGACGCTCGGCGGCTACGGGCGCGGGCCTGGCGAGTTCATCTACCCGACCGACATCGCGTTCGCACCCGACGGCCGGCTGTTTGTCGCCGAGTACGGCGGCAACGACCGGATTCAGGTGTTCGGGCCGGACCGGCGGCATCTCTACGCCTTCGGGCGCTGCGGGACCGCGGACGGCGAGTTCCTTCGGCCCCAGGCGCTGGCCTTCGACGCGGAGCGCGACGAGCTCTTCGTCGCCGACGCGGGCAACCACAGGATCCAGGTCTTCACCTCGGACGGCGAGTTCCGCCGTGCGCTGGGCGGGCTTGGAGCGGACGCCGGCCGGTTCTCGTATCCCTTTGGCCTTCTCCTCGAGATCGGAGGGCTCCCGGCCGATGCGCTCGGCGAGGCGCGCGCGGGTCTCGGCGGGCCGGCGTCGCGACGGACGCTCATTGTCGCGGAGCACAGCAACCACCGCGTCCAGCGCATCGACGCCGGAACCGGCGAATCGCTCCGGATGGCAGGCGGACTTGGACGCGAGCCGGGGCGGCTCAAGTATCCTTGGGCGGTCGCGGCGGCGGGACGGTCGCCGGACGGCTCGCAGCTCTTCGCCGTCTGCGACCAGGGCAACTCGCGGATCGTGTTCTTCACCCTCCCATTCGAGCGCTAGCCAGCGATGCACTTCGAGCGACCGGCCCTCCTCCTCCTGCTCCTGCTGCTCGTGCCGGTGTTCGTGCTCGCCTGGCGCAGCCGTCGCAGCGAGGAGCCGTGGAAGTGGTGGTCGAGCCTCGCGCTGCGGACGCTCGTGGTCCTCATGATGGTGTTCGCGCTCGCGCAGCCGTCGTTCGTGCTGCGGGGCGAGGCGCTCACCACTGTGTTCGTGCTCGACCGGAGCAGCTCGATCCCGACCGACCTGCTCGAGCGCTCGCGCGGGTTCGCGAAGGCGCTCGCGGCCGCCAAGGAGGAGCCGGAGGACCGCGTCGCCGCGGTGACCATCGGACGGGACGCCGTCATCCTCGCGCAGCCGGACAAGCGATCGATCATCGCCGACGAGGAGCACGCAGGCGAACGCGACGGCACGAACATCGCCGCCGGCATTCGCCAGGCGCTCTCCGTGCTCCCGCCCGACACGGCGAAGCGCATCGTGCTGATCTCCGACGGCAACGAGAATGTGGGCAACGCGCTTGCGGAGGCCGAGATCGCGAAGTCGAACGGCATTCCCATCGATGTCGTCCCGATCGAGTATGAGTCGCCGAACGAGGTCGTCTTCGAGAGCCTCCGTGCTCCGACCCGCGCGCGCCCCGGCCAGACGGCCGAGTTGCGGATGCTCCTCCGGAGCCAGCGCGCGGCCCGCGGCACCGTGTTCCTCAAGGAGGGCGGGCGGCCGGTGGACCTTGATCCGGACGCGCCGGGCGACGGACTCGCGGTGGAGCTCGATCCTGGCCCGCGCACGATCACCGTGCCCTATCCGCTCGAGGGCGCCGGGACGCGCCGGTTCGAGGCGGTGTTCGAGCCCTCCGACCAGGCGCAGGACGGAGTGATCGAGAACAACCGCGCGACGGCCGTCACCTTTGTCGACGGCACGGGCCAGGTGCTCGTCGTCGACGATCCGAACAACGGCGACGACAGCGAGGCGCTCCTTGCGGTCCTGCGCCAGACCTCGATCGAGGCGCTCCGCGTCGCGCCGGACATGCTCGAGGGCGGCGGCGACTTCATCTCGGGATTCGATGCGGTGATCCTGGCCAATGTCCCGCGCTGGTCGTTCGGCCTCGAGACCGACCGGCTTCTGCGCGCGTATGTCCACGACCTCGGTGGCGGGCTGATGATGATCGGCGGCGACCAGGGCTTCGGCGCCGGCGGCTGGATCGACTCCGAGACTTCGTCGGTCCTGCCCGTCAAGCTCGATCCGCCCGCGACGCGCCAGATGGTGCGCGGCGGCCTCGCGCTCATCGTCCACAGCTGCGAGATGCAGCAGGGGAACTACTGGGCGCAGCAGGTCTCGATCGCCGCCATCGAGGCGCTCACGCGGCTCGACCTGATCGGAATCATCACCTTCGTGAACGGGCCGAGCTGGGCGCTGCCGCTCCAGGAGGCGGGCGACAAGTCGAAGCCGATCGCGGCCGCGCGCTCGATGGTCGTCGGAGACATGTTCGACTTCGAGAGCGCCGTCGCGATGGCGGTCAAGGGCCTCGAGGACTCGAAGGCCGGCCAGCGCCACATCATCATCATCTCGGACGGCGATCCCGCGCCTCCGACGCAGGCGACGCTCCAGCGGGCGGTCGATTCGAAGATCACGATCACGACGATCATGGTCTCGGGACACGGCACGCAGCAGGACTATGTGAACATGAAGTACGTCGCCGACACGACCGGCGGGAACTTCCACGAGGTGACGAACCCGAAGAATCTGCCGAAGATCTTCACCAAGGAGGCCTCGGTCGTGTCGCGCTCGCTGATCGTCGAGGGCGACTTCCGCCCGCAGGCGGCGGCATCGACGGCGGGTCCGCTGCGCGGCTTCAGCGGCGTGCCTGCGCTCACCGGCTATGTCCTCACCGTTCCGCGAGA
>Ga0078894_10004402_pt1 | contig 10768 bp, 10 predicted proteins | sample LauGreSu1BDMLBSD_2_FD_67506 | JGI IMG/M metagenome (GOLD analysis project Ga0078894, IMG submission 67506) | Freshwater lake microbial communities from Lake Michigan, USA - Su13.BD.MLB.SD (version 4) (version 4) | ecosystem: Environmental > Aquatic > Freshwater > Lake | place: Lake Michigan... | reverse complement strand
AGGAGCAAAAGAAACCAGAGGAGCAAAAGAAACCAGAGGAGCAAAAGAAACCAGAGGAGCAAAAGAAACCAGAGGAGCAAAAGAAACCAGAGGAGCAAAAGAAACCAGAGGAGGACAAAAGACCATTGAGAATCAAACGACCCATCGCAAAGAAAGAGTCAGATGAGACATATGACGAGAAGAAGACAGATGCCAAATCAGAGCGACTCGGAATCAGCCTATTTAGTGGAGCTGGCGGGGATACGCTTGGACTGGAACGATCAGGTGTCAAGGTAATTGCCTTCTCTGAATGTAAATCGCCCGCGATTGCCACTCATCGCAAGATGTTTCCGCATTCCGAATTAATTCGTCATCCTTCCAACGATTCTACCGATATTAAACAGATTCCAGATAGTGTATTTCTTACCTACAAGGGACGAATAGAGGTCGTATTTGCGGGATTTCCCTGTCAGGGATTCTCTCATGCGGGAAAGAAACGTGTAGAAGATCCACGAAATGAATTGGTTTATGAATTTGCTCGTGTCGTAAATCTGGTTCGTCCTACCTACATGATCGGCGAGAACGTTCCTGGATTACTTTCCAGACAAGGAAAAGATCCCGTCACAAAACAGGAAAAACCTGTCATTGACATCATCCGTGACATCTTTCAACAGATTGGGTATCATATTACGTATCGTGTATGGAAAGCGACCGATCATGGTGTTCCTCAAGAGAGAAAGCGTCTCATTATTATGGGCGTGCCGATGGATAAAGGGTGGCCAAAATGGGAAGAAGAGAAGATTGGAAAGGTTCCTACGCTTCCTACCTTGCGTGGTATATTGGAAACACACTTAGAGGGTGCGGTGGAGTGGAAGAATCCACCTAACGTCTCTCCACACTATTGGATCGTGACCAATGACGAGAAGGCAACTGGAAAACCACATCCCAATCTTCTTCGTTTGTTATCGGGCATAAGAGCACTGTCCAAAAAGGAGAGATCAAGTGAGTCTGATCAACAGGGGACTGTCGTTGAAAAGAGTAGTCTAATTTCCTTCGGTGTTCGTAAGAGTGCCTATCATGGTCAGATCGTTGATCCCGATATGCCCTCAAAAACGATCATTTGTACCTATGGTCATTGTCCACGTCTATTTGTTGGATTATATCATCCCAAGACAAATACATATTGGGTGCGTTGTTTGTCTGTAAAAGAACTGGGACAAATCCAAGGATTTCCAGCGGATTATGATTGGCAAGGGAATGAAAAAGACAAGATTACACAGATTGGTAATGCCGTTCCACCACCCCTCGCCGAAGCAGTGATGGAATCCATTGCTCATTTGTCATTTACGGATTCACCCTCCTTTCCTGCTATGAAAAAAGAGAAACAAAAGAGGGGATTGAAGAGCGGACCAAAGGGCGGACCAAAGGTAGAACGAGATGCGAATCTAGAAGAGGAAGAGGAAGAGGAAGAGGAAGAGGAAGAGGAGGAAGAAGAGGACGAATAATTATTTTAGATCTAGACGAAGATTGCTGAATCCAGCTCCCTTTCCCCATCGCAATTTACCTGAAATAGGATATTCACAATCAGAATGAATAATGATATCAAGATCTTTTTTACAGGTGAATGTAATATCGTGAATGGAATGAATGGTCAGAGCAGGACTCCATTGGAACGAATAGTTCTCAGAAGATAAATCACCTGCGATCTGTAGCCACGCATGTTTTTGTTCAAAAGTGGAACGTAGAATGGGAAGAAGATCCTCTATTAACTCCTGTTTATCTTGAACAGTAAGACGTTTGGTAAAGGCAGGAACAAATTCATTACGAAGAGACAAAAGAGAGTCTTGACCCATCTTACGAACCGCGCGTTTTAAGGCAGATCCGAACGGCGTTTTAGGGTCTTGCTGTTGTTTGGCATCACGCAGAATCCATTCCTCTTTTGTGGGAATAGCGATGGATGAAGAAGATGAGAGATATTCGCGATGGAGAAGACCAGAACCAACATAGGCATTATACCATTCTTCAGCATATTTACGCGCAAGACGATATTTCTCCATGCCTCCGTTGAAGAACTGGACGCCTCCTGTCCAAGGAGGGAGTTCGTCAGAAAGACGACGCTGAGTATGTGAGCCTTTGTGTTCAATATTCCACCACGATCCATCTTCCAATTGAATCTGGAAATCGTAATGAACCGAACGACTTCCCGCTTTTTTGGTTTGTGTAGGATCATATGACCGAGCGGCGAGTAGATGTCTACCTGGAAATCGTTCCGCAAAAGATTCACGCATGGCGCTCCCTTTCACGGGATCATTCAAGTAGGAGACGATGAGAGCAATATCCATTTCTTCATTAGCTTTATTGTTTGCTTTTATCCGTCGAACCAATTGCACCCTCGCCTTCTCTTTCTCCATCTGTTTGGTTAGAGCATTTTTGGAGAGAGAGACAGAGGAAGAGAGAGAGACAGAGGAAGAGAGAGAGACAGAGGAAGAGAGAGAGACAGAGGAAGACAGGTTGGATAGACTCTGAAGATAGGGAAGATGGATTTTGATATCATATTGGACTACATCTAATATGATATTAAATAGCAGTTGAACGCATTGGACGATTGGGCGTTTTATTTTCATACGATAAGTGGTCGCCGATGATGTGTTCATTTTGGAACAATGGGATGGATGATTTATGATTCTTAAAGGCTCATCAATTTTCACCTTTTATGTTATTTGGTTACTCACACATTTATCACTTAAGATATAAGGTAATACATGTGAAATACATATAACTTAATGAATTGCCTTTACTACCTTATCGGCCTGAATGAGGCCCGATTCCATCCATGATTGATGGACTGCAAAGGACTCATTACAGAAATAGAGTGGATACTGGGGAAAGGGCTGTATAGATGTTTGACTTTCTTCATGGGGTGAATAATCTCCTGGAAGCCAATACGTACATCCTTCCTTCCATAAATGTGTCTTATAATACAGAGGATCGGGTATCGTATGAAAGGGGAATACCTCTCTTAAGGCGTTGAGGAGTGCGGTCTGTTGCCTCTTCGGCGTCATTGAGGACCAGTGCGTGGCGTCTTCGCCCTCTGTATACGAAATCATCGCTACACCCTTGTCAGGGCGAATCGGAATAAAGAAACGGACGGGATGATCGAACACGGTGGTCGGTAGGTCGGAAAACCATGAACGCCCTTGATGCGTTGGGAAAACCGCATAGATACGAAGAAGCGGTTCCATTTTCAAATGACGGAGAAAGGGAAGAGTGGATAATGAGGGAATGTTGGACAATGCGGGAGCAGGAATGGCACAGATAATACGCTTTGCTTGGAATAGGACAGGGTGCTTATTCTGTTGTGCGGTGACAGACAGAGGATTTGTTTTGTATTCTACTTGGTTGACGGTTGTACCCGTATGAATGGTTCCTCCTCTTCTTTTAAAATCTTCAGCCATGTGATCAATGAGGGTTGTAAGACCCTCTTTACATACGACAAATCCATGGGCGGATCGTAATTCACTCTGTAGCGCCTCAAGGGCTAGATCCGCTCGGAGAGTATGAAACTCGGAATAGTAAGGAAAACTCGTCATAAACTGTCTAGCCGTTCGTTTTCCATGAATGGCGATAAGAAGAGAGGCAAGTGTGTCATTTGAAAGGATAGAGGCAGGCAACCGACGAAGCGGGCCGAGATACAGATCAGATAGCAAGGAGAACGGATTGGGCTGAAAAGGGTGTTGGTAACCCCATTCGCCATTTATGGGATAAACGCTCAGATGATATTCTTTTAACAGAGATTGGACTCGCAGATGCCGAGTAGAAATGCGACCTGCTCCTGCCTCCCATTGGAGTCGGCCTTTGCCTGGGACAGAGGGGCGATAGGTCACCACACGACCCCCTAAATCGTCGCGTCGTTCCAACAGACAGCAGGAGGTGCTCGGATGCTTTTTTAGCCATTGAATTCCCGTATACAGACCTGTAATGCCACCGCCGATAATCAGAAGATCGTATTCCATGGATGGTTCTAATTCTAATAGGGATGAGGGATTGAGGACGAGTAAAAAGATCGGACAGAGACGTCTATTGCTATTGGGCTTGATAGTGTTTATGATATAAACAGATGATATGATCAATGATTTCATCCGTCATACCCTTTCCTTTGTCTTCCTTTGTCCCCTTTGTCCCATTCATATAAAACTGATGAGATTTCAATGCCGATCGGAGAGTAGGATACCACTGAATCGTCATAGTAAATGAAAAATCACTGGATCGGACGCTGAATCCCTTTTGATCGAGTGTGGATAGAATGTAAAGTGGGAGAGTACAGTGGGTGACGGTTACGAACGGATCTTCGTAGGGATCGCCCCATAATTTACAGTCCCAATAGCATAACGCACGATAACACTCTTGATCTGCTACAGTTATTTTTCTCATATACGACCATCTCTCTTGAAAGGGTGTATCTCTTACAAGAAGAGTGAGAACCGCTTGATCTGCTAAGTGGGCGATATCGTAGGGATCCTCTTGATTCGTGTTCAATAAAAGAATACGATCATGCTGCCATTCTTCATTATCATTAACTAACATATGATACAATTCTGACGGAGAATCAAGTGGATCATATGCGAGTGGTGTAATATTTCCACATAAATCTTTTACATAAATGGTCCACTTCATCTAGTCTATCTATTTCTTTTTTGAATACTGATGTAAGAGTCTTATAAGCTGCCAGTTTTCACACATGGAACAGGCGGATTCCATACCCTCTAGAAGTTGAATAGCAGTTTCATGTTGACCATTAGGAAGATCCGCACTGACCCCTTTTTCCAGCAACATTTTGACCTTTTCTACAGCCCATTGATCATCATCTTCACAGTCGTCCGTTATATAATATCGGATATATGAATGGACTAGATTATCTCCGCGGTCATTGGTTACATTTGGATGTGTTAGGTGGTGGAGAAGGGCAGAAAGTTCATCTTTGGTGGCGGCTTGACAGATCGCGAGGGGATCCATGATCTGTCGGATGGAGTGGAGAGGATGGTTTAGATGGTGGGTTAAGAGGCAGAGGCTAGAAAAACGCGGAACATAGTAGAATGCATTGTTATATTACTGGAATCCTCGCGATTGGTTTAATCGCCGCAGCGGTCTCTACCATGTCCGTTTCTCAGGAGCAACATGATCGTCTACGTGAAGTGTTATCAGATGAGTTGGATCTTATTCACGAGCGAATTGTTGTGGAACGTAGAAACCAGTATATCATGGGATTAGTGTTAGGAGCCGTTCTGGCCGTCCTGCTTCTACGTGTCTATCCAGCCAGCGGTCGTTATCATCGTATGACAATGTTTATTTTGATCATGCTGGGAACCGCTGTCCTCTTTTACTTTCTCGCTCCCAAGTCGGACTACATGCTCAATCACTTGAAGACTCCTGAGGAGAATCGCGCATGGCTAGAGGTATATAAGACAATGAAGCAACGCTATGTGGTTGGATTTATATTGGGCGGCCTGGCCGCCGTCCCTCTGTCCCATTCCTTCTGTTCGTAATGCCTCTCCGACGTGAACAGACCAAATCGCCCATATAAAGGAAAAAATTGAAATCCGATCAGATCCTCGATCAGGGTATGATCTGATTTCTTTACACAATGGACGCCTTTCTCTCTTCTTATGGACTTGGTCCGACGGCAGTGAAGAACCTATTGATGGAACATGATGTCCTCTTTTCAGGTAGTGCTGCACTGGCCCTTTACTTACAGCAACAGGGAATTCAAGGTCAGGACGAAAATGAGAAATATATTCCCAATGACATTGACCTATGGATTCATGTCTCAAAAGATATCCAGCCATTCTTGGAGTACTTTCTCGGTTGCGGCTATCATCTTGTCCGTCTGTGGAAACAACAGGACCACTATCTGGAACGCCTTAATCATATCCGACGTATCTTTACCTTTCAACACACGGGGTTGGAGAAAAAGATTCAGATGATTACTGTGGATTATCCTAATCTTCTGAATTATATTGAGGATCAGTTTGATCTGTCGGCCTGTATGACATGGTGGAATGGAGAGGAAGAAGTCTTTGAGACGATGTATCCCATACTGACGGATCGCAGAGAAATGTTTGTTAGACGATCTTTTCTCTCTGCCATCGACGGTGGACGTGGAGAAGAACGCATTCAGAAATATGTTCAGCGCGGATTTACGGTGGTTCCCGAACCGCCACCTTGTGTGAATGAAGGTGATCCACGTATGGATGAGGAGTTAGAACATCTGAACATGAAGGCATTTGATGTATGGGCCTATGAAGAAGTAGAGGGTAAGGAACACTTGCGGAGTTCGCTTTGGAATATCTTGCTTCAAGTGGGTGAAAATTGGTATTCTTTTGACCGAAACGCATTGGGAGGATACATGGAAGATCACCATACGTTCCATCCTGAGCTGGGACCATGGTATGACACACCTTATCGTCAGACGGTGAATCATGAGGCATTATCTGCTCTATATTACATGGATTACTCTGTGTATCGTTTGATTCATCCGTTTGTGTTTGACTTTCAGGGTGTGAGTAAAACCGTCTATACTGTGGAAGCGTATAACGTGCGTGATTGGAATCGCGGAGTGGCGACACATGTCTTTGAACATGCGCTGGGCATCTTTCTGGATCGTCCGATGGATGATGTAGATGATTCAGTGGAAGAAAAAGGAGAAGGGGGTGCGGATAATCCTGTGGATGTCGTCGTTGTATCGGTTGATATCATGATGGAAGAGGAGAAGGATGATCCTGAATTAATCGCCCTATTAGCTGAAGAACTTGGTGTGGAGGAGAGTCCCTTTCGCCCTGTCTCAGGTAACGCCCTTCCCATCGTAGATATAAATATGGCTACTGTTGCTGTATCTAATCAAAGGCCTGAAGAGTCAGAGCTCTATCAACAGTTCTTAGAATGGATTCATTCTTCTGATTCTCCTCCTGGATCGCCTTCCACTTCTCATTCTATGTAAAGCCTATTGTTCTTCTAAAAACAAAATATGACTAGTTATTCTGTTGTTGCTCCTGTCCTTCTTGCTCGCTTTCAGGGCCCTCAACGGGTCTTTTATCGCGCATGGTCTCCGCGACGATATGGACCTGTTTATCAATATGATATTATAATTGAAGGAGAAGATAATCAACACCCTATGATGAATATTGAATATGTTGATTTTTTACATCAAGTGACGGATTATTTGGGAGTAGAAAGGGGGCAGAGAGAAGACGGACAGACGGAATGGGGTGGGATCTTTTTGGATATGACCACTGACTTTCACTCCACCGTTCCATTGGAAGAGAGAGGCGACTGTTGCTTCATCATATTCATGGGCGAGTCTGTCTTTTCTCCTGTTTTCTTCTTGAGAGAGGATGTGGAACTCTATTTGAGATTTCTAGAGAATGAATTTGTTACTCTCCGATCCCTCTTTCGGGTGGTAGAAATTCCACATGCGTCAATATAAAGAGAATTTTTTATTGAAGAGATATCAGGAATTTCTTATCATGTCTTCCAACCCAGTCGTACAACCCACTTCCGATAGCCAACCCTCTCCTTCCAATAGCCAATCCTCACAAGAGGCTCCAAAGAAGAAGCGCGTGGTGATTGGTCTGCCAGGCGACCACTTTTCACAGGCCTTTATTCTGTCATGGACCGATACGTTGGTTTCTCTGTTGAATGCTGGCCGTTATGAGATCGTAGTGAGCACGGGTAAGAGTTCTTTTGTTTCTTTTGCTCGTATGCAGACACTTGGTCTAGATGTTCTCCGTGGTAAGAATCAGAAGCCATTTAATGGCATGGAATATGATGTATTCGTTAGCATTGATTCCGATGTCGTGTTTTCACCTGTTCAGCTTGTTGAATTGATCGAATCTACGGCGATTCACCCCGTTGTTTCTGGCTATTACATGATGTCCAATAATAAACAGTTTGCGGTAGTGAAGGAATGGAATAAGGAGTTCTTTTTGAAGAATGGCACCTTTGAATTCATGCAGCCAAAGGATTTTGAGCCGCATATGAAGAAGTTTTCAGAGGAGTTGGCGGAGCGTCGTCGTGCGGAGGAGGCGAAGGAAGAGGTGAAGCCCCTCTCTGCCCCAGAATTTATCAGCGTCTCCTATGTAGGCATGGGCTTTTTTGCTTGTCGTCGTGAGGTACTGGATGCCCTTCAGTATCCTTATTTTAATCGCGAGCTCCAACGCATGCGTACAAAGGATGGTTTGGAATTGGTAGACATGTGTTCAGAGGATGTGGCACTCTGTAAGAATATTGAAGATGCTGGTTTTGACATTATGGTCAACACCCGTTTGCGCGTAGGTCACGAGAAGAACGTGATCTTGTAAGCAACTATGTAAGCGGAGCAACTATGTAAGCGGAGAGCGGAGGGACGTTATAATCTTCATCACATATAATGTGTGTATTGTCATTATCTCATTCTATGTCACACCATGACGGATAGAATGAGATTATTTATCATGATTGTTACAGGCCATCTTAGGCAACAACTGCCGCCTGAGAAGAAAAAGAATTAGACAGATCCGATGCGACAGGACCTGATGAAGGGAGAGACGGTGGAGCATCCGAGGCAGAAGAAGCAGACAGGGAGGATGAGGCCGACTCTTCTGAAGCCCTCTCTGAGGCCTGGCCCAATGAGACTCCAAACCATGACAGAATCTTTGCCACCAATGAAATCAGAAATTGATAGATTACGTCAAACATATACCGTATACATTGAAATTAGTTGCTTGTATTCTACGCATGAAAGGATGGGATTCGCCTCCATATCTGTCGATCGCATTTTGAACAAACACATAACATATACCCTATCGGGACGTGGTTTATGCTTGGCTGTGGCGTAAAACGATGAAAACAGGCTCGCTCCTTCCGTTTCTGCTCAGCCTCTCTCTTCGTTTCTCCCTCAATAATTTCTTGTAAGACTCTCATCCGAAACCGATCAATGTCATTGGAGCTCGGCTGTGCCATTCTACTGAGAGTCTGGATATCGGTAATTTTTTGAACGAATCGCAGGATCGGCACTTACTGTATAATAGACGAGAGGCCTATCGAGATAGAGGCAGTGGGTATATTTCAAGGAGCGCTTCCAATAATCCCAGTCTTCATATGGAATCGGATGGAAAGAGCCGACTTTATCGACAATCTCACGATGAATGATCACTGTAGAGTTATTAATGTAATTCGTATAATGGATAAGTTCGGATGTGAAAAAAGGAGGGAGGGAGTTTAGTGGAAAATACAGACCCTTTGATTCCATATGCGTGGCCTCTGTCGTAATTTCGTGATGATGAACTCGTTCCATATTGGTGGAGCAAAAGAGGGACGGTGGAGTGGTGGTTTTCATCGCGATTAATTGTTCTTCCAACTTGGTGGGGTAAAAGAAATCGTCATCGTCCAAGAATGCGATCCATTCACCCCTTGCGATCAGGACGCCCTCTTGACGGGTCATCCCTTGTGCGGCATCCGTGTTGTACTTTTTCCGTTGATTGATAGGGAGACGAACAATCGTTGTTTTCGGAAACGTTTCTAGAGATCCATCGGTATATCTCGGATCGGTGGATGCATCGTCCACCACGATCACCTCTATATTCGGATACGTCTGGTTCAAACAAGAACGGATCGCATGGAGCAGGAACTCATAACGATTATAGGTGGGTAGAATGATCGTTACGAGCCCTTTAATATATCGGCTATTAAGATCAGTCTGTGACATTTGTAAGTGATAAAAGGACACATCTTTAGGGTCTTTTAGACAGAGTCTAAACTTTGATGGTCATGATATAAGAGAAATAGAGCGCACGAAAGGTTCTGGAATGTTGACCCGCCAAATTACTCTGTCTGTCAGTCACGGATTTGAGATTCCGCTTGTATATACCAAAACACACGATGTGAAAGCGGTGGAAGAGGCACTTTACTTGGGAGCTACCGTTCAAAATATGGTTCGCTCCAAACGGTCGGGTGACGAAGTGAAGAAAGTGAGCGAAATCAAGGACACAGAGATTCAACGCATTCAAGGAATGTATCAAGAGAAGTTGACACGATTATTGGAAGATATTCGTGTAGTCTCTGAAGAAAAAGACAGGCTCCAAAGTGAATATCTTGAAAAGGTAAAAGAGGCACAGAAGAATGAGAGGTTAACGTGTAGCATGGAATGGGAGGAATCCATTCGTGTTCTGAAAAAAGAACACGAAATCGTTTTGGCAAAGTGTTCGGCCATGGAGGCCAGTCGTCGGGTCTTGGAAGAGAGTCGCGAACGCGATGTGAATGAGGCTGTTCGACGAACGGAAGAAATGATGGAACGACTCGTGGCCTCCAAACAAGAACAATTGTTGAAGATGGAATCGGCCTATCAACGCCTCCAAGATTCTATCGCTCGCCAATCGGATGAAATTGCCCGCCTGTCTGGAACGATTGGCAAACGTGGGGCGAATGTAAAAATGAAGGGCTCTGACTACGAAGAACAATTCGGTGAGAAACTCCGCAGGCACTTTGGGGTCTGTCAGGGATTTGGCCTCCGCGATACCCGTCTTGGATCAGGACACGAAATGGACTTTTCCATGGATGTGGAGGGGCATATCGTCATGTGGGAGTTGAAGAACTATTCCTCCGTTGTTCCCAAAGCAGAAGTGGACAAATTCCTTCGCGACTTGAAAGAGAATCCACATGCCACCGTAGGTGTCATGATCAGCCGTTCCACTGATATTTATGGCAAGTCTTCCACGGGCGGACTATTGACTGAATTTGAGGGGGAAAAGATGATGAT
>Ga0078894_10004401_pt1 | contig 10770 bp, 6 predicted proteins | sample LauGreSu1BDMLBSD_2_FD_67506 | JGI IMG/M metagenome (GOLD analysis project Ga0078894, IMG submission 67506) | Freshwater lake microbial communities from Lake Michigan, USA - Su13.BD.MLB.SD (version 4) (version 4) | ecosystem: Environmental > Aquatic > Freshwater > Lake | place: Lake Michigan, USA... | reverse complement strand
CGATGGCCGGGCTCATCCCGGGCCGGCCGGATCGAGCGGATCGGGGAGACGGCGGGCGGCACGGAGCCGGGCGGATCGGCTGCGCGGGTTCTTCGCCACCTCCTCCTCCGCAGCCTCGACAGGGGACTTCGTCAAACACTCCCACACCTGAGTGTTGCGGAACGCCTGCTTCACGAGCCGATCCTCGAGGGAGTGGAAGGAAATCACCACCATCCGTCCGCCGGTGGCAAGTCGGGTGGGGGTGCGCTCGAGTGCGATCCTGAGCGACTTGAGTTCCTCGTTGACGGCGATCCGCAGCGCCTGGAAGGTCCGCGTGGCCGGATGAATCCGTGCCGGCGGGTGCTGCCTGGGAATCGCCGACGTCACGATCCGGGCAAACTGCCGCGCCGTCCGGATCGGCTCTTTCTCTCGGACAGCGGCGATCCGTCGGGCGATCCGCCGGCTGTGCCGTTCCTCGCCGTATTCATAGATCAGATCGGCAAGGCTCTCGGGGCGGAGTCGGTTCACGAGCCGCCAGGCGGGCTCACCTTCGGTGGGATCGAAGCGAAGGTCGAGCGGGCCGTCGGCATCGAACGAGAAGCCCCGTTCGTGGTCGGCGAGTTGATCGCTCGAGAGTCCGACGTCGAGGAGCACCGCGTCGACTTTGTCGATCGAAAGCGCGTCGAGCACCTCGGGGAGGTCGCGGTAGTTCGCCTGCGCGAACCGGACGGGGAGCCCGGCGAGCGTCTCGACACCGCGGGCGATCGCACCGGGGTCGCGGTCGATCGCGATCACGAGCCCGCTGGGGCCGACCGCCTCGGCGAGGAGCCGGGTGTGGCCACCGCCACCGAGCGTCCCGTCGACGACCCGGTCACCGGGGCGGAGGGCGAGGAAGGAGAGAGACTCGGCAGGGAGGACGCTTGTATGGATCGTGGAGGACATGAAATGCCGCGAACGGTGGAATGTCGGGACGCCACCTTTGTACCACGCTGGCGGTCGCGGCACTCCGCGGTGGAGGCCATCCGTCGTAGGATGAGCGGGATGTCCGAAGCCGACGACTACACCTATGACCTTCCGCGCGAGCTGATCGCGCAGGAGCCGCTCGCCGACCGCAGCGCCGCGCGGATGCTCGTCGTCGGCCGTTCCGGCGACACGCTTGCCCATAGCCACGTCCGCGATCTCGTCGATCTCCTCCATCCTGGCGATCTGCTCGTCGTCAACGACACCCGCGTCGTGCCGGCACGGATCGAAGGCCGCCGCGCGAAGACAGGGGGGCGGTGGGAGGGGCTGTGGCTCGAATCATCGGCCGATGGGGTGTGGCGGCTCCTCGCCCACACTCGCGGGCGCATGGCGATCGGCGAACGCGTCATCCTCGTCGATGCGGACGGGGCCGATGCATTCTCCCTCGAGATGACCGGACGGGGACCCGGTGGCACCTGGCTCGCCCGTCCCGACCGCGACGGTACGGCGGAGCAACTCCTCGGCAAGGTGGGCCGCGTGCCGCTCCCCGGCTACATCCGTGGCGGCGACGCCCGAGCCGACGATCTTCCTCGCTACCAGACGGTGTTTGCCAGGCTCGCCGGTTCGGCGGCCGCCCCCACCGCCGGGCTGCACTTCACGACGGAATTGCTCGAGGCGCTCGCTGTTCGTGGCGTGGGCATCGCCCGGGTGACGCTCCATGTCGGTATCGACACCTTCCGTCCGATCACCGTCGACAGTCTCGCCGATCATCCGATGCACACCGAGTGGTGTGAGTGCCCGGAGGAAACGGTGGCGGCGGTGGCGGCCGCCCGGGCCCGTGGCGGCCGCGTCATCGCCGTGGGCACGACGGCGGTGAGGACGCTCGAGACGGTCGCCGCAGGTGGAACCCTCGCCCCGTGGTCGGGGCCGACGTCGCTCTTCATCCGCCCCGGCCACTCCTTCCGGGCCGTCGACTGCCTCCTCACGAACTTCCACATGCCGCGGACCACGCTCATGGTCCTCGTGAGCGCCTTTGCCGATCGCGAGATCATTCTCGGCGCGTATCGGGAGGCGATCCGGGCACGCTACCGCTTCTTGAGCTACGGCGACTGCATGTTCCTCCGGTAACACCCGCCGTCGGCCTTGAAGCGGGACGTGAAAGTCGGCAGGGGAGAGGGCAGGGGGAGTGGGGGAAAACTGCTCTTCCGACACCCGGCCCCCTCTGCCACCATGCTGCGTCATCGGGGGAATCCTCCCGACATTCGTCGCCGAGCGGTCCCTGGGCGGCGCCCCATTCCCCGCCATCCCCACAGCTCCCATGCCCAAACCGAAGAAGCCACTGCGGGTCTCGATCGGCAAGGAACTCCAGCGGTTCGGGCGGCGGATCGCCGCCCAGCCCACGACCGGGGACGCCGATCCCGGCCACCGGATCTACGACGCCCACGAGCTCCACCTCCTCCTCAACCGGATCTACGATCTGCCCGAGGTGAAGATCGATTGGAATCGGCGGCCGACGATCAACGTCCTCGTGCCCGCCTTCGAGTTCAAGTCGATGTCGGCCGGCTTCTTCGGGGTCTTCCAGGTGGCCCGGTTCCTTCGCTCGACGGACTGGAACGTGCGGCTGGTGCTGTTCGACAACTTCGACTTCTCCATGGAGCGGTTCCGGAAGAAGTTCCGCGACTACCCCGGCATGGAGGATCTCCTCGACGAGGTGGAGGTCGAGTACATCGGTGAGCGGAAGCAACCGCTCCATGTTTCGCCCGACGATGTCTGCGTGGCGACGGTGTGGTATTCGGCCCACTTGGCCAAGAAGATCGGCGACGTCCTCGGCGGTCGCCGGTTCCTCTATCTCGTTCAAGATTACGAGACGAACTTCTTCCCCGGTGGGTCGCTGTTCGCCCTCGCCGACGAGACGTACGGCTTCGACTATGCGGCGCTCTTCTCGACGGCCCCCTTGGCGGATTCGTTCCGTCAGTCCGACATCGGCGGCTTCGCCTCGCGTGGCCTGCCGGGAATATTCTTCAACAACGCCTGTTCCGCGAGCCTCGCCTCACGCGACGATTTCCTGGCGATGAACGCCGGCAAGCCGAAGCGGAAGCTCGTCTTCTATTCGCGGCCGATCGTCGACCGGAACATGTTCACTCTCGCTGCCCTCTCGCTGATCACCGCGTACGAGCAAGGGGTCTTCGATCCGGCCGAGTGGGAGTGCATCGGAATGGGGCTCGGTGATGCCCTCCTCGAACTCCTCCCCGATGTCTTCTCGACGTCGCTGCCGCGGATGACGCTGCGGGAGTACGAGCAGACGGTGGGGCAATTCGACGTCTGCCTGACCCTCATGGCCTCTCCCCATCCGAGTCTCATTCCGATGGACTGCGCCGGATCGGGGGCGATGGTGGTGACGAACACCTTCCGCACGAAGACCGGCGACTACCTCCGCGGCTTGTGCGGCAACGTCATCCCCGTGGCTCCGTCGGTGCCGGCGATCGTGAAAGGTCTGGCCGAGGCCGCGGCGGCCAGCAGCGATCTCGAGGGACGCTACCGGCGCGCCAGGGCGATGGCCTATCCGCGGACATGGGAAGAGTCGCTCACGCAGCGCCACACCGATTTCGTCACCGAGCACGTCCTCGCCCCGGCGCTCGCCAGCGCCGGCCGGACTCAACGCCGGGCTGCGTCGGCCTGACATCCCCTGCACTTCCGGGGTGGAAGCCCCCGACCCCCAGTGGAAACTGCCACCATGGAACAAGCCCCGAGCGATTCGACGGTCACGGCACTGCCCGATACGGCACTTCCTGTGCCCGAAGGTGAGGGAGCGATGATGACGCGGTTCGGCTTTTACAAGCGCCGCACCGAAGTCTGCCGGGTCGCCATCGCCTATCCGAAGGCCGAGTACGACAGCCGCACGGTGATCGTCATCGGGTGCGGCCGCGGCGGCACGACGGCGGTGTCGGGTGTCGTCGATGCCCTCGGCGTGCGGATGGTCGAGGCGAGTCAGCCCGCCACGCGGATCAACATGGAGGATGGCGAGTTCGTCGGCGCGATGCTCGAGGATCGCCCGGAGCCCGATGGGCCCCGCTATCCCGGGCTCTATCGGCGGATCGCCAAGGTGATCGCCAGACGCAACGCCGCCTACATCGACTGGGGATGGAAGGATCCGTCGGCGGATCTCTATCTCGAAGGGGTGATCCACCAGGTTCGCAATCCCCTCGTGCTGTTCGTCGTCCGCAACATTTTCGACATCGGCATGTCTCATCTCGCGGCCGGGGGAGGCTCCTTCGAGACCGCTTTCGACCAGAGCCTGCAACGCTATCAGCGTTATTGGCAACTCGCCGCCAAGCTCGGCTTGCCGACGCTGTTCATCGGCTACGAGCGGGCCCTCGCCGATCGGGAGGCGTTCGTCGCCCAAGTGATCGACTTCCTCCGCCTCACGCCGTCGGAGGAGCAGTTTGACGCCGCCGTCAACTGGCTGCGGCCGAAGGGGGGCTACCACGCCCTGAAAAACCCGGCAGCCTGACGTCCCAGCGAATCCAAAACACCGGCCGCCCAGTCAGGCGGCCTCCGCATCCTTTTCAGCAGCACCCGAGGGACCAACCCCATGGACCGCCGCACGATCCTCCTCGAAGGCATCGACAAGGCCAACGCCCGCGGCGTCGAGATCGGCCCGTTCTTCAGCCCGATGGCCCCGAAGAAGGAGGGCTGGAACACGATCGTCGTCGACTTCACGGATGGCGAGGAGCTCCGCCGCATCGCCACGAATCATCCCTCCGAATCGATGCAGAAGATGTCGGTCAACATCGAGGATGTCGACGTCGTCTGGAAGGGGGAGCCGATCGACGAGATCGTGTCGGCGAAGTACGGCACGGGCATGGACTTCGTGATCGGCAGCCACACCGTCGAGCACATGGTCGATCTCCTCGGATTCTTCAAGTCGGTGGCAGCGCTCCTGCGCGTCGGCGGTGTCCTGGCGCTGGCCGTGCCCGATCTCCGTTACACCTTCGACTTCTTCCGCAGCCCCTCGACGATCGGCCAGGTGCTCGCCGTCCATCGCCGCAAGGATCGGCGTCACGCCTCGGAGACGCTCTTCGAGACGGTCGCCCACTCGATCAACGTCAAGGGGGTCGGCTGCTGGATGCCGGGCACCTACATGCCGGAGCTCAATCTCGCCTCGACCCTCGACCATGCCTGGAAGTGCTACCAGGACGACCTCGGCCGCGAGAAGTACATCGACTGCCATGCCTGGTACTTCACGCCGTCGAGTTTCCAACTGCTCATTCACGAGCTCCATCACCTCGGCCTCATCGACCTGGTGGTCAGTTCGGTTTCGACGGCCGCCGACCACAACACCGGTTCGGAGTTCATCGTCCGGCTCGAGAAGCGGGAACGCGGTGAGGCGACCTCGCAGGCGGACGTCGAGAGGATCCGCAAGCAGCACCTGCTCGGGATGATCGCCGAGCTCTCGGAGCGGGCGGTGAATCTCGGCATGGCGACCTTCAAGCTGAGTTCCGGCCTGCGGGCCGTCGGCTGAGATCGGTCGGCTCTGGATCCAACGCCGCGGAGAAACCGATGAACGACCGCCGACAGCCCGACCCACACCGGATGGGCACCGCACGATCGGCAGGATATGCCCCATGGATCGCCGCGGCGGAGCCGAGAGCGTGCGATCTCGACGCACAGCGCACGGCGGCGCCGGAGGCGTCGGGCCCGCCACTGATCAGCGTGCTCGTGCCGGTGTACCGCGTGCCGCCGGAGTTTCTGCTCGCGGCCCTCGACTCGCTCGTCGCGCAGACGTATCCCCACTGGGAAGCCTGCCTGGCGTGCGCCGATCCGGACGACTCCGAGCTTCCCCGTCTGATCGCAGCGCGGCAGCGGGTGGACCCACGGGTGCGGCTGGTGAAGCTCGCGGTCAACGACGGAATCTCGGCGGCGACCAACGCGGCCCTGGAGGTGGCGCGCGGGGAGTTCATCGCGCTTCTCGATCATGACGATCTCCTCGCTCCCGAGGCTTTCCACCGGATGGCGGAGGCGCTTCAATCCACGCCCGACGCCGACCTTCTCTACTCCGACAAGGATTGCATCGACGAGCGGGGGAGGATCCGGCAGCGGCCACTGTTCAAGCCGGAGTGGAGCCCCGAGATGCTCTTCTCCGCGAATTACCTGACCCACCTCAATCTGCTCCGCCGATCGCTCGTGGTCGCTCTCGGCGGCTTCCGGCCGCACACCGACGGCGCCCAGGATTGGGACATCTTCCTCCGCGTCAGCGAGCGGGCGCGGCGCATCGTTCGCGTGCCGGGCATCCACTACCACTGGCGCCTCCATTCCGCGTCGACGAGCCTCGGCGGTGTGGCCGCCAAGCCGTACGTCTCGAACGCCCAGCAGGTGGCGCTCCAGGAGAGCCTCGATCGGCTCGATCTTCCCGCCGAGGTCGTGCCGAGCGCGGAATCGGGCTTTCAGGTCCGCTTCCGGATTCCTCACGAGGCGCCCGTCCATGTGGTCATCGAGGGGCTCGCGCAGGCGCCGACGGAGCTCGGGCCGCTCGTTCGCGACGTGGCAGCGGCGCTCTCCGCGTTGCCCGTCGACGTGCCGCCTGGGGCGGCGCCTGAGGTGCCGCGGCGGCGACTGACACTCCTGTCGCACGCTTCCCGCCGCGACGCGATCATCGCCGCGGTGGCTGCCGACGGGGGCACCTGCGCCGGTGTCGAGGTGGAGATCCTCGACTGCAACCCGGAGCAGGTGGCGATCGAGGCCCGTTTGAGGTTGGCCGTGGCGATGTGGCCGGCCCGGCGAGGCGCGATCGTCTTCGTTTCGGGTCGGGTCGCCGTGCTGCGGGAAGGGTGGCTTGCGGCCCTCGTCGGTTGGGTGACGGCGCACCCGGAGATCGGATTCGCCTCGGGCCTTGTCGTCGGTGCCGACGGACAGGTCGTCGAGTGCGGCCTCGTCGTCGATGCGAAGGGGGAATCCACGCCGCTGTTCCGTGGCATCCCGCCGACACAGTGGGGATCATTCGGCGGGCCGATGTGGTATCGCAATACGTCGGCCGCGAGCCCCTGGGCCCTCGCCGTGAAGGCCGATGCCTGGGAGGACGTCGGTGGACTCGATTCCACGCTCCGCCTCGAGCGATCGTTCACCGCGCTGTGCGCATCGATCCGCGATCGCGGCTATCGCGGGCTCGTCGAGCCGCACGCCCGGGTGACGCTCGGCCCCGGCCCGCTCGCCCCCGTACCCGATTTCGATCCGAGTCTCGGTGACGATCCATACTTCCATCCTGCGTACGCGAGCGTCGTCCCCCTCCGCCTCGCCTGCGGTCCCGACGCCTCCCGCGCCCGCCGGCCACGGGCGCTGCGCCATTTTCCGCCGGCGCTGGTCGTCGCCGGGATGCACCGCTCCGGGACGTCGCTTGTGGCGTCGCTCGTCGCCGGGGCGGGGGTTTCGATGGGGACGCGCCTCCTGGCGGCCGGACGCGGCAATGAACGCGGCCACTTCGAGGATCTCGACTTTCAGGAGCTGCACCAGAAGGCGCTGCGGGCCTCGGGCTTCCACGCTGACGGAATCCTCGCCGGTGGGGCGCCGGATGTCCCCGAGGGGCTCGAGTCGCGCGCCCGGGAACTCGTGGCTGCGCGACGGGCCACTGGTAAGCCGTGGGGCTGGAAGGATCCGCGGACGCTCCTCTTTCTCGACTTCTGGACCGAGGCGGTGCCCGAGGCGTCGTGGTTGTTCGTCTTCCGCAGCCCGTGGGAGGTGGCCGATTCGCTCTACAGGCGCCTCGACGAGACGACGACCTCCGATCCGCTCCTGGCGATCGAAGCCTGGCTGCATGCGAATCGGCTGATTCTCGACTTCGTCCGCCGGCATCCCGGCCGCTGCCTTCTCCGTGAGCTTGGCCAGGTGACGGCCGATCCCCGCGGCACGTTCGCCGCGGTGCGGAGGGATCTGGGAGTGCCGCTCGGGAAGCCCCCCGCCTGCTTCGATCCCGCTCTTCTCGAACGCGATCAAGCGGTGATCGAGGAGCAAGCCGAACTCGTCCGGGCGATGTTCCCGGAAGCCGAATCGCTTTACGACGATCTCCGCCGGGAGGCCGGGTCGGCGGTGCCGCTTCCGGCACGGCGTCGCCGTTCCCTGGCCGAGCCGCGGCGCGCCGCTGCGGTGGCTGCGGTGACGGCCTGGGCGCGGGGGAGCCGGACGTTGATCCATGCCCGTGCCGCTCACAAGTCGACCGTGGAAGCCACGGCGGCGCGGGATGAAGCTCTCCAGGCAGCCGCGCGGGCCACCACGGCGGCGGAGGAGGCGCGCGAGGCTTTGGCGCGCGAGGCCACCCTTGTCCGTACCGAAGCGGACCGTGAGATCGCCACGGTCCGTGCCGAGACGGCCCGCGATTCGACCGCCGTCCGCGCCGCGGCCGAAGCCGAGATCGCGGCCGTGCGGGCGGAGCTTTCGCAAGTCACGGCTTACTATGCCGACACGACGCGGAAGGTGCTCGATCAGGAGGCGAGTCGGACCGCCGAGATCGCCCGGCAGCGAGACGAAATCGAGGCCCTTCTCGGCGAGCTCCACCGGGTCCATGTCAGGCTCGATCAGGCGACCGGCGTCGCGGCCCTCAAGCCCAAGATGCGGACGGTCGACAAGCTCCGCCGCGAGGCTTCGAGGCTCGTCCGCCAGGCCCGCCGCATCGTCCGCGAGCAGGTTCACGGAACCGCCCGGGGGAGGCCGTGACGATGAGCGAGTCGGCTGGAGCCAAGGGCTGCGGTGTCGTCGGTGGCGGTTCTGCACATCGCTTCACCCCGATCCGGCAGGCGATCGGTGCAGGGACGCGTGGCATCGAGATCGGCCCCTTCCTCAACCCGATGGTCGCCAAGCGCGACGGTTACCGGACCCTCGTCGTGGACCGCTACGATCAGGAATCGCTCCGCGCGCGGGCTCGCGGGAAGGGGGCGACGAGCGACGAGCTCGAGCAGATCGAGCCGGTCGATTTCGTCGGCGATGCCTCCCGTCTCCTCGACCTTGTCCGTGGGCACGGCTTCACCGAACGCGTCGACTGGATCGTGAGCTGCCATAACTTCGAGCACCTTCCCGACCCGCTCCGCTTCCTCCGCGACTGCGAGGCCCTGCTCAATCCGGGGGGCATGCTCGCGATGATCGTTCCCGACAAACGAAGCTGCTTCGATCGCTATCAGCCGCCGGCCACGGTGGCCGGGATGATCGAAGCTTCCGAGTCGAGGTCGTGCTCCGCCACGGAGGCTTGGGCGGCCTTTCGTCAATCTTCCCTGGCGAGTGCGGTTCCCGATCGCGATGGTGCGACGGCGCTCGCCTGGCGGCTCGCCGAGGGGGATCCGGAGCAAATGCTCCTCGGCGATCCGCGTCCGGCGTACGGACGCCTTCGGAAGCAACTCGCCAACGGACGCGATCCTGATTTCTGCGGTCACCGCTGGCGCTTCACGCCGGCGGTGTTCGAGGCGATCCTCTTCGATCTGCGCATCCTCGGCCTGGTCGGCCTCGAGGTCGAGGCGGTAGCGCCGACGCGGGGGGAGTTCTCCGTGAGGCTCCGCGCCACGCCGCCGACGGAGATCAGCGGGGAGGAGATCCGAGTGCGACGGACTGCCCTCTTTCTCCGCGCCGAGGACGAGGCGGCGGTCGTATCACGGGCCTACCGGCACCTCGAGGCAGAATTGGCCGCGACGCGGGCGGAGCTCGAGCGCGTCGCCCTCCGCGCGGCCTGAGCCTTCCGGCGCTCGTCGCCGGGCACGTCCAACAGGCACTCGCGTCGCTCCCCGCCGCTGACAGAGGCCGGCGTCATGCCGGGGCGTCCCCGCTGCGTGGGGAATCGGCTATAACGCCGAGCGAATCGTTGACGAGGCCCCGGAGGAGCGTGCCGATGTCGCAGACGCATGAGGAACAGGTGCTCGTGGTGCCGCGGGCGGTGTTCGAGCGGGTGGGGGTATTCCAGGGCTTTAGCGCCGACACCGCCGCCTACCTCCCGCACCTCCTCGACCCGCGCCACACCTGTTGGCGCCCGCGGGGCGCCGTCGAAGAGGATCCCTCCTTCAAGCAACTCATTCCCTACTGCGTGCTCTCGTCGGTCGGCGACGATGGCGTCCGCCGATTTCTCGCCTACACCCGCGGCGGTGGTCAGGGGGAAGCCCGTCTCCGCGCGAAGCGATCGGTGGGGATCGGTGGCCACATCTCCACGCTCGACGGCGGGGACGGGGACGACGCCTCCTACGAGGCGGGCATGCGCCGCGAGCTCGACGAGGAGGTGTCGATCGGCGGTGCCTGGACGTCGCGCTGCGTGGGGCTGATCAATGACGATGCCACGCCGGTGGGGAGTGTCCATCTGGGGATCGTCCATGTCATCGACCTGGAGCGGCCGGAGGTGTCGTCGCGCGAGGCCGATCTCCTCGACTGCTCCTTCGCGACCCTCACGGAGCTCCTCGCCGACCGCGACCGCTTCGAGACCTGGTCGCAGATCACGCTCGACGCCCTCCACGCCGGCCGGCTGGCCTGACCGCGCGACTCGTCCCGTTGCCGGGGAACGCATGCCGATCTACCTCGACAACCACGCCACGACGCGCCTCGATCCCCGCGTTCTCGAGGCGATGCTGCCGTGGCTCACCGAGCGCTACGGCAATGCCGGTAGCGCTACCCACACGATGGGGCGTGATGCCAGGGATGCCGTCGACGCATCGCGGGCGCGGATGGCGGCGGCAGTGGGGGCCGATCCGCGCGAGATCGTATTCACCTCGGGGGCGACCGAGGCGATCAACCTTGCCCTCCAGGGGGCGACCTTGCGGCACGGGATGCGGGAGGGACGACCGGGGAGGATCCTCACGCTCGCCACCGAAC
>Ga0078894_10004400_pt1 | contig 10773 bp, 9 predicted proteins | sample LauGreSu1BDMLBSD_2_FD_67506 | JGI IMG/M metagenome (GOLD analysis project Ga0078894, IMG submission 67506) | Freshwater lake microbial communities from Lake Michigan, USA - Su13.BD.MLB.SD (version 4) (version 4) | ecosystem: Environmental > Aquatic > Freshwater > Lake | place: Lake Michigan, USA... | reverse complement strand
ATAGAGGCTAAATGATTATTTTGGAATAATTAATTTCTCATTTTAGATTTGATCCACACATTTCACATTAAGTTGCAGTTAATGAATTGTGGAAAGTGCAAGTTCCGCAAGCATTCACATCTTCTTGGATGTCATCAATGATCATCATTTCATTTCCAGGTTCAGGAGCTTAGAAAGGAGCATCTATTATTGGTACAGCTGCTTCTGGTTCTTTTCCAACTGTAACTCTCAATTTATAAGGAGTCCAATCTTCGAAATATTTCAATTTAGTAAGAATAAACTCCCTATCTCTTCCTGCCATCAATTGCAAAGGAATTCCAGAAATAGGTAATCTCATATTTGGCATTATAGTATTGAAATTTCCATTTGCATCTCTTGGAAGGTCGTGTTCCAAGTGTAAGGTGACCTTCTAGGCGTTGAAATTGTCAAGATTTGATATTTAAATGACTATGACGGCCCAATCTAATGCCTCCCAAGAATTCTGATTTTCTATATCATCTTGAATCATCTGCTAATCTTCATCAGGCTGTTAATCCTAGTTGTTTCCAGATACTTAAGGAACTATTCCTCCTGGTACATTAAACTCTGTATCCAAGGGTTAGGAATTAATACGGATATCTTAAGGACTTATTAACTCTGGTGCAGATTAATGTCCAGGTCCATCATCTTAATTTTAGATTTAGTTATTAGAAGGGAAGTAAGGATTGTTGGCACTTCCATGAGCCGGGCTATTACTATGGATTCCACTCTCCAAATCATGAGTAGGCTCCTAAGTTCTCTCATTTGATTACTCAACCTCCATAGCATTGGCATCTTCAGAAACATGTTCGTGAGAGTTCAATTCTTCTCTGTCGCTAACATAGTTTTCATCAACATAGTCTAAGCTTTCTAATTAATCATCGTTGTTCATCCCACTTGAAAATCCTACCCCATTATTTCTTCCCTAATTTTTCCTCTTCTTATTTTTCATGTGAGAATCAGGTCTTCTCGTATTTGCACTCATGATTGTAGTTCCGCCCTGTGTTTTCTTAACCTGATAGTGAACTCCAGCCCCTCTGCCATGTTAAGGATTTTTTCCCCATTGAGATGAATTAGTATTATTGTTCATAATACCACCGTTATTGATGTTTGATCTTCCAAAATTATTTTAATGCCCATACTGATCCTGAGGGACAGCTTGATTAGTGAAACCGTCAGGTAATGAGCCAGTAATTCTAACCTGAAGTTCTTTTACAGTAATCTCAATTTTTTCATCATACCTGGTCTCTGGAGACCTCATCAGTCTCTCATCGTTTACACTCAAGATAACATATTGATTAGAACCGTGGTCCATTTATACGTCATACTGATAGGGCCTTCTCTCGCGCTTCTGAGAGCTCGCTCCTACTATTTAATCTGACTTGTTTAAATCTTCTACTTATTTTACAAGTTCGCCTGAGTATGATTAAGTGCTGATAAGCTTCTAAAATAGCTAAACCGCCTGGAGTGTTAGTTAGAGCTCATTGTTATAAGATTAAATGTTTGCATTCCTGAGACAAGTGCTCATGTGATCTTTCAAGAAGGGATAGACCCAATCAAGATACCTACCATGAGCATAAGTCGGCGGCTCCATTGTATAGAGATAGTGATAAACAAAACTTCCACTCTATGATGTTAAACAAGTTTGGAACAGAGAGATTAGACAATCTACTGTGAATTTAGGCCAGGTTTTCTTGTGTTGATAAAGTATCTGCAAATAACACTCTTTTACCTATGAGGACGTCTTGAATAGGGTTGAACGGTATTCAAAAGCATCATCTAAGGCATTTGACATGACGCTTGTACCCATTTTATAAGATAGCTGCTTTTAAGAGACCTGGGAGGAATTCTGATAGCTTATCTATTTCTCCCACTTGGGCTAGGGAACTCCCAAGATCCATTCAAGTCTTGATAAAAATATGGTATCTTAAAAACAAAGTACCCATCCAATTACTGCGATAAAGCCTAAAGTTTCATCTGGATTAGCTTTGTTTATTCCGTAGAGTATTCTTTTAGATAGCTTTTTTGAGAAATCATAATTTTCAAAACTTAAATGAGCCATTAGGCGACTGAATTCCAGTGGTTAGTAGTTAGATTTAAGGCCTTTGTCAATGAAAGCTTTTTGTTATAGCATATATTTATCGTCATTGCTCAAAGCAGGATAATTAGGATTTTCGTTTTCATCCATGCAACTATAAAAACATATTGGACTCCATTTCTAATAACCATTAATCATGCCTGACTCAGGATTACCGAAATCAGCATTACTACCTTTTAAGTCTATGAATTTCTGGCAACGACAGATGTAAGAAATGCATAAAATCAAACTATCTAAAGGTGGAATCGCATAGTTTGATCCCATTACCTACCGTCTTTTACCCTTGCTAATAGTCACTGCCGGGCTGTCATTTTCAAGGAAGAAATCAATAAGTTTTGTTATAAGTTTATTTTCAATCATGTAACGCATTTGATCAGGTCCACTCTTTGTGAGTTCGTATAAGAACCATAAGTACTGATGACATTTTAACCAGTTTTTAGCTATATCTTCAGGAAGCAAAGCGAATATATGGCCCATTACCTGATCTATAATTTCTCTCATTCCAGTCTAAAAGCATTTGTTAACACATTGAAGTAAGATCATCGCATATACTTCTCTAACATCTTTATCCATGTTTGAAACCAGACACTCAAAGTACTCTTTTTGGTTTTGGGAATCTTTACCATCTGGTCCTGCTTAGATAATTATTCTACGATTTATCAGATTTATTGTTTGAGTAGGGTTCAGATCAAGCATCCTTATATAAATCTTGGTTAAGTCGATAAGTTGCTTATTTTCCGAAGTCATTATCAATAGATCAAAGATCAGCTTATCCATAAATAAGAAGAGGCTCTCACTTTCAGGATTGTTTTCTAATAAAGCCTCAGGATTATTTTGAAGCATGATTTCAAGGAGCTCCTTAATCGCTTCGAAGAAACCAGCATTGAAGATCTATCTCTCGAAGAGGAATGTATGATTGTCATTATGAACCATCTATAATGTTAATGACTGAGAGGGTTACCTAGTATAGTGAATTAGGCACAAATTTCTAAATTGCATTAAAGTCTACGAGAGAATAATACTCGTTTTTGGTTTCATCATAATGTAATTTCAGATCCTGAGCTTTTTCGAGGTTGATCTCAGGGCATAACTTAGTGAATTCAGGCACTTGAGATATTGCTTAACCATCGGAATCAATCGTTTACACTATTGATTATTAAGGAATGATAACTTTTATTGGTTCCTTTCTTCTTTTCTCGTAAACAAGCATGTATGCGTTCTTTGAGTAATCTACTAAACTCTCTCCTGCAACATAGTTAGGTTCTCCTCCGAAACAGTCAGTCTCCAAATTAGAAAATCTATAATGAATTAAAAAAATAAATATGATGATACCTATATTCTCTGACAGTGGAATCATTAAACTCAAGCCACTTTTCCTTTTCAGTTTGTAACCATTCGGGACTTTCTTCGTCCTTCTCCCCACGATTAATGTTTATATATGAAAGATAATGACCAGCATCAGCAGTCCCCATGTGCAATACAACCCCAACAAGTTTGTAATCAAAGTTTTCCTTTGGCTCCTCCTCAGACATATCTTTATCCCCTCCATCTTCTTCCTGTCTTTATTCTTCGACGACCTAGACCTACTGCTCCTGTTCTTTTCCATCCTCTTCAGCCTTGCCTTCTTCTATTCTAACAGTCTCTGCGACTTGGCCCTTCTCTTGTTTCTATCTTTGCATTTGCTTTCTCTCCTCTTTGAGCACTTCTTTAGTCATATAAGACTTGAGGTTGAGAATGTTCGGGAACTCAATCCTTGAGTTCAGCTTCTTATTCATGAATGTATCCATGTCGAATACTATCCTCTAAAGATGAATTATCAACATGTTGGGTAACTTGTCAATGACAGTCTTTTTCTCTACATCTACCTTCTGTCCACATGCTTCACAGTTGAATTGATTAATAAGTTCACCTGTGGTCAATCTTCTTAGTCCATCATAAACATTTCTTTGATTTTATACCTCCAGAGATAGGTTAAAGAACTATTCAAATGTTTATCTTATGTTTCCGCAGCTTTTGCATATCATCACACTGCATGTTTATCCACCGAAAACATTTTGCAGCAGATACTTTTAAGAAGTTTTGGAAAGATGATTTTCAAGACGGTCAAAGGCCACATTTAAGAATTCCTGAGTATCTTATTGCAATCTTACATTGGTTGGGTTTCCATCGAAATCTTTGAATGAGAAACAAAATTCTCGAGGATTGTATTCTTGTCTTTCTGACAATTCAAGGAATCCCATAAGTTTCATCAATTGATGAAGTATATTATCATCTACTTGATCTCCTTCGAAAGGTACCAAATTCTGTGGCACGTTGTCTTAAACAGAAAGAAGAGAATATCTAAAGGTAGGTACATTAAAGAATTATTAGAGCATTGAGTTCATATAGCAAATGCATCCTAAATTCTTAAGTCCACAAAAACCATTAGCTCTATATTCGAGTCTTGGTTGGAATCCTGATTTCTTAGGTTTTTTCACTCTCATCAAAACTGGTTAGAGATACACATTAATTATAGTCGAGACAAGAAGTGGATTGATGTTGCATAGAGTTTGCAATAACTAATAAGCAGCTTTTCTACTCATAACACTACTGCACTTGTTCAGTTACGGTTTTTCAAATGCAGATATATCTACATTCTTTGTGATATTTTCTAATAATGGTTCAAGCTCAATAGTGAAGAGACATTTTGAAATGACCTCATTAGTCAATGCATTTTACTCTTCGCTACTAATACACTCTGGATCACTCTTAATAAGTTCATCAATGAATTGTAAAATTCCGATTAAGTTATTGTCTTCTTGATAGAATGAACCTTTACGCTCTTGAGATTTGTAATTGACTAATCTATGAACATACTGGTCAAGCAGATGCTTATGCTCAAACAATTCTTTAAAGGGTGTCCCTTATTTTAGACTTTACTTTTAACCATCAAGATATAGGTGAAGAAGACTTTTTAAGAGTTAATAGAATTACTTGCTGTCTTTAGGCTTGTTTTCAGTAATATCAACTGCTTGAAGAAGGCATACCAAGAAATATGAGAAAGGTTGTTATGAGAGAGCTTCTGATTTTACACTTTCAGCGAGGAACTTGATTGAATCTCTAAACAATGTCCTTACAGTCATGTTACTACAGAGAAGACCATCCTCAATTAAAATCTTTGTAATGGAGGTTTTTGAATCATTTTATTATGCCTCGTTATACACATGCTAGAGTAGTCCTTAATTGAATACAATACAAGAGATCCATATACTTATTCCTTATTCAATGATTTGTCTGTCATCAATTCCTATTGTATCCTTTTTAGTAAGAACAAGCTGAATAATCTATAGTATGAGTTCTTAAAAACTACTAAGATCGATCTGATCAATCACAATTTAACCAGTTTCTGATTGCATTATCTAAACTAAAGGTTCATATTGTTCAGCAGTAGCTTCTTGGTCAATCATAATCTTATTCTTTTTCTCTTGAGAGCTTTGCTGCTCTTTCTTTTCTTCCTCTTTGCCTTCTAGCTATTCAGCCTGAGAGCTCATTCTTCTTTAAAGAGCAAGACTCAATTCTGGAATAGGGTGTTTTGCAACAAAAGTTGACATTAAAAGGATCTTAACTATCTTTAGAATTTGATTCCAGCAATCTTTCTCAATTTTAGCCTTGAGAACGTCTGCTTTTTCGTATTTCTATGTCTTAGCATTCAGATTAAAAAGTATTTGAAGAATAACAGAAAAGCCACCTTTGTGAATGAATCGCTATACCCAATTCGATCTCAACTCAGCAACTTATTGAATATCAACTTTTATAATTTTTGCGATCTCTTAATCTTCAATAACACTATCATTTGCAGGTTCAACTATAGAGTTCTACTTAAATTAGTCGAGAAGATCATTTATCTTTTTCCTGTGCTCTAAGACTTGTTCCATGGTCAAACCAGTGGAATTGCTGCTACTTCCATTGTTGTTGCTTCCTGGAGGTGGTAATGTTGGGCCAATGAAAGGTATCTATGGAGGAATAGGAATGTTAGCCCCAGCTGGGGGGAGAGGAATAGCTTTTCCACTTTCAGGGGCTTATGGTTAAGCGTCTCTATTAGAATTAGTGTTGATTTAGTTGATGGCTTCATTTAAAGCAGGAAACTGATCATTTTCTTTATTCTCAGAGTAGTAAGATCTAATCTCTGGCTCTCGTTTGATCTAAAATTCATTGATAAATGAGTCGATTATTTGCAATGAGTACAAAAGCTCTGATAAGTTTTCGCTCTTATTAGTCAAATCTGAAAGACCTTCAAGACTTAAGAGAGAACAGTAAATATTAGGATTAGTTCTCAACTGAATTATGAGCTACCATATCTCATCTTGAGCCTAGACTGGGAGATCTCTCAATACTTCAATCAATTCACCAAATAAATTCTGATCTGTTGATAGCTTACATCTCGGAAGATTATGAATTTCCTTGGTCTCTTTAGGATCATCTGCGTTAAGTGTTTCATTTAAAGGTTTAAGATCATTCCCATATTTTGCGTGAGATAAATTGCTCCAAACTACTTCAGGCTTTGTTTCAGATCGTTCTCTGTAAAACTCAAGGAATTCCTCTCTCGTAAGCTTTCCATCATTGTTCTTATTATAGGTATTAAAGAAAAGCACGATTCTATCATCTTTTATAGTAATTGGGGCCTCTGGAACGTTTGTTGTGAATCGGATAAACTCAATGCAATTATCTGGATTCATAACATCATCAACTGAAAACATGTCAAACCATTGAGAGAATACAGCTTTTGCTTCTGGCACTAGCTCTTTTTTCTTGTTCAAGAGAGGTACTCTAGCATAGTTCACAACAGGCTTTTTATAAGCTGAAATTACTTCAAACGACTCAAGCTTTATATCTCGCAATAACTTTGAGTTATGATTATCGTCAAAGGTCATTTTCTTTAAATCACTTCTCTTTAGGTCTATTCTTCTAGGAGAAATTTTGAATTTAGATGCAGCGATCTTCTTAAGTTCCCATACCGTCATATTGGAGTAAGTGTTAACCTCAATCAAACGAGGTACTGACTTAAGCTGTGTGATTTAGTTTTGCAAAATAATTTTCTCAAGAAATTCACCTCTGTCAAGAGCAGTATGGTTACGTAAATTGGCAGCTCCGTTTCTTTCTGAGTCCTATAAGAAGCTCTTGATCATAATGACAATAGTTTTAATGAATTGCTTTTTTTCTTCATCAGAGACATTTGAGTTAGCACTGATGACCTTCATCTAGTGTATGCACTCTTTGCAAAAGGCATCTTATATTTAGAAAACTTAATTTTGTGTTAGTTATTCAGAAATATTGTGGTAAAGCTTTGTTATCAAGTCAATAACAGGAGCTGTCAGATCCATGTTTTTCTTGTCACAGTCCTATAAAATACCCCATATGACTTCAATACCTCTTAATTAGCTTGGTGGAACCTGGACTAAGAAATCTAGCTTTGCTTGATTGTTGGCTTAATTGCTTGGTAATGAGATAATGTGAAGTTTATCTTCTTATTCATTTATCATAAGGAACATGTTTTGAATGCAGTCAAAGCCAGCCTTTCTTATTTCCTTAAAGCTGCCAAATTAGGTCATTTTGCAAACTCTTGATTCGAAAAAGCTGCTTATCAACTCATAACCGACTCTATTTTATTCAGCAAGAAGGCCTTTAAACCACTCGAAAAAGTGGACTTGATCAACACTTATTTTGCTATTGGTGATGAGAATTTCCCAAATTTAATCTAAATGTATACTTTCAAGCTAACTTTAACTTTGATGAAGAAGTTATCTGATGAAGTTTAACCTTGTGTAGATATTGCTCCTGTGAGTAAATGGTAATCCAAGCATTTCAACAGACTCAATGTTGTCTTTATTAATGATTCCTCGCTCCCATTCAGCATTTGCAGCTTCAGAGTATCTGCTCAGATCCACAATGATTTGTGCAATAATTTGATACTGACCAATCAAGCTTTATGCCACCTCATATGCTGTTGGGTTATTATTCTATCTATATGATGGAATCATATCCATTATCTTTTGCATTATTCTTATGCTTTATAGAGCGGACTACGCATGTTACATTTACTCATTACTATCATTCAAAAACTGTATCTTCACACTATATTCCTATGAAGTAAGCAATCCAGTCAATTTGTCAAGTGCATTTTCAATTATTTCATTAGGATATGGTCTTATTTTACAAGCAATATCCCAGAATAATTTGCATGCCTTAAGACTAGCATTTGTCATTCTTTGGCAGAACTGAGTGAGTTTGCTTACACATTCGATTTCCTGTCGCATAAATCTTTCAGGAGCAATGCTGTTAGTGAATTTGTCGATTAAAAGTGCGATATCATCATTTTTGAATTTGATGGATACACTTTCTAGTTATTTGTAAAACTCGAGTTTTGTCTGTTCATCACCCCTCTGTGCGGCATTCCATACGATTTCAATCTCTGGCTCGTTAAAGGCCCTCTAGTCAATTAAAAATCTGAGAAGTTCCTCTCCTCTTTGGACAAGCTAAACATGGGTTTCTTTTCCTGCAAATACTTGTTCAAGGGCATTATATTGATGAAGACGATCGACAAGTTCTTTGTCGGAGAGACCCCGTCTCATCATACCAAAACGAGTATTTTTTAACTGTTCGTTAATTTCTTTAAGACCCGCTACTCTTTATTCAAGTTTCTCTGAGAGCAGCAGCTTGCATGCCGCTGTAAAGATTATATCTGAAGAAAGAAGGTGATAATTATCATCCATTGTTTTTGGGCTTGCTGTTGAAGGTGAAGAAGTATAATAACGCTTCAAGATTTACACAAAACACTTATGGGCTCCTGAAAAATGATCTTTATTGAACTTGTTTGTAATTGATGAACTCAAGAAAACTCTCTCGAATGCAAACCTTAATTTCTGTATATAATCAACAGCGAATTGTCTATGCCATAAGGGCAAGGTCTTGGAAAGAAATTCCATCAAGAAAAAGATATGCTTCAGTGAGATGTTCTGATTAGAATTACTGAATAGCTCAAGAATATTGTCGAATCCTCCACGGCTACCGAACTCATTCAAGTAGTCAGATATACATTTCAGGTTTTGGAAGAAATTGAGTCTTGGCAAAGCCCATATCTTTCTTTCGTTTGAATTAGAGATTATATCGCTGTCATCATTAATCCCGATAATATCGTATGACATTGTGGATCGACCCGCGACCTTGTAGTGTTTAGATACAGTATTTAATTTTTGAATTGTGGGCGAAGCGTTGTTGATCCAAGCGTCGTACTTGTTGCTCCATCCGACGAACTTTCTTCCCTCTTCATCGGTTTTGTGGCCCTCTTCTTCATTGTAATACCTGTAGCCAATATAAACTTCATATTGTTTTCTCTCATTCCCATCATGGTTTATTTATCCGATTGGGAATTCTCTAGTGTCAAGGACAGTGGAGCGGTACCATGTGCCCTCAGAATCCATACAATCAACGAGATCCCCTTTTTACAAAGAATACTTCCAATCGAAATCATTTGTGAAAGTGCCTAATGGAGCGATTTCGTAAGAGTTTCTTGAACAAATTTTCCTCCCTTCACTTATAGAGAAATTGTCGAAGACAACCATGAATTTTTAGTTCCTACCGAAATCGACGCCAATTTCCTGATTTGAATAGTCCATATTCATATAATCAGAAGAAGTTAAAGAGTAGATTGTTGCTGGTACCCATTGTTAAACTCTTGTGGCTGAAACTTAGTTCGATAAAACTACATCCAATCTGTCGCCAACTTTAAGGCTTTGTCTCCATGGGAACTCTGAGATCAGTCTCTTTTGCTCGAGGAGTAGCACATCGTTCAATTCGGGCGGGATGTGTAAAGGATCAGAGTTAGTATTTATTCCATCTTACTCAAAAATAAATTGCTCTTGTATATTATCCTATTCACAAGATTAAAATTAATAGTTTCATACTTGGTTAAGTCCAGCCATTTAATTCGAATTTTTGAAGTTATTGAAGATTTACAGTATGGCGTTGCTCCCACTCTGAGTTAGGTCTGATTTAGCGTTTCCGGACTATAAAGCCACCGTATAAAGGTGGGCGTCCAGATTGAACATTGAATGTACGATCTCAGAGAGGTTCTCATCTCCAAGGTCTCTTGGGAAGAAATTAACCAATATGTTTCTGAAGAATCGAAGTATTTGGGTTAAGTACTAATTGAGACCATTTATAAAAAGATACGAATTCTTACATTAGGGTTCGCTATTATTTTCTCGTTGAGGAATTTGTTTGCAGTCCCCTTGAGAACCACACTATAGAACTCATACTTTGCCTGTGAACCATTAGTCTGCTCGAAATGTCCCATAATCTCCTCAAATCTTGAGTCAAGATTGTGGTTAAACTCTCTAAGCAAATCGACAGGCTCTTGCTTCTTGTCAATTAAACTTTAGATCTGCTTAGCCGAATCAACAAAGAAGCTAACCAAACTGCTCTGTTAGGAGGGCTAATCTTATTATTTAGGAGCCTCAATGGGTTAAGGGGTAGGGGATGTTTGCGAAATAATAATGCTTAGATCACTTTGATGAGTTTGTAGCTCACTGAGTGAGTCATGCATTTAATGGTCGTTTTATTGCATATCAATAAAATTAAGCTTAAAATAATATTATTTATTAACTTAATGACTTTTTATA
>Ga0078894_10004399_pt1 | contig 10774 bp, 18 predicted proteins | sample LauGreSu1BDMLBSD_2_FD_67506 | JGI IMG/M metagenome (GOLD analysis project Ga0078894, IMG submission 67506) | Freshwater lake microbial communities from Lake Michigan, USA - Su13.BD.MLB.SD (version 4) (version 4) | ecosystem: Environmental > Aquatic > Freshwater > Lake | place: Lake Michigan... | reverse complement strand
CAATTGATATAACACTTGATGCGTTAACCCATGATCCCGAAAGAGCTTGGATAACGTAGCCGCCGCTGTCGCCAGCAATTTGTACAGACTGTCCAACCAGAGGAGCCGCAGTCAAGTTGCTCAAAACAAGCACGTAGCCTTGTTGACCACCGTACGTAGACACAATACCCACACCGCCGCTTGTTGTAGAAGTGATGGTCTGACCGGGGCTAAATGTGCCACCAGTAACGCCTGTTACGTAGATAGAGCCCACCTGCGCATTGGTGATCGTAGCTGTTACGCCTGCACCATTGTTGACGGTGTCACCTGGATTCATGGTCCCGGTGTATGGCCCTGTAAAAGTGATCAGAGTTCCATACAACTGACCAGTGACAGGGGTTTCCGAAGCACTAAAGCCTGAAGAGACCGAGCCATAAGTACCGTAGGAGTTATTACCACTCAAAGAACGTAACTGACCGCCCCTTGTGGTGGCATAACCAAAATAACAGTAGTATGTAAATACAGAAACCGCTTCCGACTTACCGTTGTTATCCACCCAAATACCAACGCCGTTATCGTGGATGCCGGTGTACTCATGGAACAGAATAGAGCGGTTGCCATTAGCGTGTGCGCTGCCGTTTACATAAGCACCAATACCGCCAGTCGAGAAGCTAGAACACTCGATAACGTATGGGGATTTAAGGATAACGGGCGATGCGGGGTTTAAAGCGCAGAAGATGCCCTTGGGTGTCGAAGTTGTAATGTCCGCCGCTGTGCTGCCGGGAACCCAGCCAGTCATGCCCTGGAACGCCATCTTGGTCAGCAAAGAACCGTCTGACAACGCCCACATTGTGGACTGATTGTTGGGGGTTACGCCGTCTGCGGCATTACCACCACCCGGTTGAACAAATGTTGTGCGAATCGAATCGCCCACAATTGCCACGTTTGGTGGAACCACGATTGGCAACAGCAGTTCGTTGTAAGTTCCGGATGAAACAAAGATCGCAGTCTTCTGGTTCAACGGTACGGCTGCAACGGCTGCTTGGATTGTCAGCTTAGGCAATGCCATGCTAGTGCCGGGATTTGCGTCGTTACCGTTCTTGGCAACATAAAGCAGGTTCGCTCCGCTGGTCGCATTCAACCAGGCAACAGCAGCACCCGTGTTGTCAATCGTCAGTGAATAGCCGTTGGTGCCCGGAGTAATAGGAGGCAAAACATTGCTGCCAGAGGCAAACATCTGCCAGTAACCAGCCGTGTAATCCGTGTTGAAGCTGCCACTGGACGTGTTCTGAACCACGCAAATATACGTGTTGCCCAAAATCGATACAACGTCATTGACCAAGTACAAGGTTGCCGTTGCCCAAGCATCGCGCCAGCGGATACCGCCGTTAAACACCGCCCACTTGCCGGCCGCCAGGTCTGTTGGGAAGCTACTGGTTGACGTATTGAGGATCAAACAGATGTAAGAGTTGCCACCGTTGGTAACGATGTCATTGACGTAGTACGTGGTGGCTGCAGCCCAATTACCGCGAGTGCGGATTGAGGCAATAAACAGGGTCCAGTACGTGGTGTTAGTTGGTAGGTTGCCCGTTGTGTTAGCAATAGCCTGGTACAGATTTGCACCGTAAGCAACTAAGCTACCGGGGACGTACGCCGTCGCACCGTTGTACACACTGGCAGGAGAAATACCTTGAACAAACGAAGTCCAGTACGTGGCGTTTGTTGGGTTGTTTCCGTTGGTAGTCTGAATTGCAATGTATGTGGAAGGACCATACACAACCACGTCATTTGGCTGGTACGTTGTTGTATTGTTGTACGTGCCTTCAAACTGGATACCGACCGCAAACTGCGACCAAATCTGCGGGAACAAGTCAGGCTGTTTGTTTATGTTGGTGGATTGCGCAACATAAATTGTTGAGCCGTAAGCAACTGCGTCACCAATGAAGTACTGAGTAGCAGCACTCCACGTACCAACAAAATTGATACCCTCAACCATCAGCGCCCAATACGTGGTGCTGGTGGGAACGTTACCAATTGTTCGGGCTACGTTGATGTACACATAGACGTTACCGCCGTAGCGGACAACGTCATTGAGTTCATATTCGGTGGTATTAAGCCAGTCGCCAGCCCAATAGAACCGTAATTTTCCAAGATCGACTACTTGCGTCATATAAACACCATTTCCAAGTGACCCTTACTTCCCCAACGGAAACCGTAAGTGCCGGTTGACCAAATCCAATTTACGTACTCATTTGGACCAATGATATAGTCCGGCTGCGGCAGGTTTACGGTAGATCCGTCGTTGATGATATCAACGTTTAAGTCTCCGGTTGCCTGAATCAGCTTGAAGCCGTAAAAGGTCTTATTTGCTAAATCCGTCCCTGTGTGAAAATCAGCCATCAGACGCCCTCCAGTACAGAAACAAGAATATCAAAGCCGTTAGCCAGTGCCGTAGAGGCCACAAGCTGGTCTCCAGCTTCAAGAACAATCTTGTTGCCTCGCATCAGCTCTTCCGTCTGGCCAGGGCCCACACGGAACTGCTGAAGAATCCTTGTGACATTTGACCCTCTTTTGTGAGAAACGTCAATTGGCAATTCCGATCCATAGATGTTCGATGCACTGAGGCCAATAACCACTGTACCGGTGGCCGCCGTGTGAATAACGGTGACTGATTGCCCAAGATTGCGTGTTGCGGTACTTCTGAAGGCTGCCATGTTTTACCCCAATGCAATCGCATAAATGATGGCGGATCCAGCAGGGTCATAGACCAAAGAACCATCTGGGTTGTTGTAAACAGCTCTTTCTGCTGGAAGGGTCACAAACACCTCTTTTGTGCCCGCCCCAAAGTTAACGATGAGGTTGTTGTTCGAGCTGGTAAGGATCAGGTCACGTGACACCGATCCTGAGGTGAAAGTACCTACGCCTACTTCCCACTGGCCCAAAGAGTCATTGGTGATGGTGTAGTAGGTGCTGTTGCCGTTACCAATTGCCGCAGCAAACGTCGTGTAGCCCGTGAACGCGCCCGTGACCGCAAATGGTCCCGTACCAACAGATGTGCTGGTTTCTCTGACGCGATCGGATACGACAAATGCCATGTCTTACACCAAGCGGATAACCGCAGTAGTTGGGCCAGCAGGCGGGAAGATGATTGTGAAATCACCGTCTGTTGCAGTCTTGTCAGACCCAAAATCAAAAACAGCAACGGATGCGCTTGCTTCGGTGTTGTTGTAAATCAAACAACCCCGTGCTGTCAAGGTAACGTTCGGAAATGTCAGGTCATTGAAGTCCAAGAAGGCCGTTGTACCCGTAAGAGCCACACCCAAGCTTGTCAACACGCTTCCGGTGGCCGGGTAATTGGTGCCTACTGAAGACACTTCACCCGTGTTCGTATAGGCGGTAGTTGCGGCTCCAATCGTAGCGGCTGATGTGTACAGTGCCAGTTTAAAAACGTCTCCACCAGAAACATTAAAGTTGTGCACGCCCTGGAAGAGCTGCTGTTTAAAGGTAGAGCAAATTGCTTGTGAAATTGCCATTTTAATTCTCCAAGAGTTTTACCAGGTCCGCATGCCCGTATGATTTTAACTTAGCCGACAAAGTTGTCCTATCAGAAATGATAGCCTGCCGCATGTAATGCACAAAAAGAACGCGGATTTGTTCCTTGTATGCCTGCGCCTGGTCCCGAATAGCGGGATGGACGTTCTCTCCGACGTACAAAACCTTCTCCATGGCCTCTTCGGCCAGTTCTTCAGGGGTACGCCCACGGTTGTTCGTGGTGCGCACTGTGACGTTGTTGAGGGCGGTAGAGAACTGGATGTCCATTTATTAAGGTCCTGGGCTAGGTGATTTAATCGGCAAGCGGGCCATACCGTCACGGTATTCATCGCGACGACGACGACCTTGCTGTTCAACGCCGAGGCCTTGAATTGCCTGTTTATAGCTGTTCTCAAAGTAGCCCATCATGTTGTCAGGCCCTTTTGTGTAGCTGTAGGCCTGAATCAGGCACGCATACAGCAATGCCTCAGGGGCATTTGTGCTAATCCAAGTGTTTGGAGTAGCAGGAGAAATCTGCGGCGGACGGCGAATGTAACCAAGCTCGACCACATAGTTAGCATTTGGGGTGGGAGCAACGTAAAAGCTGTCCTGGTCCCACACTGAATAGTACTTGGGAATCCCAATTTCAGTTTGGTCAGACCAATATTCCTTCATGAACGAGGTGTCCCTGAAGTCCAAAAAGTACTGATCCCCAGTGGTTGGGTTGGTAATCAACATGTACCGGTGAGTAAGCATGTCTGAAGGAGCAGTCAAAAAACGATTATTTATCGTCATGTTGCCTGTCACTTCAAGCTTAAAAACATCCAAGTCAATATCACGCAAAATGCGGTTTTCCGCCATCGTGATAAACGTGTTGATTACCGAATCGGTGAACACATTGGCCCCGACCTCGGTGTAGTTCCGGATATTGGTTACAAGTTCGCTGTAGTTCATGTGATGACCACCGTCAAGTTGCCCTGCCCAATGCGGCCAACGAGGGCCACAGTTGGCGTCTCGGGCTGCATATTAGTTAGGCTAATGATAGAGCCATTTGTCGTGTTTGAGCCACCGATACTCTGAAAAAAGGAGTCTCCAGGTGCCCCTAAATACACAGATAAAGGCTCTACACGGTCCGGACGTGGCCCCTGTAGTGCAATGGCATCGCCGTTGTACTTCAGTGGGTCAAGCTGGGGCTCTTTTGGTTCGTAGTCATCAGGACACACCTTAAAACCGCGCCAATTCTTTCGCAGGACGTTATACGGATACCGCTGACCGCAGTAATCGCATAGTCCAAACGAGAATTTGCCGGTTGCAAACGCCATGTCAGTAATCCAGTTGGGGTACGAACGATACGCTTGCTGTGTCTCGGTCCTCCATGGCAGCGCGAGAGAAATCCTCTTCGTAGAAGGCTTTCAGGCCTTGAGTACGCTCAGGAGCGTACTTCAGAGACAACTGATAGGCCAAACCAGACGCTAAGCATGGGAGAAACCGGAAATTCACATCGGCAGTGTTTGTGTACGCTCCGGCATCTTGGATGCGACGAATACGGTAATACACAAACCCATAGTTCTGGTTAGCAGCCGGGTAAAAGAAAACTTTTGGAACGTTTGTGCGCTGCACGTAATACTGCGCAGGACGGGCCTGTGTTGTCTTATCAGGCACATTCAAGTACTCTTCACGACTGATTCGATCAATCGTGATGTCGGTAGATGGAGACTGCGAGTAGTCACGAATCACCGCCGACAACACGTTGACAGTGTCTGGGGTCAGTGAAATCTCGTTCGTTCCCGGCGTGAGCTGGTATATAGCCTGCTCGATCGTCCAAAGGTTTAGGCCACGGTTAGCCCAATCCAAGAACAAAATATTGAGCGACCGACGCGCAGAAGTAAGCTGATAACCATTGGTCATCCGCATACCGCAGCGTTCAAACGCCTCTTCGATTAAGTCATCAATCGAGAGGTTAAAGTCGGTCGTTCCTGAGGTAGCCATTTATCAGCACGCCCCGCCTTTACGCATTTTGGTGACGCCCTTCATGGCCATCATCTTGTGCGCATTGACTGCCCCGCCCTTGTTCATCATTGCAGGGCCTGTCTTTTTACTCGGCTCAGACATCATCTTGTTCTTTGAGCCGCCCTCAATACATCCGCCGCCTTTGGTGGCGCAACCCATACCTTTACCAGCCATGATCAATTCCCCTTTTTCATTGCTCGGCCCTTAACGTCGGCCGTTTTACGTTTCACGGCACGGCCCATACTGGCCATGTCAGAATTCTTCATCCTTTTGCCGTCAGGCATCTTGTGCATGCCTACCGCGCCGCCTTTTTTCATCTTGCCCACGTTGTCAGCAGCAAAAGATGGAACCATCTTGCCGCCTTTCATGACCATGTCCAATGATCCATTAGACGCCTTCTTTTTCATTGTTTTCATGGATTCCTCCTTAGGTTGTTTAGCTGTCTTTGCAGACTCTATGAACGCTTTTTCCGTGGGCGCGCCTTTTTGGCCGGGCTCACGCATTCTTTCTCCGGAGCCTTGCTCGATTCTTCTGCGCTTGGCCCAGAGATTGGAGTAGAGACCTGGTTTTGTTGCCATTTTTCGTCCTTAGGATCCAAAGGTTTGTCGGCCTGTAAGGAGGTCGAGTCTTTGTTCGAGTCGGTCGAAACGGTTGTCGACGTGTTCGACAATCTTCGCCATATCTGCCCGAACTTCTGCACGAGTAACATGATCACGTGCTACCTCCTCTCTCGTTTTGTTAAGGAGAATGCTTAGACGGTTTATCTCAGCAAACTTATCTTTGACGATAAATCCCATGACGCCCACCAGCCCTGTTAGGACGATGTTCCATATAAGCATTTCCATAGACCAATGCGTTCCTCTTTAAGCTGCTGCCCCGCCCTCAAAGAGGACCGTGACACTGGTAACAGTTGTTCCAAGCTTAACGAAAACGCCGTCACTGAAAAGAATTCCCTGATCAGGAATCACAAAGTTCTGGGAGTCCGCAACAGATGTTGTTGACAACGTCATCAACAACGGGGCAGTATCCGCAGTTCCGTTGTAGAACTGGATAACAGAAGGTCCTCCAGCGCCATGCGTAAAGTAAACCCCACACAAGCGATTTCGACCATTGATAGCCTGCCCTGTAGCCGTCTTATAGACGGTTGAGATATTGCTTGCGCTCATGACAGTCCCCTGTTAGACGCCAAATACGATCACACCGTACGTAGCTGCACCTGCGTCCACTGCAGCAGCAGATGTGTTGCTGGCGCGAATAGTGACCACGTCGGTTGCTGACACGAATGCAACAAACGTCAGACCCGCAGCAGGAGCGGCAGGCAACGCCAAAGACACAGCGTTACCGACAACAGCGCCAGGAATAGCGATTGTTAAGTCGGCTTGACCAGCAGCGGCAATTGAAGGAAAGTTCAGCGAAGCCGAACCAGCAAGAATTTTGGTGATTGTTGCACCAGCACCGGCGATAAAGCCGTTGAGAGATACGACGGGACCGGAAAAGGTAGTAGTAGCCATTTGAATGCCTCACATGCGAGTTGTTGGCGTTTCTGTCTGCATGTCGTCAGCCGGGACTGTCAGAAACACCGGGGACCCCGGAATGCTTTAAATATACACCTAAATTGAAAAAATAAAAAGGGGGCCGAAGCCCCCTTTTTTACGCAGCTCCGGGAGAACCGAAGATACCGCGTGGATCACTAAAGCCGAAGCTGTAGCGTTCACGGGCTTTGTAGCGCACGTTGCCGGTATCGAAGTCGCCTTCAAAGCCGGTTTTCATGCTGACACGTTCAAACATTTTCATGCCGTTAGGCGCGTCGGTACGGATGAACCAAGCGTCAGGGTCGGTCAAGTAATGGTTGACTGTGTAGCCTTGAGGCACCATGCCCATGTTGCGGACCGCGTTGATGTCGTTGTCTGCAGTGCCAACACGGAGGGTGGACTTCAGAATACGATCAGACGTGAACTGCAACTCTTTAGGCACAATAAGCTTCAAGCCTTGGATGGCAATCTTCAAGCCGCGTTCATCAGTGAACGCTGCAATGTCGATCAATGCCTGTTCCAGGGAAGTCTCGCTCAAGTCGGCAGGTGTTGCCAATTCGTTGCGCAGGTTAGGACCAGACAGAGTCGGGTGGTTGTCTGCACACAAAGGCACACCGTCACCACCAATCGTAGTCGTGAACGCGCCATTCAAAATGGACGCAGCACGAATCTGCTTGGTGCTAGACATGGAGCGAGCCAATGCCTTGGTGTAGCGAGCTGCCAAAGACGCGTACAGGTTATCTTCCACTGCTTCTTCAGTCAGGGAAAACGCCAGTGCGATAGTCTCGTGGGTGTAACGTGCGGTGTAAACCTCTTGTGCTTGGTCGTATGCAACGCCAGCACCTTCGGTCTTCACTGGCGCAGTATTAAAACCCGACAGCATCACTTCTTCTTCAAATGCACGATCAGACGACTCAACGTCAAAAATCTGAGTGTGCTCTTTCTCGTAGCCTTTGTACTCAAGGCCAAATAAGGCATTGAGACCGGGCTCGAGTTCTTTTACTAGCTGGGCGCGTGAAATTGCCATGATTTATCTCCTGTTATGGTGCTGTGTTAGCAACACCAGCGCTGCCGTACATGTGAGCATTGATCTTGACAACCACATCCACGAAATTTTCACCGGGGGTGTTTTCGGGGGCGTTAAAGAAGCCAACGATTTTGAGCACTTTGCCAGCCACGTTTGCAATGGTTGAGGAATCGAGTTCAGATGCTGACACACCAGTAGTGTTGCTGCCTGCTGTGTAAGCGATATCGGCGTTCAAACCAATATCAGCTTGGATGACATCTTCGTCGGCTTGGATGAGGAACAACTGGCTAGGATCGTCCATCAAGTCGGCTTGGATAACTTGGCCGGCTGGGAGATTGACGGAACCTGGATAGAAGTTCTTCCATGTGGGTTTACCCGTAGTTGGGTCAACGTAGTAGCAGCCGTTAAACACGCCCACGGCTACAGTATGTAGACCTGAATCGTATTTCACAACATAACCACTGGAGAGAGTGACTAGGTCACCTTGATAAATTGCTCCGGCCTGGTTGTCTGCAATCGTGTAACCGTACTGTTTCTGAGCACCAGTAGCGGAAAGATTGCCGAGCGGACGCAGACCAAAAGGCTTGTCGATGTTTGCCATTTGTCTATTCCTTAAAAAAGTTATTCAGAGGCCTTAGGGCTTCCAAACGATACACGAGAACGTCGTTCTGGGCTCTGGATCCGCATCGAATCATGCGAATTAGATTTCAGAAGTTCGTTATCGACAGATTTTTGTTGATCATGGGTACGAGAGTTGTAATACGCATTGCGCTCTGCGACCGTCTCTTCGGGGATACGAGCCAAGAGCAGACCTCCCACGCTGATTACACCAGCATGTCGGCCGTCTTCCATCGTAGGCGAAGTAAATTCAGGGTGTTCATCCGCTCGAACCAGTTCATAGCCTTCGCGAAGCTTACCGGCAACGTTGATTCGATCTTCTTGACCACCCGATTCAGCGCGGATCCAGCGATGCTTGAATCCCGGAGGAGCAGGAGGCGCATCAAGTCGTGAAGGGGGAGCCCACGAGCGACGGCGCGCAGTTGTTTCCCGTGTGTCTGACGCGCGGGAACTGCGATTTAATTTTGGCACATTTGTTTCGCTCATCTCATTACTCCTTAACGTACTTGGCATATTCCTCAATCGGAACGCCTAATCTTTTGGCAATCGCAACTTGGCTGGGTGTTAACCGGACAGTGCGGCGTGCATTGTTTGCCCCGGAAGACCGGGCCGCAGGGGCTACCATTTGCACGGGCCTGGTAGTCCTGTTGTTTTGTTGCGCAGAATTTTGGTCAGCATACTTGTGTGGAAATGCGTCGCGCATTCTGCGGTCTAGTTCATCATAATACTCATTTGAGTTGGGGTCAAACCCCTCCTGCGCAATAAGTTGCATGTGAATCCCACGGACAGCCGACGTCATGGGGACATCCCGGCCAAACCATGTGTTGCGTTCCGCCCAATCCTCGGCCTGTGGGTCTGGTGCGGAGGCCTGTTGGGGGGCCCTGTACTGTTGCTGTTGTTCGGAAGGCATCATCTGCGCCTGCTGGGCAAGCTGAGCGCGGCGAGCGGCAGATTGCTCCGCCACCTGGCGGTGGTCATACTGAATACTGTTTAGACGCTCTTGAGCCTCTGTCTCAGTATCAAAATCGCCCTCTTCACGCGCCTTTCGGATGATTTGCTTTAAAGCAACAGCCTGGGTTTCAATACGGCTTCGGGCTTCGTCCAAGCGGCCAGCATCGCTTTGCTGGGCTGCACGTTCTAGTTCCTGAGCACGACGCTGGACTTGCTGGGCGTAGTCAATAGCCGCCTGTTCGCGACGCTGTGTCTCACGCAAACGAGCGGTGAGCTTGTCAATGCGCTTTTTAACCTTGTCGCTGTACTCACCAAGCTCATCCTCATCAGAGGAGTTCCTGGGATTAGGCGACGCGGAAATCGTCTCTACGATAGGGGGCTGTTCTTTACCAACAATCTCCCCGTTCTCTCCGTTCGCGTCTAACGATACGGTGGCGGGATCTTCATCTTCGCCAATCTTGAATTCAAGTTGTTCACCTGACATATTGTTTCCTTTACATGTGCAAGATATCGGAAGGATCGTTGATCCGGCCAATAATCTCGTCGTCGTTCAAAATGCGAATCTCGCCCCCATCAATATTTATCCGGGAACCCGCGTATCGCCCAAAAACAATCCAGTCTCCTTCTTGGCACCAGGGCCCTTTGGGAAATTTGGACTCATCCATGTAAGCCAAGTCGCCCACGCGAAGCACATAGCCTACGGTTGTAGCAAGCTGAGTCTTCTTCTGGGTTTCTTCGGAAAGCACAATGCCTCCCTTGGTCTTTTCAGGACCACGGTAGGGCAAGATGGCAATACGCCAGCCTACAGGAACGGGGATGCGATCGCGAACAGGCTCGGAGAGCTGTCCCGGATCAAAATTGCCTTCTGCATCGTAAGCATCGTTTAGGTTTGGGGGTCGCGCAGCTTTTTCTGCAGCTTCCTCCTGCCACTTTTGCTCCAACGCAGTGAGAGGTTTCTCGATAACGACTTCTTCAGCTTCAATCATGCCGGATCTCCTTGGGGTTAAAAATCATCATTCAACGAACGCGCTTTTAAAAGCTCTTTTACGGACGTCTCGACCATCTTTAAACCCTCTAGGCGACCCATCATGAAACGGAAGCGTTCCATGTCAGTAATCGTGCCGTT
>Ga0078894_10004398_pt1 | contig 10774 bp, 7 predicted proteins | sample LauGreSu1BDMLBSD_2_FD_67506 | JGI IMG/M metagenome (GOLD analysis project Ga0078894, IMG submission 67506) | Freshwater lake microbial communities from Lake Michigan, USA - Su13.BD.MLB.SD (version 4) (version 4) | ecosystem: Environmental > Aquatic > Freshwater > Lake | place: Lake Michigan, USA... | reverse complement strand
TTATAATGACCTATAAATATTCCCAAAATTGGTTTCTCGGTAGTGAAATAAAACACAATATATTTAAATTTTTGGATCAATCAGCAGAGAATAATATGTTGGAAATTGGTTGTTTTGAGGGGTTATCTAGTGCATTTTTTGCTGATAACTTTCTGGACAACGCAAATTCAAGCTTAACTTGCGTAGACCCATTTTTAACTATTAGCAATAACGACCACAGTATTTTTTTGCAGAACGGAGAGGAAACTAATTTTGATTACAATACTCGAATGTGTAAAAATTCCGATAAAATCAAAATACACAAGATTACATCAGACGAGTTTTTTGCAAATATTAACGGTAACCTTAACGTTAACTTTACCGGTAACTTTAACTTTATATATATTGATGGTTGCCATGAACCAGAATATATACAGAGGGATATGGAAAATGCTTTCCGTATTTTAGACAAAAATGGTATAATGTGGATGGATGATTATTGTGGAGGGGATGGAGTACTAATTAAAAACACGATGAATAAATTTTTAGAACAATATAATGGCCAATATGAATTGATTCATAAAGGTTATCAATTGGCTATTAAAAAATATTAAGCTCGGTAAGCGGAGGTACCGCACCGAAGTAAAATTCAATGCTAGATTTCAAGGCTCCCTCTATCGGGGCCTTGCGTTTTAGCATGTACTTGATATTCGACAGAGTTAGCTTGCCGTTGTCTAACTGCTTTTTCGACGGAGCATGCGGTCTAACTTTGGCATAAGATATTTTATTATTTTCAGAGTACACCAGCTTCTGGTGACTGGAGGTTATCGGAGCTTTTTTACCATCTATTCCATACTTTAAAAACCAAAGTCCTTGAAGAAAACAGTCTGCTAAGTCATCCGTCTTTTTACCAAAGTTGTCAAAATATTCCGTAGCGACCGGTAAATCGCGGATAGCCCAGCTACAGTAACGGGTAGAATACCACTTGTTACGGGCATACTGGGTTTTAAGATGACAAGAGATTGGCGGTCCCTCGTAGATCGTTAATTTGTTTTTAGCGTCAATGAATTTAAGCACGGAATACTTTTTCCCTTTGTCTAGTATGCCACGCAACACAAAATAGTCAAACAGGGCATGACCGACACCACGTATTTTTTCCATACCTTTTAACGGCTGCTGCTCTACAAGCACAATGTTAGGTAATAAAAAGATAGGATTGGCATCTAGAGCCCTGAACAACCGTTCTTTCAGCTCTGCTTCGGTTACGTTGGCCACCGTCATATTCCTCTCCATTGATGGCGATCCATGGATCTTGCAGAAAGGCAATCCGTTATCTATGTAAAACGCCTTATGCGAGCATTTAGCCGCACCGGCGGTTTTCAACTTAGCCGAACAGGTTAATGAGGGGTTGCCACCCGCCATATTAATAATATTCCAATCGTAAATCACGGGCCCGTTATCGGTTAAACTTAACACGCAATATGCCAAGTTTATAATACCGACATCAAACGATATAACGAGATTCTCCGCTGCTACGTCCGTAGGAAGCTCCGGAACAGGAAAGGACTTCTCTTTATTAACTTTAACCTCTTTATTAACTTTAACCTCCTTCTCTTTAACTTTCTTCTCTTTAACTTTCTTCTCTTTAACCTCTTTAACTTTACCCGTCTTCCTTGGCGTGGGCTTCTTTTTAGGTTCTTCCACTGAAACGTCCTCAATTGACTTTATGACTGGTTCTTCCACGTTAACTTCCTCAGTGGATTTTAACTTAATGACGGGTTTTGGCTTTTCGGTGGTACTGACCGACATTTATGTATATGTCTTTACCTTTTACCTTTTAACAACCTAAAAAATACAAAGACTAGATGAGTAAGTAAGTGGGTAGGATGCTTAAAACTCTTTAAGCGTTATTAATGCACATGTAGCTTAAAGCATCCGTGTGATTGCATGAGTTGCGAGCGCCATTATACAGCGCGCACGGAAAACAGAAAATCAACATTAGAGGAAGCTTAATTGGCAAGCACAACAAGGTCGCTAGGCAATCGTCATTGCCATCTCCACAGTGCGTATATAGTCCTCCGGCCCACTGACATACGTTAACTGGGCACCAGTCCTCGTATTTTTCGCAATTGCAGCAGAATACAATCTGCTCGCACTTGCATCGATGATCTTGGTCGGTTTTAAGCGGTTGAAGTTGAGGTTGAAGCTGTGGTTGTTGAAGCTGTGGTTGTTGATATTGAGGTTGAATTTGAACCTCTTGAACCTCTTGAACCTCAACATCATCAACTTCAACGTATTGATCCGGCGTAGAAGCAGACATTTTTATCGGTCTTTAATCCATAATCTAAATATCAATTTTCTCAAAGCAAAGACCCTTTTTTTCTTTTGTTTTCGGGGTTTTTGCGGTACTTACTTGGAGTCGGGGCGCGGGGCGTGTAGAAGGGGCTTAGTCGCGGTCCATTGCCTTCAGGAGCTCGGAGTCCTCCAGGGCAAGGAGGCGCACGATGACCGCGCACCGCTCCTCGAGGGACGGGACGGAGTGAGGAGAGGGCGGGCTGGCCTTGAGCGCCTCCCAGAGGGCGACGAGTTGTTCGCGGATGATGGCGATGGACATGTTGGGGGTTCGTTGGTTGAAGAGGGGGGTGATATGCTTAATGTTTACAGGTTTACAGACCGATCGTGCATCATTTCTCATCGATGGAGTACGATGATTCCATTCAAACTAATACAACTGTAATCTGCTAGACAGGTAAATTATTGTAAGTGGCTACTTGGCTATGTGGAGACCCGAAGCATGCTTTAAATATTAAAGCGCTTACCGCACTTAAGACACGTTGCCTTGATAGTCATTGCTTCATCACAACTGCGTGTCTGTGACTCCGTAAACGTGGTCTGACCGCCACACCGGCACTTAATGATGTCGGAGGGTACTACTTGCGGGCCGTGTGATACTTGCTTAGCCTCGGCAATCTTACTCATTACTCCTTGCCACTTAGCCGGGTTCATGTCACATTCTGACATCGCCCCCACATCTCGAAACGTAAGTGTTCCTTCCCGGATGGCAGGTAGTAGATAACTGTTTTCAATGTTAGAGTCTGGTGCCAGATGCAAATAAACAATCTTGCCCTGGTTAGAATACCCGGTTAAAGTACTCGCGGTGGAATAAATACCCTCCTCCAGACTAGCCACCTCCTCCAGAGTAATCCCGGCGGATGCGAGCTTCCTAAACAGGTTGCCACGCATCTTCTCACGAATAGCAGTTGTGATTGACATGAGTTGTTTTTGACTTTAAAAATGAGAATCAATCTTTTATTATATATGAATGGGTACCAGAGGTCTTTATGTCTTTAAAGTACAAGGTATATACTATATCTTTTACAATCATTGGGATTCGTATCCATCGTGGCTAGGTGAAAGCATCGTAGAGGAACTGAAAACCGTAGATTTGATTTCCTTACGAAACTTGGTGTTAGACCTTGATGTCGACGATGTATGGACAGGCAATGATAGTAATCGGTTAGAATTCGAAGGACTGATGTTAGCGGTGCAAAATGTTAAACAATACAAATTACTAAGCATTACGACCGATGACCCAAACACCATGACAGATGATTATGATGCGGAGTATGTGTACACGGTTGATCTCGATGAAGCCGTTTTTAAAGTTAAAAACGGCGCCGACGGACAGGTAACTAAATTTAAATTAACCGACATTCCCACATACTGGAAAGACCTGCTTTAAAAACGGACTCATGGCAATATTCGTCCGAATACGGACTCGTGACAATACTCGAGATATAAAAATCCGTCGTCTGACTTGTGTCGATCGAATATGGAATCTATCGACATTGATCCCGACAATACGCTATCCCCGACACATAAGTATATAGCCTGATATTCGTTTATATTTACGCTTTTCCGTAAACGAAACAAAACATCAGCTACTGTACATGTCCGCGCCACAATAAATTTCGCCACGGCACCGTCTTCACAATCGCCTGCTTTACCTTCTTTACCTTTACCTTTAACCGGTTTAATAATTAGCGGTAGCCTATTAGGATATTTTATAGTCAATTGCACCGCACGTACTTGACGCTCTTCAAACGAGAGCAACTCCGTTGGTATATGGCGTGTCATTCCTAATCTGTAAATTTTTTATTTTAATTAGTATAAATGGATTCTATCTTAAAATTCTTCTCACCTTTTACCGCTACTGCTAAGCCCAAGGAAACCGAGGCGGCTAAGGCTCAACGCTCTCTGCGGTTTAACCCTCAGTTACAGTACGGTAACGAGAACAATAACGGCCTGTCAACCGTTGGCGTCTATTTAGACTTAACCAAGCCGCCCGTAGGTGGTCGCCCCGTTACGGGCAACTATGTTAACTATGTGCCATATGCTCCCCGGCAGAACCAGAACATGCAAGGGGTCAGATTCGCGTGCGCTCAGCCGTCGTGGAACCGTGACTGCTTTTAAACGTTAAGCTTTAAGCTTTAAGCTTTAAATCCTTTAAAATGGCTCTCTCGATCGTCGGCATGAAAGAGTATTTTTCGAGTACCACCTTTTTTGCGGCCTTAATGTACGGTAGGCGCTGATCGTACCAGTTTTCCGTTAACGCCTGCTTTATAATTTGATACGAACCTTCAAAATCGTTCATATCTAATTTTACGAAAGCTCGACTATCAACCCACTCGTCTACATTAGGGCATCCCCAGTAAAAACACAGTGTCTCACACAGTAGACACTCCCATAACTTCTCCGTAATATAGTTATGCTCCGCTGTATTCTCCGTCATAAAGTAGTACTTGTACGGCAAAATACCCTTGGATTTAACACTCATTGGCAGCTTTCCTACATAGGATTTAAAACCACAAGCATTCTCGGCGCCGTAAATATCCAGCTTTACGTCTCCCTTGCTTTCTAAATATCGGAGAAAGTCGATCCGGTACTTGTGCCCGGGGAAAAAATACTTGGAACTGCAAATCGACGATATGTATTCCTTATTTTTAAAGGAGGAACCGTCCATCTCGGATAAGGTTTTATAATCCTGCTCCATTTGCCATTCACAGTTATTCAACGCGGTTTTATGCGTGTTAACCGCCATAAATTTGGCAGGATCCGGCTCGGCCCAGTCACCCCATGTTCTAACGATGCTCCACGGCTCCATTTGAAACACTATGGTCTTTTTAGGATCATAATAATCACCCTGTAACGGCTTATTGAGGATTACATAGTAATCTGCCCGTTCATCGGCTGTTAACTGTATAAGGTTCCAAGTGTAATTTCCTTTGGTAAACCGGTTCCATAGTTTATATATTTCGTAAGAGGTTAGCCAGTCACATAGTACCTTGACCGTAATCTTTTTTATATATATTCCATCCTTGGGACCAAAGTAAGATGAGGTACTTAAAAAGCCAAAGTTGTCAAGTGTAAGGTTTTGGTCTCCCTTAAAGAACCCCAGAGTGTTAACGCAACGGACACTAGAAGTATCTATCGCCAACTTAAGCATGAGTTCGGTTTCCATTGGGTTATAAAACAGGTCGCAACCCTGTAAATCCAGACCGTGTACAAAGACAAACCGGTTCAGTAGTTTAAGTAAGTCCTTAAAATCCAAGCCGTCGTCACCAATAAGGTCTGAACGACGCTCATCGTCTACATCGTGGCGCTCAGAAAACGCAAGTTGCGGATTAACTTCATATACAGACTGAATCGGAACCATTGCCGACTGCATAAGACAGTCAATCGGTTCCTTAATTCCATTGACATTGATATAATCTACTAATAATCTGGCGCCCTTTTTATTAACTATGTAACAAAACTTGCCACCTATGTAGATAGGGTTTAAATGTCTTACCTGTAGTGGAGAAGAATCGCTTGACTTAAACTTAAACTTACTCATATGATATCCTAACATGATAAGTGGCAGATTAGTCTCCGTGTTAAAGATAAATTTAATCATTAACTCCTTAAAATTTGGCACAAACGTAGTATCATCCTCCAGAATAAGATACTTGTCATGTTCAGGATCACTCAGTAATTGCTTCCATAGTCTAAAGTGCGTTAATGCGCAACCAATAACGCCCCTCTGATTACCAAACTCGTTACCAGCGAATAAATCGTAAATCTCCTGCGTGGCTGTTAACTCCTGTCCGTCAACCGCCTTGTAGAATTCGTAAGGTAAATCTATGGAACTTAATTTTTCGGCCATCTGTTGTCGGCGATCAGGCCGACGTTCCATATTTATTACATATGTCTTAAACGCCGTAGTCACATTCATCTCATTTACATTGCCCTTGTTTAAATCATACGCGTTTGGCTTACCGGTTTCCGATGTCAAACGCCCGATATGTAGACACGTAATCTTATTAAAGAAGGCCGAGGTATAGCCAGCCTCCGTCCATCTCTTCGCATATTCCATCTCATGCACAACATGTTGATTCGTATCGGTTGCATATCCCCCTAATGCCAGAATAGCTTCGGTGTCTATCAGCGAAGGTCTATAGCTATAATGAGGCCAATAGTGACAGTTGCTATAAGGAAACTGCTGGCCAGGTTTGTAATCATGTAAACAAAACTTCGTCGTTTCCGGTACCATGCGATGGCTTCCAATCTTATAATCATCAATAGTCTCTGCGTAAGACCGGTTAAACAACACTTGCTTAACGCCGTATTTGTTTAATAAGGTTAAGCCTTCGATCGCCTGCGTAATGTAGTCGGTCTTATCGAAAAACAAAAAGTCGTCTTCCAAATGTATCCAGTACGTAGGCTTAACGGTTTTAAGCTTGTCCCAGATAATGTTCATGCTTAAAGCATGTCCCTTCTGTGATGCATCCTTGAAGCAATAATCGAAAAACGGATACTTCTTCTTCATCATCTCCCTGTCCTTCGGATCCGAGTTATCATCCACACAGTACCAGTAATCTACAAGATTAATGTCTGTCCACTGATTAATGATAGAGTTCACCGTCTTTTCAAATAAGTCGTACCTCTTACACGTCGTCATCGTCACCATGACCGTAATCTTCGCTGGTAATTTAAATACCGGTGGCTTGTAAGAGTACGCTGACAAGGCCTGCTTTACATGCTCGTACAGCATCTTCCATGTTTTAATATGCTGCTCTTGCACCGGATCGATTAGATTATTCACACGATAGAATAGATTCAATACCAATGACATATTATCGTTAAAAAACGCACTTTGGTAACATGATAAATTAATAATAGTATCCTTTAGCTGGGTAGGTGACACCGAGGTAGGATCCGTAATAATAATCTTTTTACAACACTCATACCCAGTTTCATAGTCTTGTACATAGAATGCCGAAAGAGAGTTATAAAACTCAATCTGCTGGTGATAGTCCCACTCCGTTAAAAACAATTTAGCATGCTCGTTAATTTTAACCTCGTCCTTACGAAACTTAAACTTATGATACAAAGCATTAACCATCAAGTGATCACCTGTCTGGTGGTACAGGTTCATTAGTCTAGAGACATGCTCGCGACGCTCGCTGTCATACCGATGGGCTTCATTGTAATAATGGACTTTTTCGGAGAGATCCTTGGACTGCCCGGCAATCATTAAACAGGCATAGTACTTTTCCTGGTTCCAGTTATCTAAGGTCAATACGCGCTTATACCACTCAATGGACTTGTCCGTACGTCCACCGTCTTTATAGCTCTGGGCACAATAAAAAGCATACCGGTGTTTTAAACTCGGAATGGACTCCTCGTTAAATCCACGTTCTAAAATTGCCGCGTCCTTGTCGAAGCGAGTAGGATCTTTACTACGATCACCAGTCTTGCCGCTCTCTATGTAGTAATCACCGTTTAAATTGGCTATGCGAACAGGAGTTGTTAAACACTGCAAATATTCATGCAGCACACCTACGAATCTAAACTTTAGTCGGTTGTTAATGATTAATGGCCGGTTGTATATTAACCCAGGTCCGAATTTAAGGTTTAGCATATCGATCCCGGTTAAATCCGGCAACACGAGATTACCATGTATAATATCATCCGCGTCAAATATGAGCAGATAGTCCGTCTTGTTATACGCAGCTTCTAGGGCCTTCGTGCGATTCCACCCGAAGTCGCGCCATGCGTGCTCGACTAGCTCACCCGGTATTCCTCGCTCTGCAAAAAAGTTTCTAATAACATCTTGTGTGCCGTCAGTAGAACCTGTATCCGATATTACCCAGTAGGTAATCGGTAGCTTTGACGTAAGCATTTCTAGCGTTTTTACGATAACATGTCGTTCGTTTTTGACGATCATGTTTAAGGTTAAAGTTAAAGTTAAAGTTAAAGAGGAGGATGCCGCCACCGCCATTTCTTAGGTTTAAAGCTTAAAGTCTAAACGCTTTAATATTAAAGAACGAGACCGGAATATATCATCACCATGAGCGCGGTAAACATCTTGAACAGCAGAAGTAAAAAATCTAACAGAAACATTTTATACATATAAGCGGAAAAAAATGAATTAATATAAATTAGTATATTAGGATGAATTCAACCGCAGACAATTCGGTAGTCGACGAACTTATCAACACTATGTTCGGGAGGTATCCCGATACTGACGTTAACGAGATCGAATTTTCCCTCGTGGGTCCGCAAGTCCCCGGTGCCCTATGGAACATGGGTATATCTAAGTTCCGCAACCTGCTCGTCTCCCTGTCGAAGGAGACCGGTATTACTCCTACTCAAACCATTATGCTGACGGTCGTGGCCGATCAGGATCGTGTACGTATCGAAGACCTTAACGAAATTAAGCAGTTTTGCATTAGCAATACGCCTCCCGTAAATAACCCTAACGTACTTTTCGAAACTAAGACGCGCTCAGCCGAACCTATTGACATCAAGGAATATGGTCTGCGGTTGCGTTATGCGAATGAGCAGACCATCCCTCTCGTGCGGCGCAACGAAGTTGTCCTTAAACTTAAGGATACTACGAAGGACAAGTATTATCGCCACGCCCAGCGTTATTCGATCATTTCAGGTAAGAAGTTTGGCCAGTCCGAGGGCAAGATCCGGGTTGACTTTACGTCGGTTCGTCAGGGCCCCGGCAAGGACTTCCGATCGGCGCAGCTTACCGGGCCTGGATCGCTGCTACATGATCGTTATGAGGTCGAGGTGGATCTGAGTGGTTTTACGCGCGACGAGTTTTACCGTAATGAGCGTTCTATCCGTGAGGAACTGCGTTTTTATCTGGGGTTTATTCTGCGTTCGATGAATGGCGGCATGGCTATCGAGTCAAACGCGAATAAGCTTACTTCATTGAACAAGTACCTGGCCTTGTGCTCGCAGTCATTGACGGTGGCAGGTGGCGTGGCACCGGATATGTCACAGCGTACCCTGATTGCCATGGCATCTAAGTTTGTTACGGTCAACATTACAACGTTAAGTATGCAACATATTAAGACTGATGATGATAATAACACGGTCCTGCTTGGTGCCGGGGGCCTGGGTGCCGACATCGACCCACCGGGCTATGTACCGCCTTACGTATTTACGGACAAGGCGGATGGTCAGCGTTCCTTGTTGTTTATCGATGACGTAGGCAAGGCTACGTTGTTTACTCGTGGTACGATTAAGCCGTTGGGGGTTAAGGACAAAAAGGAGTTTCAGTACAATGAGCTAAAGCAGATTTTGGAGGTTAACGGGACGGGTTTGACCTATGATGACGAAAATTTGCATAATAGTTTGCTGGACGGGGAGTTTCTATTTATCGGCGGCAAGCCGTATTTTCTGGTGTTCGACTTGTTGATTAACCATGGTCAGAACATGACGCAGACTGATTTCATAGAGCGTATTAAGCTATTTAATACGCGTTTTAATATCAAGTCTACAGAAGCTAATATCTTAAACGTTCAAGGTAAGGATTTTTACGATTACACGATTCCGAAGTTTGAAGGGATATTGAATAGCAGTCCGCCCAAGTTCATTCGCAAGATGGATACGCATCAGCTTGTCGGCCTGAAATACAATGCCACTGGTGGCTTGACGTACAACCTGGATGGTCTGGTTTTTCAACCGGCTCGGGGATTGAACTCGTATTTCCCTCTGGGCAAGACTACCTGGAATACCGTCTATAAGTGGAAGCCGACGTACATGGCGACCCTGGACTTGTTGTTGACGTATGATGGCCAGGGTGCGCCACCGAAGATTACGAAAACCTATGAAACGAAGACCCTGGAAGGCAAGACTTATTCAGTGTCCTATGCGGTGTTTAAGGCTCAGGCGTCGGAGAAGGATACGCGTATGTCTACTTCGGAATATATGTGTTGTGCGGAGTTGTTCGATGATGTACCTCGGACAGAGGGTGAAAACGGGGAGTTGGGGGAGCCGATTCGTAAGGGTATGATCGTGGAGTGTCGTCTCTCGGTCGAAGATTTGGGTACGGGTTCGATGCATTGGGTGCCGATCCGTGTTCGTCACGATAAGAATAAGCCTAATCATATGAGTGTTTACACGGACTTGGTTAACACGATTATTAAGAAACCGATTACCTTGGAAAACTTGGCGTCTAAAGGCGGGGGTAGTGGCGGCTCGTCGCTTGTTACGGCGGTCAACAAGACTAATCGTACGATCAGCAATGCTATTATTGTGGATGAGATTAAGGAGCGCCTGCCTGGTTCGACGGATATTGCGTTGTTGGATTTGGGTTGTGGGCGTTTGAAGAGTGGACAGGCCTGGCGCAATGTTTCTACGACGAGGAAAATCTCGGTCTTGGGGGTGGATATGATCGACACCAGCCAGGCTAATATCTACCTTCGGGACTTTATTGGGACGGCCTCTCCCAATT
>Ga0078894_10004396_pt1 | contig 10775 bp, 11 predicted proteins | sample LauGreSu1BDMLBSD_2_FD_67506 | JGI IMG/M metagenome (GOLD analysis project Ga0078894, IMG submission 67506) | Freshwater lake microbial communities from Lake Michigan, USA - Su13.BD.MLB.SD (version 4) (version 4) | ecosystem: Environmental > Aquatic > Freshwater > Lake | place: Lake Michigan... | reverse complement strand
GATTTGAAAATGGTGACATCAAACAGTGTAAAATCCAAAAATTGCGATTGATAGAACCGGATCCAGAAGAGTTGGATATTCCGAACGTGACCTTTTCCTCCATCATTAATTTACCCTCGTGCGATTTTCAAAAAATTGTGCGTGATTTATCGTGTATTTCTGAACGAATTGAAATTAAATCGGTCGCGAACGAGCTTATCTTCAAATGCAAGGGATCGTTCGCAACGGCAGAAGTTCGGAGAGCTGAATCCGATGGAAACATGGAATTCATTCAAAATACAAAAAAGATCATTCAGGGCAATTTTAGTTTAAAGAATTTGGGGTACTTTATTAAATGTACCAATTTATGCAATCAAATAGAAATGTACTTGGAGAATGATTTACCCTTGGTGGTAAAGTATTCTGTCGCATCCTTAGGAGATATCAAGCTGTGTTTAGCGCCGCTTCCTGAGTCGTGATTGTCTACGGGTTTGTCGTCTTCGTCTGCCTCCCGTTGCGACAGGAGGAGGTTGATTCGGAGGGAGTTGATTAGCAGGAGGAGGTTGATTCGGAGCAGACTTGTTAGAAACCCAATTGGGTAATAAACTAAGCAATGAGTTCTGAGCTGGAGGATTCTGAGCTGGAGGCTGAGCTGGAGGCTGAGCGATAGGATTCTGAGTGCTTCCATTAAAATATGAAGGCGTCATCCAATCAGGCCAACCGCCTTTTCTACTTCTATTTCTACGTTGACGCATTCTTCTAGATTTTGGCATATACTATACGCATATTAATTTTCTTTAAAAATACAACCGTCCGGTTTTAATAATTTTATTTTGGAAGGGTCCCTAAATTTACGCGTTCCCATCCATACTTTTAAAATACAAAAGTTTTTTTTAGGCGACAACGATATTCCTGTAATGGTCTTATTAAACAATGGATCAGAAGTTAACGTATTCCCTACCATACTATAAGAAACATCTCTCCAAACAGAAGAAATGTTTTTAATTACTTTATAGGAAAAACACCCACCATGTTTATTTCCTTCATCTTCCCATAATGGCGTCACCCCCTCTTTCATTAAAAAAAGCATGCATCCCATGATTAATTTTTCAGGGAGACACTCCATCAACGCACATGCTTGCTCCACCGTGTCAAATTTCATGATTTGTTGGTACCCTGAAATAGACCAATCTGAATTTTGAGGCAAGTGCGCCCATAAAATCCATGCGTCGGAAAACCGATGCATATACTATGCTTAGTCTACTTCATTTTATATCTTTTTTTAATGTATTCTCCACATATAAAATGTTACCGGAATAGATGTTCGCATCCTCATCAATGCAATGCACCTCCCAATATTCCCGGAATGGAATTCCTAAATAATATCTACATAACCATTTCATAAATACGGTACTTCCAATTTGATTCCCTTTAATCATAAATTGTTTGGACGGTAACAAATAGGGCCTATCCAACTCTACCGATAACCCCAGTACTTCATACGGTACCTGAATGTCGTACGACTCTCCAGGTACAATAAAATGATAGTATAATTGACCTTCGTTTTTAATGTGAAGGATATAATGCGCCTTTTTTGAATCATAAATAGATACTTGTTCCCCCTCTTCCGTAATTTTATAATATTGATGAGTGTACCATTGGTTGTATAACCACTGCATATGTTACTACTTATTTTTTATTTATTACATTTTTTACACAACTTATACATTTTATCAGAACATTTCACTAACTCTTCAGCAATGGCATTTTCGTTCACCGTATGCCCGACACCATCTACAAAGGTTAACGAACAATGGTTCATCATTTTAGACAAGCGATAGGCGATTCGGGGCGGCGTCACGATATCAAAACGACCGTCTACCATCATTGTTGGAATGTGTTTAATTTTATGCATGTTTTTATAAATTTCATCTTTCGGTAAAAAATATTGATTCGCTTCGTACAATGCTCCAATCATGGCTAACTGGGTACTTCGGGTTGGATTTGGTTTGGTACGTTTCACGTACATGGGAGACGTGTCGCATAAAATACGAATGGCTCTGTTTTTTCTAGTCTTTGATTTTGTAGTTGATAAAAAATGGTAAATTAATTTATTTCGGTCCATTCCTTTTTTATAGTGAATGAGTTCATTCATTTCATGGTAATTTTCTGGAAACATATCATCTACGACAGCATCTTGTGCCAAATCGTACACGCCACGTAAAATGAGACCGCACACGTGCTGAGGGTACCTTTGGGCGTACAACAACGCCAGTGAACTTCCCCAACTTCCTCCTGACACGACCATTTTATCGTACCCTTTATATTTTCTTATTTTTTCAATGTCGTCTAATAAAAGAGGCGTGGTATTCTTTTTAAGATGCCCCTTGGGAAGGGATTTGCCGCACCCACGTTGGTCGTACATGACAATGTTATACACCCGAGGGTCGTACAATTGGCGAATGTTGGGGTGACAGCAATCTCCCGGTCCGCCATGTAAATACAGAACCATGACACCCTCTTTATTTCCAGAACTTTCTACATAGAGGCTGACTTCTTTTCCATCTACCGTATCTACGGGTAACATGTGAACTTCGTACGGTTTTATTTTGGGGTACATATAGTAGATGAATATTTTCCATTTAGTAAGGATGCCTGAACCCCATTAATTCAAAATTATCATATAATAAAAATTAAGGTGGTGTACCATGTACTTCATACGGGCGTACAATCTTCTCCATGAAACAAGGTTTTATCTAAGATCACATCCGGTGTTTCATTCCCTGACGCATAATAGCTGAATGGGTAACGGTCAATGTAACTATGCACGATGCCTCGCGTGTACGGTTTGTAAGTTCGGTGCAGGATACCAAAGTGTTCCTTCGGTATCCCATGCTCGCACAATTGAAGTATCCAATCTTCCGATTCAAGGTACCTGTTTCCAAATGCCGGCGGGTTAATCTTTTTAATGTATTCACTACGACTCCACCAAAAATTTCCAGAATAATGGTAAATGAAATCTTTCGGGTTCACCCGACTGGTGTGCGCCCACAATTCGCACCCACACGTGTACTTGTCCTTCAACACGCGGATGCTGTGCTCCCACCGTTCAATCACAAAGTACTCCATCATGAGGGTCCAATCTTCCGACGGCGAGTCGGGCAATTGGGACATTCCGCGATTGTGAAGGTACAGAATCAAACTGTCCTGGTCTTGGGTATCGCAGGCTCGCTTGATACAATGGCTGGTAACCCCTTCGTACCCCCTCTGTATGGTCGCAATGATACGTACCTTGGGATGGGATTTTATGTTTTCGCAGGGGAAAGGTACATTTCCTACAAACACAACATTCACGGACGCCACTCTATCTATGAGGCGACTGTTTACGATTTTGGTAAATTGGCGTTGAATGATTTGAATTCCTCGGAGAAGATTTTCTTGATTGATAAAAATGTGCCAATACAGATTTACAGGAATGGTATCCACATCAATTATAGAAGGGTTCATACAAATAAAATTATTTAATCTTCAATATATTATGTTTAAACCATTTCTTTTTAAAACACATCATGAAAAAAAATATAATCTTATCATTACACCGCCTAAAACTGAACGCCAGATTCATTCAACTAATAAAAAAAACATACATCCTAAAGAATGTCATTGTGTATTAATCCATCAATCCAAAGATATTAAGTCACATCAACTACGAGGAGAATGTAAATGTACTATTTATGATAGATTCCAGAAATCTATATCAAATGAATGTCCTAAAATTTTGGATACCCCAATCAATAAAACTATCATACATGTATTAGATTACACAAATGGAATAGGAGATTATTTACGAGGTTCTATTTGTTTAGCGCAACTTTCAAAACGCTACCATTTTAATTTTAAAATGGATACATCACATCATCACATATCTAAATGTTTGAATACATATACAGAACCATCTATTATTCAAGATAACATAACTATAGTATTTCATGGTAATAACGCTATGAATGTGATATATGATATGATAACATCAGATAAAGAAATTAATTATATCACTACTAACGCATTCTATGATAAATATGTATCTAATGAAATTAAACACGAGATTACATCAATGTTTACATTTAAAAAAGAATATTATGATAAAGTGAATGAATTAATTCCATTTGAAAAATATAATGTATTACATATTCGTTGTACGGATGACAAATTTAATACATCTTTTGAAGATTATAATTTAATTACAGAAATTATTAAACTTCAATTAAATGATAATACCATTGTGATGAGTAATAATAATTTATTAAAAAATAAATTAAACAAAATATTTGGCTTTCATTTTATAGATATGGAAGCAGAACATAGTGCAAAAATAAGTAGTTCTAATCAGTTATATTCTACTATTATTGATTATATTATACTTTCAAAATCGTCACGTACCCATTGTTTTAGTTATTACGGTCATGGGAGCGGTTTCAGCGAGCAATGTTCTGTTTTATATAATGTACCTTATACGATGGTTTATATAACAGAACAAAGTATTCCTCAAAATAATGATATACTGATTAACCATTATAATGACCTATTGTACGGTCATTACACTCAATTACCTATTCAATCATATGATAATTACGATAACATAGATTTTATTACATTAACAAATGCCGAGTATATTAATTATACATTGAATTGTTTAGAATCATTGAAACCGGTTTATACAAAACCATTGCATGTATATTGTATTGGAGAAGAAGGGTATTCTATACTGAATGATAAACACGTTTCATGTGGATTGATCCATGATAACGAGGCAACCAATTCTCAAGAATTTATAACTAAAAATTGGTATAAATTTCAAATTATATATAATCATTTATTACAAAATGAGTATGTTTGTATCACAGATGGTGACATTGTCTATGAAAAAAATATATTTGATTATTTATTAAGTAACATAGGTGATAATGATTTATTAATTCAAAGTGAAGGTATTCATGTGGATATGTTATGTTCGGGATTCATGTTTATTAAATCAAATGAAACCACACGAGATATATTTAATCCTGACAAGGTACAACCATACAGAAATGTAGTCGGATGGGACGACCAAGTGTATATAAATACAATTAAACATAAATTAAAATTTAAAAAACTACCTTTAAAGTTATTCCCAACTGGAAAATATTATTATGAGTATACACATAACATTATATCACCCTATTTAATTCATTTTAATGGGACGGTAGGTCATGAAAAAATAGAAATCATGAAAAAATATAATAAATGGTATATTTAATATTATTAGCACCAATACAGATTTATCGGAATGTGTATTTATTACTCTTTAATTATATATAGAAATCATATGTCTAAAACTCTAGTGATTGTGTTAAGTGAAACACGCGCACATGAATTAACATTTGATAATTTTAAAAAAAATGTCATAGATGAACTATCCGCTGATTTATGTGTATGTATAGGAGTGAAACCGAATTATGATTATACCAATCCATTTTATCAACTCGCCAAATATAAATTTACATACGATGAACCTGATGATTTTGGGGATGCTTTTGAATATGCATACAACATCTTATCTCAAGATAAATCCAAATATGAATATCTTGAAAATGTAAATGCCTTGTATGGAAAACTACCCTATCCTCACTCTACCACAAACATTACCATGTATGATACGATTGACCTAACCACTATGGAAGAAGATGAAATCGTCATCCATACCGATCGCTTTCATAATCATATATGGAGGAATCGTATATTTGGTATTCAACATGGGTACCATGATTTAGTACCCGAACAAAATATAAACACTTATAAAAAACCATTATATTGGAGAGAATTTTTAAAAATAAAAGATCATTTTTTAGGAGGAGTTCTTGATAAAAAGGATCAACATCCAGGTTCAGCAGGTATACTTATTTTTTTTAGATGGTTTTTATTGAAAAATTTAATAGACCATGATGTCATCCAAAACTATGATAGATTTATCATTACAAGAAGTGATTTTATATATCAATTACCACACCCTCAGGTGACACTGTTGGACGAAACATCCATTTGGATACCCGATGGTGAATATTATGGCGGATATACGGATAGACATGTCGTGTTATCCAAAGATACAATCGTACCTTATTTAAATATATTCAATAACATGGTATTACGATCCAATGAATATTTTATGAAAATGAAGCCGTATCGTAAATGGAATTTAGAAAGAATCATAAAATTTCATTTGGAACAAAATAAGGTCGCTCACAGGGTGAAAGAATTTCCTTATATCATGTACTCTGTTAGAAATACAAATGGAAAGACAAGATGGTCGTCGGGAGTCTATTCCAATGAATTGAAGTACTACATCAAATATCCTTCCGAGTACCATCGTGCCACGTTTTATAAAAATGAATTCAACAAATATGGCAACATGGAGGATTTTCTGAAACGTCAAAAATCGGATTGAAAAATGTTCTCCTCTTTTGTTTTTGTCGCCAACGCATATTCACTGACTCTTTTTTCAAAAAAATTAGTCTTTCCTTCTAAAGAGATGCTTTCCATCCATGAAAATGGATTGGTGGAATGGTAAATCTTCGCATGTCCTAATTGAAGACATAATCGGTCCGATATGTATTCAATGTATTGACTCATCATGTCTGCGTTCATTCCAATTAATTTACAGGGAATGGCAGATACAATAAACTCCTTTTCAATTGTTACGGCATCCCGGACGATTTGGTGAACGACCTCTTCCGGTAAAGGCGGTTGCCGTTTATACATCAAGACGGCAAAATCGGTATGCAAGGATTCATCCCGACTGATGAGTTCATTACTGAACGTGAGTCCGGGCATGATGCCCCTCTTTTTCAACCAATAAATGCTGCAAAAGGCTCCTGAGAAAAAGATGCCTTCTACACAAGCAAATGCGACTAACCGTGAAGCGTACAACGACGACGATTGAATCCATTGAATGGCCCATTCTGCTTTTTTCTGAATGCAAGGAAATTCTTCAATGGCCCGAAACATTTTGGATTTATCTTGATCGGGTATGTATTTATCAATCAACAAGCTATACATTTCCGAATGAATATTTTCCATCGCAATTTGAAATCCATAAAAAGCTCTTGCTTCTGACGTTTGTACGTCTGCCATGAACCTAAGGGCTAGGTTCTCCAGAACGATCCCATCACTGGATGCAAAAAAAGAAAGAATCATAGAAATAAAGTAACGCTCATCCGAAGTCAATTCATTCCAATGGTCCATGTCTTTTGACAAATCTACTTCTTCCGTACGCCAGAAACAATCTACTTGCTTTTTATACATGTGCCATGCCGATGCATCCTCAATTGGAAACATCGTATATTTTTCTGCCATGTACTATATCTATATATTTAAACTTTATGTTAATTGGTTAAACAACTTCGGCACACTGGAACGTACGCATCGTGGGGTCTAAATTGTTCGTCGTTCTCAGTTAAGCGTTTAGAAAAAGAGGCGGGTTGATCGCATCCGGAGCAACGAGCGTAGAGTTTGGTGTACGTGTCGCTCATGGGAATCAAGTCAAGTATGTTCCCAAAGGTCTCTTGTTTAAAATCACCGTCCAATCCATAGACATAGACGTGTTTCTTCAAACGAAGCATGTCTTTCACAAACTCTACTAAATCCATGAAGAATTGCGCCTCGTTGATGTAAATGTATTGATGGTTGGTGACGTTGATGTCGCTCAACCGTGTTGTGGTGGTGCACGGAATGGATACTTGATTATGATTAACGAGCGTGTGCGAATTGCGGCAAATGTCATAATCAATCACTAATCCGGGGTGGATGGATTCATCGCGAATCAAGGCAGTGGTTTTACCGGAAAACATGCATCCAAGAGTTAAATGCAGCATGATTAATCCTTTGGTGTAGATAAAGTACATTTCAATTTTACTTTCCAAAACTAGAAAAGTCAGCTAATAAAGGCATGGGTAAATTGTTTTGTTTACAATTTCCTTTTTTACATTCAAAGGAGGGTTCAGGACAATTGCCAATCATACCCCCTTTAGGTCCTGCTAAAAATACGGTACTGGTATAGGACCTTTGGGCGGGAGAGGTGTCGGTCTCTTGAAAGGTAGTCGGATTTAGAGGGGGAGTAGACCCGCTCATGGCCGCCCACGCACTTTCCATCGTTCCATTCGTCGTGCTGCCGGACTGTGTAGTGCTTTGCGTGGTGTTGCCCTGGGTCGTCGTGCCTGACGTCGTGCCCTGGGTCGTGCCTTGCGTGGAGGGAAGCGTTTGTATGTTGGCGAGGGTTGAACTTGCTGGAGGGGTTAATTTTTCTGCCGTTTTCGTAATTTCCATGTCAATGTACTTTTTCACTTCCTCATTCAATGAAGCGCAATTGCTTCCATTTGGATCTGTCTTGGCGGTTTTTTTATCAGGACAACATCCATATATTCCTTGACTACAATCATTACGTGACGCAAGAAGATAAATCGCATTATAAATTTTAGTTAACATATCCGAATTGGTTTTTTCATTCGTGGTAGGTGACTCCAAATTACGATTCCAATCCGAATACGCGGTGGTAGTGGGGTGGGCTGCCGAGTACAGGTTTTGTAGCGTCGCGTAGTCACACATGATGTCCCCATTCACCAGTTTACATGAATCCTTTTCGTGAAGGTTATCCAAGGTGTGGTACGATGAACGTGTGGCGTTCACATTCTCCAATTCTCTTAAAATACTGTTGGTGATGGACGACACTCCCCATTCATTCAATCCGTAAGGCGGCGACCCGTACCCCTTGAATACCGTGTCTACATCATAGCCTGGAGAATCGTACAAGACTGACCGATTGTAATCACACACAATGTTTCCATCCACGATTTGACAATTGTTTTTGGCGTCCACCTCTTCTTCCAGAATTCGGTCTTCTATCTCTTCCTCATCGCACACGATTTCACCTTTGACGACTTCACAGGAAGGGTTGTTCGTGTACTCTACGTCATCTAGTTCTACAAAGGACAACCATTTTTCGTCACTTTTTCCCCACGCGCTTCCACTACAAATGTACTCCCCGCTGATGGTTTGACACGATCCGGCCACGTCATGCAACCACTCCGTGTAATCGGACGCGTCGTACGTCGTGTCGCAAATGTACTTTCCATTTTTATCGTAACAATCCGCCGTTGCTGAATCGTAATTGCGACAATTGGGGTCTTCCCCTACCGTACAGGTGTAGGCGTATTTTTTACAATCATCATCTCCTTTTATACAATAGATTCCGTTATAATATTTATAGTCATCTGTGCTATTTGGACGTAATGGAGTGGCGGATTTGTAGTAGGGGACTTCATTTTCAAGGGATTCCTTAACCGGTTTAGAGCACTGCTTCGGCATGTATACGTACAACAGTAAAGCGATAATGATACTTGCGACGAAAATGAATAAAGACGCCCATACCATATCCATATTGTACGTGAATACTTTAATTCAATGAATTGTATACACCATACACCGATGACCGATCAAAAGTGTACTGGGTAGGAGAGGTGTACCCCGTCTCTTTTTTTTTAGGAATTTTATTTTTTTGAGGAGGTACATTTCCTAAAAGTAGGATGGCTACACAAAAAACAAGGATGATTAACAAAATATTCATACAATAACAGAATAAAATGAAATGGTTTAAAACAAGAACACTCACTATAACTATGAAAATCCTAGTGATAGATACTGAAACGACCGATAAACCTCCTGGAATTAAGTTAATGAAAGAAACGGTAGAGTTTTGGCCGTTCATCGTTCAAATGAGTTTTATTTTGTTGGACGATACCACGTTCAAATACACGGAATATGATTATCTCATTAAAACCAGTGCGGAGATTCACAATTCCAACATTCATGGAATCACCAAGGGAATGAATACCGCCCAAGGATTTGCATTTACGGACATTTATGAAATTTTCAAACTCTGCATGCAACAAGCCGACATGGTGGTCGGGCACAATTTATCGTTTGATTTGAATATGATACAAGCGGAATGTTTTCGGAACAACGTGGTCTATGTTCCTCCGCGAATCACGTACTGTACGATGATGTCTACCACACGGCTATGTAATCTTCCTCAACAAAAGTGGCCTAAATTAGAAGAGTTACATACCTGTTTATTTCATGAAAAGGCAATGAATTTACATAATGCACTTCAAGATTGTGTCATTTGTTTACGATGTTACTTAAAAATCATGAATCAAGTTGACCTTTTTGACAAAATCAAAAAGTTAAGAAGATTTTAAAACGATAGAGTATATGGGAAAGACCCGAAAATATAAAAACATTTGTGATGTCAACAAGGATCAGTGCAGTCCTTATTTTTGTAAATATACAAAAAAATGCGTTCCAAAAAAGACGGTCAAGTTAGAGATGCTTACACTAACGAATTCTTTTAAAAAGGGAGCGAAATGTCCCACCCCGGACAATTGTTTGATTCTTGGCGTACAGGTAGACGATGCGCGTTCTTATTTTCATGGGTTGACGACGTTTGAAGACGTCCACGCCATGGCTCGCCGAATTAAAACGTCGTCAGGAAGTGGATTTATTTATGAAATTCCGTATCAACGAAAGGAGAAGGTGACGTACGCCATGTTAAAATCATCCAAACGAAGCAATTCGGATAATTTATTGTACGAGTTTATCATTGGGTATACGTACATCAATCCATTGGTAGATAAATTGCCTTGTTTTATTTACACGTATGGGTTGTACTACTACAAACATAAAAAAGATTGGGAACGCATGTTTAC
>Ga0078894_10004392_pt1 | contig 10782 bp, 6 predicted proteins | sample LauGreSu1BDMLBSD_2_FD_67506 | JGI IMG/M metagenome (GOLD analysis project Ga0078894, IMG submission 67506) | Freshwater lake microbial communities from Lake Michigan, USA - Su13.BD.MLB.SD (version 4) (version 4) | ecosystem: Environmental > Aquatic > Freshwater > Lake | place: Lake Michigan, USA... | reverse complement strand
ATCCTTAACCTTAACCTTAGCATCCTTAACCGTATCCTTCTTGGCCAATGCCTCCAGTAGAACGGCTAACATTTCAACCGTGCATCCATTTAGGGTATACCTGACACCATCTTCCTCCTCGATCTCCACCGAACAGGTTGTACCCGTAATATAACGGGCAGATAATAGACTGTCAAGCTGAGTTAATAAACCGCCATCTTGAGTATTTATCATAATCATATTGCACTCCTCGTTTAAGTTTAAAATACGTGCCTTAAGCTCAAGCTTATCTGCCGTAACAAAGTAGGTATTGTATGCCTTATAAAGCATCGGCTCGTCATCGATTTCATCGAAGGTAGTCATGTGGTACTTTAGAGTTAAATAACTTTAACTTTTAAGTACCGTGCACATTGTAACTCTAAATACCAAAGTAAATAAGTATTTACTTACTTTGGTAATTTTACTTTAACTTTAACATCTATGCCGTAAAGTTATACTGCATGTTAATCAAGCCCTGAACCATCTCCTTGCGGAGCAGCTCCATCGCGTAAGGCATATGTACCCGACGAATATCGTCCTCGTAGACCTCCTCGTTACCATGCTGGAAAATACCCAGCTTAGGATTCGCCGAAATCGGCACCTGCTTCTCACGCGATACATAAAACTCCGCAATATCCGAAGAATCACACAGCTTCTCCTTAAGCGTCATCACCGCACCATGAGCCAACAAGGAATCACGCTCCATCTCACCGATACGCAAACCACCACCACGCGCACGACCCTCAGCCGGCTGCTTCGTCAAGGACTGAATCGGACCCAACGCACGAGCATGGATCTTATCCGCCACCATGTGCTTCAACCGCTGGTAGTAGGTAGGCGTAATGCTCACCAAGCCCAGCATATCACCCGTAAAACCGTTGTACATCAACTCGTCACACGCATAGTCATACCCCAACTGCTTGAACTTATCGCTCAGCTCATCGTTGTTAAACTCCGTAAAGGGTGTCGTGTCCATATACGTACCCGTCATCACACCATACTTCGCACACTTAGCCTCCAGCAACTGACCCAAGGTCATACGCGAAGGAATCGCATGAGGATTCATAATCTTCTCCGGACGCACACCGTCCTGCGTCTGGCAGATATCCGCCGTGTTGTACTGAATACCCTCCGTACCCTTCTGAGCAGCCCGCGAGGCAAACTTGTCACCAATCTCCGGCTGACGCAACTCACACAAGCGCACCTTAACAATGCTGTACCCCTCCTCGTCCTCGTTATTAGGGTACTCCTCGCTGGGAATAATCTTATCCACGACCCCGCCCTCCGAGGGACGCACCGTCGTACTGTTGTCCGAATAAACATAGGGCCCGCCCTTCTTAGTCCGGTCCTTAAGCTCCTTGCGGGACTTGGGAATAATCACATCACCGCCTTCGACAATCGTCCCCAACGACGGCAACTCCGGACTCTTACCCTTAACCGGATTCGTCACAATCGCATGATAACGGTTTTTACCCATCGTACCCATCTTGCGACCAATCGTACCCTCCACCGGCGGCACCTCAAACGTCTCAACCGCATCATTCTGCGTCGTTGTGATCCGACGCAAGCGGCTAGTATACGTACGATAAAACAGGTTGTTAAAGCACCCGCGCTTAGCCGAGTCCTTGTTGCCAATCAAGGAATCCTCCTGATTGTACCCCGAATAAGTATTAATCGCCAACATCACCGTCGCGCCATGATGCAGACGATCCAGACCCGCGTACTTAGCCGTGCGGCAAGCCGCAATCGGCACTTGAGGATAAATAAGAATGTTACCCATCGTATCCCAACGTGTCTCGTAGTTTGTCATAAAAATACCCAAGGCCTGCTTACCCATGGAACTCTGGTAGCAGTTACGAGGCGAAGGGTTATGATCCGAAAAAGGAATGTTCGTCGCAACCACGCCGTTGATCTGGCTAGGGTGAACCAAGCAGTGCGTATACTGAATATAGCAGCCCGACAGGAACCGGTTTAGATTCGTCACCGCCAACTTCTGAATCTCCGTCAGCCGGCTATAAGAAGCCTTAAGGATCAGCTCGCAGTCACGAGTCTTAGTGTTATAGATAACCGCGTCTTCCAGCGCCTCCTCCAGGGCCGTAACCATGTCCGGACGATTGATTTTCACCTGGCCAATAATCTGGTCCACCAGGTGCTTTTCTCCCTCTTCCTTCAGGCTACGCGTCAGGTGAGCGTACAGCTTCGAGTCATCCGAACCAGGACGGAAGGTTTGGGCGTCATACAAGCGGTCAACCGTATCCGCCAACATACACGTCTCGTCCTCATCCGTGTCCAGGTATTCCACCGCCGCCTGTTTGTACAGCTTAAAGGAGTTAGAACTCTTGTCGGCATTGTAAGGCGCCGTGTAAATCCCCTCCGCCACCTTGCTCATAGACTCCGACATCACCGACGAAAGCTCCGTGAGACCCAGACCCAGGGTCTCGAACTTGACACCGGCCGCGGAAGCCGCTTTAACCCACAGGTCCATGACCATATGATTGTCCTCGTCCACGATAAAATACGGCACCATATACCGGCCACCGTCCGTAAAAATCTTCAGCGTCATCTCGTCATGCAGCCATGACACCGAAATATACTTGTTGATAATACCCGTGCGCTTGAAATAACGCATTGCTCGGTAAATTTCATTCGCCTTCTGCGTCGTTTCAATCAAGCCCAACAACTGACCGTTAACAATCACCTTCGTCATCTTATGCTGATGCATCGGGCTCACGTCCTCAATCAACAGCATACCCAACCGCCGCAAACAGTACGCCGCCGGCTCCGCATTGGTTTCCGACGACACATGCGTAAGCAAGGCCAGGTTCTTAACCGTACCTACCTGAGCACCTTCCGGCGTCTCGTTCGGACAAATCTTCGGCACCTGCGTACCATGCAGGCGACGCGGAGGCTCATGCTTAGAACCCGAACGCTCCAGAGGGCTACTCAGGCGACGCAAGTGGGAAATCGTGCCCGTCGCGGACATGCGCTGTAGCACCTGGGCAATACCCTTCTTAGCCGCCGAATTCGCCTGGGAACGAGTGGTGAACCAGTTACCCGTCGACAGGCAGTAATTTAGCTTCTTCTCAATGTTGCTTTTCTGTAGGATGCGCCGCACGTCCTGAGGATACGAAGACGTTTCCGCATTGCTCAAGGAACGAGCAAACGTCAGCTTAATCTCTTTAACCGTGTTGCCCCACCAGTGGCTGAAAATCTGCGCCAGCAGGGGACCCGCCAGGTTCAAGCGCTTATTCGTCAACTTGTCACGATCCGTGTACTTAGCCTCATCGCGGTAAGCGTCCAGCAAATGATGGACCATCAGGGCAATAAACTTAAGCTTCTTGTCAGGGTCATTGCCAACATGAGGCAGAAACTCCCGATTAAGTAGGTTCGCCGCAAACGTCATGCGGAAGTTATTCGTCAAGTCTTCCGGCACATCGCCACCGGCGTCCTTGGGATCAATGTTAATGTTAATAGAGTTTGACACCAAACGAATCGCATCGTTCTGGGTCAAGATAGCCTTAGATTCCTCGATCGTGGCCGTCATCACATTCAGCAGGTCTACGTTAGATTCGTCCTCGTAGTCCATCAAGTACTCCATAATTTGCTTGTCGCTAATAACACCCAGCGCCTTGAAAATAACACCCAGCGGTACAGGGTTGCGACCATGCGGCAGGAACACATGCAGAGACATGGTCTTGGCCAGCTTAATAACCGTCGTCTTAATCGGAAAGAAACGCTGGTCAATACTCGACTTAACCTCCGCGCGCCCGATGTAAGGCTTAGAGGCATCGTTCTCCGGAAATACCGTAATAATGTTCTCCACAGGACGCTCCTGCGAGATAATAACCTTCTCACTGCCGCTCACAATAAAGTAGCCGCCGAGATCGTAAGGGCACTCACCCAGCGCCGTCGTCTCCGCCGTGCTGCGACCATTAAGATGGCAGACACTGGACTTAATCATAGCCGGGATACCGCACACCAGCACGCGCGTCTCCACCCAACGCGTGGTCTTGTCACCGCTCGTCGTCAAGGTAACCGCGAAATCCAGATAGAGCTTAGCCGAATAGGTAATATTGTTGTTACGAGCATCACGAGGCGACAGGGGACGATGGCCCTGACGATTAACGTACTGCGTAGGCTTGCAGATAGCGCACTTAATTACCTCGAATTTCACCTTGCTGGACTTGTCCTTAGAGTAGACCTCAAACCCACTCTGCTGCAAAAGCTGGGGCAGCCAGATATTGATCATGTTCTCGTACGAAAGCACCTGAGCCTCAACAAGCACAGACGAGTCCTTGAAATGGGCGTCAAGGACGTCCCATGTCTGCTGGGGCTGAAATGTAATCGGAGCGTTGGCGAGATCCATTGTTGGTATAATATATGAGATCATTTTTTTTACGTTTAAAGGGCAAATTGATGGAACATTTATACTTTAAAAATCCCCATTTAAATGGGAATTCTGGACCAGTATGAAGCGTACTATCTAAAGTACCGAGCCATCTACGGTGAACAAATCGCCGTGCTTTTTCAAGTCGGTACGTTCCATCAACTCTACGGCGTAGATAACGAAACCGAGCAAACCTGTAATCTTACCGAGCTAGCCAACCTTTTAAATATCAAAGAAACACGTGTTAATACCTCTATTCTAGAAAACTCACGGTCAAATCCACAACTCGCCGGCTTTAACAGCGTATCGCTGGATTCTAATGTAGATCGTCTAGTCAGCTACGGTTATACCGTTATCGTAATTAATCAGACCGGCGCCGTTAACAAAGATGGAGAAATGACGCGAGAAGTCGCCTATATCCAGAGCCCCTCTACAATTATCGACATGAATGCCGCACGTGATCCATATCTGGTATCCGTACATATTAAACAGGAGTTTAACCGGAAAATGTCGCGATCGTATGATTACATCGGCATGGCCGCTCTAGACATTACGACGGGCCAGTCTTTTTTTTACGAAACCAGTGCCTCGCCGTGCGATCCAGATCTAGCCCTGGATAATCTGAAACGGTTTCTTCAGACCTTCAGCCCGGTGGAAGCAGTCATCCATACCGAAGATAAAGGGGGCATTAGCTTAGAAACCATAGAATCCTGGGGGTTTAGATTATGCAACGAAAGAACCGTTCAGGGCCAAGGGTTGAAACCGACGGCTTATTACAATAAGGACACCTTGGACAATATTTCAACAGTTGCCTTCCAGGAAAAGATACTGACGGACTTGCTAAATATCTCCGACCCACTGGTTTTCTTAAATATCAGCTGCCAACCCATGGCCACCAAGGCGCTTATCTATCTACTTAAATTTTGCGCAGACCACAATACGGCACTGTTAAAAGCAATCAACAAACCCCAACCATGGGGCACCGGCAGTCATCTAGTACTCGATACACGCAGTATTATTCAACTTGGTATCCTAGAGTCCTATTATGACCAATTGCGCACCGATTCCGTCGTGAATCATCTGTCAAAATGGACGGTTACATCCGTTGGTCGCCGTACATTGAGGCATAGACTCTTAAATTGTATTACCTGTCCAGTAGAGCTACAATCGAGATATGACGAAATTAGCAGGATGGGTTCTTTAAAAACCGTCAAGCCCGACACAATCTCCATTACAAGCAAGTCAACGGAGATTGAATTGCCATTGTACGAGGTTATTTTCCAGGGTCTAAAAGGCATCAAGGATCTGGATCGTATGCACCGTAAACTCGCCCTTGGCACCCTGTCTCCGGCCGAGTTTTATATGTTGGATTCGAATTATCAGCAATTGGTGAAACTGTTTACATCGGATCCCCATCCCACCGAACTGGATCTATTGCAAACCTTTCGCAAGGAATACACCTCTATACTGAATCTAGAAGAGTGTGGCAAGTGCACCGTTACAGAACATATCCGCAACTCTATTTTTGTACCAGGTCACGCGCCCCAAATAGACCAGATCGCTTTAGAAATTACACAGTGTGATCAGCTTAGACAAGAAGCCATTAAAGCCATGTCTGACCTCGTGGCTAAAGGCTCCGGGTGCTGCAAGTACAAAGATGGCGGATTAACGGCGGTGTCCGGTACCGGTTGCTGGGTCACCTTTACTAAACCTCAGTATACCAAGTTTGATGCAGCCTTTCCAAAGGACGGATTGAAAATATCCAATGGTGCAGGTGCAGGTGCATGTGCAGGCGCATCGTCAGTGGTCATTACCCGTGACAGTTTATCAGTAGATACCCGTAATAAGTCCAACATCAAGATCGAAGTCACCTTGTTAGACGAGCTTCTTAAAAAGCAAGACGAGGCTATCGTTAAATTACGGACTTTAAGCATAAGCGAGTATAACAATCTGCTCTTTAAGCTTAAAGAGCACATTTTAACCCTGGACCAGGTAGCAAATGCCGTTGGAATCATGGACGTGAACCAAGCTATGGCGCGGGTATCGGACAAATACGGATATTGTAAGCCTGTGATAGGAATGTCGGTCGATAACACGTCTTTTTTAAATGTAGTTCATTTACGTCATCCACTGGTGGAACGGCGATGCACCTATATTCCTCATGACATTGACCTTAAAGGCTCGGGAGGAATGCTACTATACGGAGTTAACCAAAGTGGAAAGAGTTGCACTATGAAATCGGTTGGTATAGCGGTGGTTATGGCACAGGCGGGTTTTTTTGTACCGGCTAAGAGTTTTGAGTTTTACCCTTATAAAAATCTCATGACCCGCATTATCGGCAACGACAACATTGATAATGGTTTGTCTTCTTATGCAGTGGAGATGATGGAACTGCGCAGCATTTTAACCAGAGCCTGTAGTAATACCCTAGTTTTAGGCGATGAAGTGTGTCACGGCACGGAATCGGCGTCAGCCGTCAGTTTAGTGGCCGCGTCTCTTATACATTTGGATAAGGTCAAGTCCTCCTTCATATTTGCTACCCACCTACACGAGCTCTCGCAAATGGAAGAAGTAGCCAATATTCGTCAGTTTCATATCACCGTTCAGTTTGCACCGGATGGTAGGATTGTGTATGACCGCCAGTTCAAGCCGGGCTCTGGCACTGGCCTTTATGGCATCGAAGTTGCCCGCCATCTGCGCTTGCCGGGTGACGTTGTTCACGATGCTGTAAAGTTGAGGAACAAATACTTTCCTAACAGCGCGGTACCGGTGGCTCCGGTTATTAGTAAATACAATACGGCATGCTACGTGTCCAAATGTGGGATCAAGGATTGCCAAAGTAAAGATAAAAATATACATGAACATCATATTAGATATCAATCAGAAGCCTCCGATGGTCTGATTGACGGATATTTAGATGTTAATAATAAGGATAATCTTATCGGATTGTGTGAAGAGCACCACAATGAAGTACACCACGGTAACGGAAAGGGTGAACAACTGGTTATCTTTAGTAAGGATAAATACGAGTATCGTCGTATGTTAAAATCCTTGGATCGTAAACTGGATATCCCTACGGGGGGACCTGGCGTTCCCCCTTAACCCCCTAGCCTAATTACGGATACCCTTTAGCAGCAATTAGGCTAGGGGGTTAAGGGGGAGGGCACCTCCCCCAAAATTGATTATTTTATAAAAATTAAAATCATGGGTCAAAAGTTCAAGGTTGTATTCCTGTCTGAGCAAGGAGATCTTCGCTCGTTTGTTATCACTTGGGCATATCAATGCGGTGAAAAGCTACGTGAGCACTGGTCCATCGACTCTCCCCTAGTTCGGGCTATCGAGTTTCTGCTTAGCCCGCAAGGTATCTTCTATAAGTCACGTCTAGTGTGGGCCGGCGATGATGCGTTGCCGGAATTGGAAGGCGTGAATTTTTATGATATCGGCGATATGTATGAAAACCGATACAAGAGGTACTATCAACTGTTGCCGGCGGAGCTCCCCGAATATCGTTTTATTGTCAATCATACAAAGCGTATGTATGTGGACAAGCTAAATAACGGTATTCATCCGTTGCCTCTGTTGACATATCAAAGCGAAAGCGACGAATACGATGGACAAGGAAAGGATCTGTGTCGTACCTGGGCAAAAGACATTATTTCAATGGAAAACTTCGTACCCGCACATTACGAGGAGCTTAAGTGTTCATTTACAGCTTAAAGGTCACCAAAAATTGGAGATTAATAAAATTATTAACAATGGAAGGCTTTTGCGATAATTGTGACGGCTGGTTTCAGAATCTAACGGTAGATCCTGAAATGACCCAATTTTGGTACTGCACTGACTGCTACTTATACATTCTAATGATGAACCTTAATTTTTAGGTTTAAAGTTTAAAGCTTAAAGTTTAAGCTTACCAAATTCTACTGCCGCATCAACGAAGTCCGCGCCGATTTCGTCTAAAATGTTCATCAGATCATTCCGATCAGCATTCTTAAGCTTATCGGATTGCTCAATAACAACACGCACAACGTGAATAACTACATTCTTCTTGGTTGCCCCGTAGTAATTATCCTTCACATTTAACTGAATAAATTTCACTGCCTCGCTAATTAAATTAATTACTTTGGCCCTGGTAAACGGCCTCTGAAGGTTAGCGTCAACATACTTTGATAATTCCATTATGATCTCCTTTGGTATTTCGACCAACAGGTTACGGGACTTACTAACGCAACACGACGAAATCTTGCTCCACAATAACGACAACTTAGACTTGAAAAATACATATGTATTGTATCCAAGACTTACAAGCTCATCTACAATAGGATCCGCAACCGAATCTACCATGTCTAATACGCGCGGTTGATCATCAACCGAAACCTTCTCCATAACAACGGCTTTAACGGCATGAATAACTAACTGCTTCTTTTCTAATCCACTCATAGTATTCACAGTTGATAAAAACTTAATACAGTCCGATATGATCTGAACCAGCTTACCGATAACCGTCGATGCCGTGACCTTGTTAGGAAACCTACTCCGTATGATTTTTAATAATAACTCATATGCCATTGGCTCTTTAGACACTTTAGACACCTCCTGAACGTCGTTAATCGGTAAAGGTACAGGGGCAGGCTCGAAGATGTCAGGCTCAGCGACAGCCTCTGAAGCCACAGGCTCAACAGCTTCTGCCACAGTAACTTCAATGTTGTTATCATCTACCGCTACAGGCTCAACGGTCGCTTCTGCTGCAATTGAAACTTCAATGTTAATGTTATCCTCTACCGCTACAGGCTCGACGGGAGATGCTGCAATTGAAACTTCAATGTTATTGTTATCCTCTACCGATGTAGGCTCAGGCTCGACGACGTTAGGCTCAGTGGCTACTACCGTTGCAGATTCTACCTCTTCTTTAAATTCAGACATTATTATACTAATTAACTTTAGTAATATTTTTAAGTAGAAAGCAGAAGTAAGCTAAGACTTAGACTTAAATATTAATAAACCAGTTGTAGCCACAGCGGAGACGCCGGGGCTCTCCAGAAAATAATTCTAATTACCAGTGCGGTTGCGCCTGGGCCTGCAAGATTTACATTAAAATTATTTAAATACAAATGAGACGGCAATATGGGAATTATGTGCCTTTGGTAAATATAAAGCGGGGCCAGTCCCCACGAAGGAGTACGGTCATAGTTCACCGTAGTGTCAACTATGGCGCCGTTATGTATCACGCTAATAGATTCAATGTCGTTATGACTATATTTTAACTGTCCGTTCATATCTACATGAGGTGTGCTTACAACGTTAACGCTAGAAATCAGATTATTCGGTAATATTGCATAGTCGTATACAATAGAATTTGGTCCTATAGTTCCCACAAGAACCGGTTCTACATTGCAAATGCTCATTATAGGGTTAAAGTACATTTTTTCTACGTAATTTGGAACTTTGGACCTTTGGAACTTTAAGCTCCGTTGTAAAATAAAGTTAAAAATATTACACACAATAACACATAGGATCATGGAAGAATATGAAGGACAGATTGGCATAGATTTGGGCACGACCTATAGTTGCGTAGCTTACTGGCAGGACGATCATGTAGAAATCATCCCCAATGAGAACGGCATAAACACCACCCCCAGTTGGGTAGCCTTCGACGAAGATGAAATAATCGTAGGAGAATACGCCAAGAAGCAAGCTTCCCGCAATCCTACCGGTACGATTTTCGGTGTCAAGCGTCTGATGGGCAAACGGTTTTCCGACGACGACGTCCAACAAGATATTGACTCGTATCCATACAAGGTCTGCGCCGACAAGTTTGATATTCCCACGATCAAGGTTCAATACCGAGGCGAAGAGCGATCCCTGAAACCCGAGCAAATCTCCGCCCTTATTCTGGAAAAGATGAAAGGAATCGCCGAAGCCAAGTTAGGCAAGCGCGTTAAGCGCGCCGTTATTACCGTACCTGCCTACTTTAATGATTCACAGAGAACCGCCACCAAGAATGCCGCGGCTATTGCCGGTTTAACCTGCGACAAGTTGCTTAACGAGCCTACGGCGGCGGCCATGTGCTATGGTTTAAACCGCAAGGATGACGATACCAAGATTTTAATCTTTGATTTGGGCGGCGGGACGTTTGACGTGTCGATCTTAAACCTGTCAAACGGTATTTTTGAAGTTTTGTCAACCTCCGGTGACACCCATCTGGGCGGCGAAGACTTTGACAATATTATTATGAATCGCGTAGTCGAAGAGTTCTGCCAAAAACACAATTTCGATAAGTCCGATGTTGCCTCATCGCTTGGAGAGTCCGCGGGACGCAAGCTTAAAGCCGAAGCCGAACAGGCTAAAAAGACCTTGTCTACCACCCTGTCTACCAC
>Ga0078894_10004391_pt1 | contig 10783 bp, 10 predicted proteins | sample LauGreSu1BDMLBSD_2_FD_67506 | JGI IMG/M metagenome (GOLD analysis project Ga0078894, IMG submission 67506) | Freshwater lake microbial communities from Lake Michigan, USA - Su13.BD.MLB.SD (version 4) (version 4) | ecosystem: Environmental > Aquatic > Freshwater > Lake | place: Lake Michigan... | reverse complement strand
TTACAAAAATGCGTAAGACAATAAAAAAATAAAATTTTGCACTAATTACTTTGCAAATTTGTATTTGGGAATTTCATCAATATTTATTGTGATGCCATCAGCATTCTTCCCAGAATGCACAAAAGATGCAAACACAGGACTAGTCAATTGATTTTTGGGTGTGTGGGCATGCACGGTTCGCGCAATCATTTTATATAACTTGAATCCAGCATAACGCTCTTGTCCATTCTTTTTGTAAACAACATTCTTGTCTTCATCATCCGAGCACCATTTTTTGATGAGTGTATCTAATGGATCGTGTGACACATGTGACGCATCAGCATCATCTGCAAAAAAATCATACATGGAGCATCCCAACCGACACAAGTCAAAACTGGGATTGGGTTCCAATCGCGGTTTCGAGTCATTCAAAAACGGTTCGCAATTATACTGCGAATATGCATCGCCACTGGGCGCAAAACTGTCACTACAGAAAACCTTGTCTTGGAATCGGTAAATGGCGCGTCCAAAATCAATGAGTTTGTAAATGCGCCCATATGTGGGAACGCGATACCAAGTGTTTTCAAAACAGTAGTTGATGTGTGTTTGGTTGGTCGACACATACATGATATTGTTGGTGTGCAAATCATTGTGTGTGAAATCATACGCTTTTTGATAAGTGAGAAGAATCATGGTAATTTGGAAAAGAGCAGCAATCATTTCGTCTTTATCAATTGATTTTTGCATGATTAAATCGTCCAATGTGCCTGCGCAGCGCTCTTGGAAAATCATTTGCACCGGAAAATCGTGTAAATAACAATATACGGGTTCCTCTTTTTCGTATTCGGTAGAGGCAGTCTCCGTTTCCCAGTCGGACCCCGACTCTTCTCCTTCCTCTTTGTCCTCTTTGTCCTCTTTGTCCTCTTTGTCCTCTTCTTCTTCTTCATTGCCTTCTTCCTCTTCTTCTTCTTCCTCTTCCTCCGTTTCATCACTGCATGACGACCCACTCGAATCATCACTATCACTATCACCATCCCTGTTGCTCAATGATTTATTCAAGGGTTCATCATCCTTTTCATATTCCAACAATGCATCTGTTACAACAGCATTTGTTGATTTGTCGGGATTCAAGTCATTGATTTCCTCTACATCAATGGATACAGAATCAGCATCGGCATCAGCAATGGCAATTTTCTGACGATTGGATCTGGACCCGGACCCGGAGAAGTCATGCAACAGCAGTTCGGCATTTTCATCGAGGGTGTAGTATTTGCCAATATTGTTCATAAAGAAATCGGAATCTTTAACAAAATCAAGGTCATCGGCAAGGTTGAATCGGAACCGGTTCTGCACGGCAAGCGCGGACCCATAGAAGGGGACGCCATGCACAAATCCGTGTTTCTCATACAGCATGTTTGAGAGGTAAGAAAAGAACGCATCCGTGTAGGAGCAATTGTTGGGGTTTCCGATTTTGGAGGTGCAGGACGCGGGGTCCATCGATGGCAACGCGATGGTGTGCGCATCCTTCAAATTGTATTTCCCCATTATGAATTTCAAGGGGTCCAATAGAGGTGAGAACTTCACAAATACGTCTTTTTTGACTTTTTTGCCGTCGGGGTCAAACAGGGTATGTAGGTCGGCAACTTGGTATTTGTGGTTAAGAGCAATTGCATTGTAATTGTCTTTGCCCATGTCGAAAAACCTGCTATAAACAGGATTGTATCCTTGTACATTTGCTAAATCGAAGGGTTTGTAACTATTGTCGATAGAGGTTTGCTGATTTGCCATTTTTTCGATATTTGGTTTGCGAAGTCGTTGATAACCAATGAGGGACATTTTGAAAAAAGAATAATATATTTATCTAAATTATTCTTTATGTTAGAATTAAACTAATATCATCTTTTGGACGCTATTATTTAGGCAACACGGAAATTGCCGTGTTTAAATATGTTTGCAAAAAATATATTATGACACTAGAATTAAAAAAGTTTGACATGCGGGCAATTACTTTTCGCCCCGATGAGAACAAGGGTCCTGTCATAGTTCTAATTGGGCGTCGTGATACCGGCAAAACCTTTTTGGTCAAAGATTTGCTGTTTCATCATCAAGACATACCGATTGGAACCGTGATATCCGGGACAGAGGCGGGCAACGGTTTCTACGGCAAACTGGTGCCCAAACTGTTTATACACGAGGAATACAACTCTGCACTCATAGAAAATGTGCTGCGGCGCCAGAAAACAGTAATGAAGCAGATGCAGAAGGAGATGGAGGCGTACAAGAAAACCACAATTGACCCGCGGACTTTTGTGATTCTTGATGATTGTCTGTATGACAACACGTGGGCGCGCGACAAATTGATGCGATCCCTGTTTATGAACGGGCGTCACTGGAAGGTGATGTTAATCATCACAATGCAATACCCGCTCGGTATTCCGCCCAATCTGCGTACAAACATTGATTATGTTTTCATTCTGCGTGAAAACTATTTGGTAAATCGCAAGAAGATTTGGGAAAATTATGCGTCCATGTTTCCGACGCTCGAGTCATTTTGCTCGATAATGGACCAGACCACAGAGAATTATGAGTGTCTGGTCATCAATAACAACGCCAAATCCAACAAGATTAATGACCAAATCTTTTGGTACAAGGCGATGGACCGACCCGACTTCAAGTTGGGTTCTAAAGAGTTCTGGGAGATTTCGAAGAATTTGGGGTCCGACGACGAGGACGAGTATGACCCCAACGCCAAAAAGAAGGCAAAAGGTGGGCAGGTTACTGTCAAGAAGACGGGTGGCGCTGCCGGAGGTAAATGGTAAAGGGTTTATAATTTAATCTTGCTTTCCCAACCAGGAAAGCAAGATTTTAAAAAGCAAGTTAAAACCTATTTATAGAATATACACATTTATAAATTATATTATGAACATCATAGAACTAATTGAAAAAAATCCGATTGCAAGGTTGTCGAAGACATACAATAATAAACTGCTTAATAAATTAAAGGAAACTTTTACAGAACTTGAACAGCAGATATTTGTTGGCAGTTTCTATTGTTATTTAAAATATGATAAAAATAAAGATTTTGTGATTGATTTAGATGATATATGGAAATGGTTGGGTTTTAATCAAAAAGCAAAGACAGTAGCATTGCTAGAAAAACATTTTAAATTAGATATAGATTATAAAAATCTTGCTCCTCAAGTTGGAGGAGCAAGTTCAAATGTTGACAATCTTGCTTTCCCAAGTGGGAAAGCAAGTTCACCTGACGAAAAATGGGGTGGCAGCAATATTAAAAAGATTTTTCTAACTATTAAATGCTTTAAATTGCTATGTTTAAAAGCACAAACCAAAAAGGCAGATGAAATACATGAATACTACATAAAAATGGAAGAAGTTTTGCATAAAGTTATTGAGGAAGAAACTGACGAATTGCGACTTCAATTAGAGCAAACTCAAAAACAAAGTGAGAAACAATTAAAAGACGCACAAAAAGAAAGAAATGCGGCAGTTGAAAATGCAATCATTTCTCAATTTCCCGTCAACACAGAATGTGTGTATTTTGGAACAATTGATAATACAAATGACGCATGCGAAAAACTAATAAAATTTGGTCATTCAAATAATTTGGCAACAAGAGTGCAAGACCATCACAAGACCTATAAAAACTTTGTTTTGACTGAGGCATTCAAAGTTCAAAATAAAGTTGAGATTGAGAATTTAATAAAGGTGCATCCAAAAATAAAAAAACAATTGCGCACACTTGAAGTTGCACAATCATCCTGTATGAAAACTGAAATAATTGCATATGACTCTTTAAACTTTACAATTGCAAAATTAACAAAATACATAAAAGAAATTATACAATCCAAAACATACAGCATTGATAATTTTAACAGATTATTAAAACAAAATGCGGAATTAGAAGACGCAAACCGCGTATTGGAAGAAAAAGTCAAAGAACTCAAATGTGAAGTTGTTGAAATGGCAAATTTAAAAGAAAAAATAGCAAAACAAGAAAATATAATTGCGTCGGTAAATGCGGAAACCAGTTCAGTTTATCAAAATGTCTTATTGCCAGAAGACGAATTGCACAAACGATTTGGTGAATTTGTCAACGCAATTTGCATTGTTAGACCTGATGTTGAAGAATTGTCGGTTAATTTGGAAGGTAGATATAGATTATGGAGCAAGGTTAAACCATCAAAAGAAACCTTCCATGCGTTAAAGAATTATTTAGATATTCGGTTCAAACCAAAACGAATTGATCACAATCACGGTTACGCAGGAATAAAATTGCGCCATATTGAATACAAAAGAATAAATCCAGATTCTGTAGTTGAAACTTTTATATTTCAAACATGCAATTTTTCAGACTGTGGTAAAATCCTTAATTCGGTTTTGTTACGAGAATATCGGAATTGGAAAACTGCAATTGGAAAAGAATTAGGAGACACCGCAATAGAGATTAAAGAAATAAAAGAATATTTAAACGCGTCACCGCATGCATTGAAGGCAACTGTATGGACGGATGAAGGAAACAATGACGGATATTATGGACTTTCTTTAAAACAGAACAAATGTTCCAAACCCAAACTTGTTTCATCAACCGGCAAAAAAGTCTATAAACGAGAAGCAAATACAAATGTATTATTGGCATCATGGGAAACCATTGTTAAAGCAGCAACGCACGAATCCATTTCTACTGCAAAAATGAGCAGACTAGTTAAACATAAAAATATTATAAACAACGATTATTACTATACCAACACATAACAACTTAAAAACATCATGCCAAATATGCACATACAACGACACAAATGGGAATCGACAAAGTAGTTCTGGAAGCAATCATCCTGTCGCACAAGTATTTACCCCGGGAGAACCGACACAATGTAATGTCATTGGCGCGGCAACAAATCCACATACATCCCCAAATTATGTATTACCTGTTTCAAAAACACGGCATAAATGCCCCCCTACATGAATGTGGAGAATATTTCGAGGCACTTTTCAAAAACATGGGATACACGGTCACGGATTCAATTGACAACTCGGCATATGAGAATGCCACGATAATACACAATTTGAACTTGCCCTTAAGTGTCCAAGATAACCAACCATCCCGATACAATTATGTGTTGGACGGCGGCACGATAGAGCACATATTCAATTGCCCGCAGGTGTGTGAAAACATCATAAATATGATGGAGGTAGGTGGCATATATTGCTCGGTCACCGTGAATAACAATTTTTCGGGGCATGGAATTTACCAGTTTAGTCCCGAATTTTTCCTCTCAGCATTCACGCCAAAATATGGCATGGAAGTGCTCGAACTGTATCTTGCCGAAGTAAACGCGAACCGGGAGCAGTGGGTCGACGTGAAAACATTCAACGGATGGCGAAACAACACGCAGATAAATACACAGAATTCGGTGTATATTATTGCCATCATAAGAAAAATCTCGGATGAGAGAGAATCTCTATTGCTCAATCCACCGAACCAATATAGTTATGAAAGTGTGGATTGGAAATAATGCAATTGTGCACAAAAGGACATATAAACTGCATCGCAATTAATAAATAACAACAATGCAGTACCCATTTGACGAAAATGCAACAACACCCCTGTGTGAAATCATGGGCAAATATGGAAGCGACAAGGGCAACGCCAACATTATCCAAAGTTGGCACAATTACACAACATTTTACCATAGCATATTCAATGAAATGCGGCATAAACCATTGCGCGTTTTCGAGTTGGGACTGGGCACCAACAATTTGAGTGTGCCGTCCAACATGGGCGCAAACGGCAAACCGGGCGCTTCATTGTATGGGTGGCGCGAATTTTTCCCCAATTCCAACATATATGGTGCCGACATCGACATGAACATCCTGTTTGAAAGTGAACGCATAAAAACATATTACTGCGACCAAACCAATCCGATAGTAATAAAAATGTTATGGAATCAAACAGAACTTGCCGATGGATTCGACATCATTGTAGAGGACGGTTTGCATGAGTATCACGCCAATGTGTGTTTTTTCGAAAACAGCGTGCACAAATTGAATGTTGGCGGATATTTCATCATAGAGGATATATTGAATTACGAATTGCACTTGTTTGAAAACAAAATAGTAGAGTGGAGACATTGGTTCCCCGATTTGGATTTCACGTTGCTGTGTATTCCATCCCAGAGAAACAAGCACGACAACAATTTGCTTGTAATAAAAAAAACCAAATAGAGAAATAAAGTGTGTCCAAATATAGATACACTTTATTTAAATGGCAACCATCGTGACCGCGTATTTTAATATATCCAAATCCAAGGCAAATCATGAAACTTACACAGGTTGGATGAAAAACATGCTGGCAATACAGAATCGGATGGTGATTTTCTGCGACGCGTCGTCTTTAAAACTAATACAGGGTTTGCGCGCAAATAATCCTTATCCCACCATCATTGTAGTGACCAAATTCGAGGAATTCCATTGCTACAAATATATAGAAATTTTTCAAGCGCAGCATGCAATCGACCATGAAAAGACAATACACAGTGTGGAATTGTATTTAATCTGGAACGAGAAAAGTCATTTTTTGAAACGTGCTGCGACCGAGATTGAAAAATTGTTTAAAGAACAACATAATGATAAGTTTGTGTGGTGCGACATTGGGTGTTTCCGGACACCCAATACGCGGTTCCTACAATGGCCGGATGCCAGTAAAATCCCAGACAACCAGATGTTAATATTAGAAGTGGATCCATTGAGAGACCCCAATGACACACCTGTTTTGCCCGATTTGACGCGGTTAAATCACATTGGTGGAACTATTTTTGCGGGGTCATCGTCGGCAATTTTAAAATGGCACGACGCCTATTTTGCCATGTTAGAACGCCTCTATGCCATGGGCAGATTTGTGGGCAAAGACCAGACAATTATGTCATCGGTTTATATTGACCAACCCGAATTGTGCTTCTGTGTGAAATATCCGCAAGGATACTATGACCGCTGGTTTTTCTTGCAGGATTATTTATTGTAAACGTCTTTATTTTGGATGGCGTCCTTCTTTTGGATGGCGTCCTTCTTTTGGACGCACGCATTGTCATTTGGCACTCATTGTCATTTGGCACTCATTTTATTGGGTTGCCAAAAACATGTTGAATGTACCCGAGACACTCACAATCTTATATCCCAAATCTTTGCGCACAAAGTTAAACAGTTCCACATTTTCATGATTGGATTCAAACAGGATTGTTGGATAATTATGACGTCGTAAGGTGTCCACGGCACCACGCAGCACATGCAATTCATTGCCTTCCACATCCATCTTTATGAAAACAATGGGTTCCTGAATGCTTGCAGACACATCATCCAACTTGCGCACCTCTATGTTTTCTGTTCCGAGCACCGTTCCTTGGACATCTTGCAACGTAGACCCGCCCCCGTCTGGACTGACCAAGTTAAGGGTCTGTTTGCCAATTTGGTCATCCGACCCCAACCCATAATTGCTGCACTCCACATTGTGCAATCCAGAGAGCGCCACGCCCCCACACAAGGCGTAAAAAGTCATTTTCTGGGGTTCAAACGCATATACTTTTTTGGCAAAAGGTGCCAAACTGATGGCATAAGTCCCTGTATGAGCACCTACATCGAGGAAGGCGCCATCCTTCTTGCAAAACTGTTTGCACCACTCAATGAGTGCATTTTCAAACAGACCATGTTTGACATAATAGTCATGATTTACGGCAGGCAGCAAATAGGTTGGTGACCGATTGACAAAGAAAACCTGATTATTATCATTGTTTTGGAGGGCATCTCTATCGTCCTTGGATAAAATGATGTATTTGGTGGTGGATTGCATGATGGAAATAATATTAAGGATGGTTTATATTATTTTTCTTATTGCACATTTTTACATTTCAAACGCCTGCGGCGTGTTTTAATGTAAAAAGGCAACTATTACTAAGAATGCCACCGCACTTCGTAGAAGGTGGCATGCAAAGTCGCATTTACAGAATGCTTTATAACCGATAAATTGGAGAGCATCTTTGATGCTCCATGTGTAACTGCTACCCGAAGGGAGGCAGTTATTCCTTTGTTATATTCAATAATTCTGCACTTTTGCAAAAGTGCAGAATTATGATATATAAATCGGCATTTCAAAGGTTAAAAGGTTTAAAAATAAACAACATAGAGAAATCGAGGCAATAGAACATATCTCAAAAAAATGACATCCATTGTCTCATCAAGAACTCCAACACAGAATGAGTTATTATTGTCAAAGTTGATGGATTTTTATTCCGACAAATACAACATGGACAAACTAGTCAATGTTGTCAATGGCGAAAGCAAGACATCGCTGCGCATCATAGACTGGTTTGTGACCAATTTTGCCAAAGAATATTTCACTGTATATACAATTCCGGCAAAGACCCGGTGCAGCACGGTGATAAATGGCGAGGAAAACAAGGAGCGATTCAAGGTATTTAACAGTTACAAATTGGAACTGAAGGCGTACAACAAGTCGCGATTTGACCCTTTTTGCCGGCGCGACCGCATTACAATTCCCTATAATGAAACCACTGGTATGGTGACGACAATTGGACAGTTGAATTTCTTCAAGTGGGCAATAGAAAACAGAATTCTGGAATACATTGAAGAAAATTTCCAGGCAATAGAGAATGACATGAATTCGCGAAACAGTATATCAAAAAGGAAAACACCGGACGAAGGAACGTCCGCAGGAACAGACAATAAGACCCGCAAGAAGCGCGAGGAACTCTCTATTTCGGCGTGCAAGAGCATCAAAAAGGAAATTGTGAGTATTGTGGTGAAGTTTTAAATTAATAAATTAATAAACCACCATGAAAATTGAACAAAAAATGTTGTTTATGCTAAGAATGCAAAAAATGTCAAATTGCATTCCACTTATTGAAGCACACGCCAAAATCGTGCAAGCAATTCCGGTCACACAGAAAAACTTGATCACCGATATTGAGGAATTCATGATAACCAAAAAGAATATGCCATCTGACAAAATGTTATATTCCGATTATTTGCGAGTATTATTGCGCCATATGCCACCAAGAATGCTGCGGAACAGCGACCCTGACTGGATGTGGAAATGCCAAGAAATTTTCAGCAGTTCATTTCATGGGCGAAATTGTGGGGCAACTTTGTTGCCCCACGTGTAACTTCCACCCCACTGCGTATGCGGGGAGGAAGTTATACCCTCGGTTCCGATTAGCGTCACTAAGGGCAACTTCGTTGCCCTACGTATAACCACCAAAGGTGGTTATTTTCGCTGACGCAATGTAAAATACTTTTTACTAATTAAAGGAGGGATCATAAGGGGATAGCACCTGCGGTGCTACACTTCTCGGCGCAGAGCAACCAAAGGTTGCTCCACGTAACTGCCACCCGAAGGGAGGCAGTTATTCCATAGGGCGCCTTGAACCTTGGTTCCCTTAATTTCATGGAATTTAGTTATGGGGTTATGCGCGTTTCCCAAGGTGCCTAGAAGTGTAGCATAGGGCAACGAAGTTGCCCCACGTGTAACTGCCTTTGGCAGTTATACCTACGGTTTTATCCCATACAGCAATTGGTGATACATGTATAACCCCATAACTGCTAAAGTGCCCACAAAAAATCGTTGTCCACCGTCCATGTGTTTCATAAAATTGGCAATGGTTACTCGGTCTTCGACAAGACCAGGTATCAAAAATGGTTCTTTGAATTCCTTGGGAATTGTCGGCACAACACCTGAAAACAGACTCGATGACGAGCGCTCTATTTCAGCAAGAGACAAGTATTTAGTTTTAACTACAGTTCGTTTCCCCGTTTTGTCAATTTCATTTACATCTACTGACATGCATTTGTCTGAAAATTTCCGATTGGCATCTTCAAAAATATTGCTTGACCCGGCAGCATCAAAATCCGAGTATGCCGAATCAAGGATGCCATTTTTGCCTGTTTTGCCCTTGGACATTTTCACATTAATAATGGTGTGCCGGGGGACGGATAGTCCTGTTTTGATATCATTGCACATTATACCTGTTTCAGCAACATAGATGCGTCCTACAGGATGTGTGATGCCTGGCATTTTTCTCGAATTTTCGCCATTTAATATTTTGCGGTATTCGCCAATATCATAAATATTTTGTCCAACATTGACTTTGCTAAATTTTGGAGGCGTTATTAAACTCGAATAATTGGATTCCATCTTTTGCTATACTTATACCGATGACTCTTTTTTCAAAACCCGGTTAATGATTCGCTGATGTCCGTCAACAATTCCACCAATGCGTTTTATATATGACGCCTCTATTTCTCTTTGGCATTGTTTTTGTATTTTTGCCACACACGCTGCTCTATCGGTTGCGGATTCAATTTTATCGCATTCGGACATATTCTTTTTTTTACACAATTCAGCAAGTTTTGCTTCGTCCAAGGTTGCCATGTCTGCAATAATTTCTGCAATAGAATCGTTGCCGCCGTATTGAAACAACTTGGTGATTCCGGGATTTGTTTGCAGGTCCTTGTCGTTATTTACTATTCCCATGTTGACCAGCGTTTTCAGATTTGACAAAATGAGCATATTGCCGGACAAATCGCGATTGAAATTCACTGTTTTAACTATTTCAGAGTAGGGTTCTTTTAATGTGCGGATTTTGTCCATTTGTGCATTTACCTTGTCAAACAGGTTTGCTGTGTTTTCGGAATTTTCGGTGGCGTAATCGGGTGCCTCTGTGGGTGCAACTGGCGTTGTAGGCGTTGTGGGTGCAACTGACGTTGTTGGCGTTGT
>Ga0078894_10004387_pt1 | contig 10787 bp, 16 predicted proteins | sample LauGreSu1BDMLBSD_2_FD_67506 | JGI IMG/M metagenome (GOLD analysis project Ga0078894, IMG submission 67506) | Freshwater lake microbial communities from Lake Michigan, USA - Su13.BD.MLB.SD (version 4) (version 4) | ecosystem: Environmental > Aquatic > Freshwater > Lake | place: Lake Michigan... | reverse complement strand
TTGCACGTAGGCTGCTTGGCCTCCTCAAGGTCGTTCAACCAATCTTCAAACTCTTGTCCACTCATTGTTTTCTGTATTTAGCGACTTTCTTAGCGATTTTATCAGGCTGCTTAACAAATTGCTTGCCTTGGGCATTGCCCTCAGCTTTCGCTCTGTTAGTTGCAGCTTTTTCTCCAGCACTCAGTGCTCTCCACGCCTTTTTAGGCAAATACCGTTTCTTGCCCTCGCTTGGGCTACCGTCAGAAGTAGTCCACTCCTGCTCGGTCCATCTCTTCAAACTTTTCTGACTGGCCTTCATTAGTTCTTGTATCCTCCGCCAGCTTTTTTGTATTCAGAAGCAAGAAGTTGCGCTTTGCGAGCAGACCACTCTCCAGGGTCGCCACCACGAGTTCCAGCCTTTATCTTTTCAAACAAACGCTTACGCATACCAGGCTTAGTGTAGTTACCAGCTTCGTTAACCCTACTCTTCGCTTTCATCTTGTGACTGATTAAGCTTCAAAGTTACGAATGCAGGAATAAGCACTTTGGGATTCATTAGCTGAACCTTGAATCCAGTAATGCCATATCCGTCAGAGCCTTTTATTGTCGTGTTAGGCTTTACAACCCTGAATTTAGCATCCTTATAAAGGAGATTCTCAAGTTCTGACATAAGGCCAGCAAACTCTTTTGACTTGATGTCCCTTAACACATTGACACTCATAGTCGATGTCCCCTCTGGTATGAGAGCTTCCATTAAGTAGTCTCCAAATTGAGAAGCCTTATCCTTATCTAATGAGCCACTAAGTATTGTTTTAAAGGAAATAATGTCTCCTTCCTTTACGTTTGATAACGGAATATCAGACTGGATTACGTTTCCACTCTCGTCGTAAACATCAACAACGTCATAAAACTTTTTTCTTCCGCTAAAGAACTTGTACTCTTTGGCGCTCTTAGGCTGTTTCATTATTACGCTATTGAGCTTATCCTTTAAATATTCGGATAATCCAACATACGCTTCGCTTTTCTTTGTGTTTACTGCTTTATTTCCGCTAGATGTTTGATAAAAACTAGTGAGAAATCTATCTACACCACTACTTTTCTGTTCAGTAACCCCAATGTCCTCAAGGTTCTTTATGTTTTCAATAACCCTATCTGTTGCATCTTTATTATTTGATATTTCAAGCAGGGCTCTATCTGTAGTTATGGTTTCCTCTCCAGGAAGAGAGCTTATTCTTTCATTATATTGTTTTGCAAATGAAGCTTGAGTTGCCGCAAGGGATTCGTCTGGATTGCTTTTAAGCTTAAATGTCCTCCCGTCTACAGTAACCTCGCTCGGAAGACCACTTACAAGAGTTGGTATTTCTTCAGTACTGTCATATAAGTCAACTCTAGAAGTCACGTCATCATAAACATCACCTTCATCAGTTAATACGTGAACAACCTTTTCGTTAGCGTCAGTCTTTGCAGTAAGTGGCATTTCTGGGTCGATGCTCTTCACGGCAGACTTTGTGGTTCCGACATCCATCAAATCATCGGTAATACCAAAAGCAACCTCGTCAAACTTTTTAGACACCTTGGCGGCAGTCTTAGTGAGTGAGTTCATCACTTTTGCGCCCTTGAGCAATCCAAATCCAGCTCCAGCATTAAGTGGGTCAAGAAAAACATCAACACCAATCTTGGCAATTGGACTTGCATCGGGGGACATAAACACCTCAGAAGGAGTTCTTTGAGACGTGTTGAATGAGTCGTAATTAGGTAGGGCGTTAGCTAAATTAGCTGGCTTACCAGTTGCATACGCAAGTGCTTCAACCATAGCGGCTTGTGGGATTGCCGTAGTTTGTCCTATCGCATTTAGAGCCGCCTTAGGAAGTGCAGTCGCAAAATCAGCAACCTCAGAGGCATCCAATCCCTTTCCACGCATAGCCTTTGAACGGATAAACCTACCGATAGGTGAGTCCTGAGAGAATAGTCTTTTCTCCTCATTAGTGAGGTTGTCGTAATAAGCGTACTTTTCTCCAGTAGCCTTATTAGTTACAACATCAACCGTATCGAGTACGATATTACCAGCCGGAGCTTCGGTACTTTGAGTATCTTTTGGCTTGTTCTTTTTGCGAGCAATCATATGCCACGAGTGTACTTCTGTGACTTAGGAGGCATCTTCTTGCTGCCCTTAGAGCCAGCCCAGAAAAATTTATCAGCCCAATACGCAGCACTCATTTTGCCCTTTGCAATGTTCTTTGCGTGGCGAGCCTTGAAGCTCTTGCGAGCCTCTGGGCTATAGTTGTGTCCCATCTTCTGGTCTCCAAAGCGGATAAGCTTAACCTTATCTCCTTCTTTAGCTAGAACGATTCCTTTTTTAGTAGGGTGACTTGGGGTCTTCTTTGGTTTGTTAACCCCACTCAATCCATACTTCTTGAGCATATTCTGAATAGCCTCCCTGGTTTTCATATTACATCTGTTCTTCTACGGGTTGTACTTGTGCTTCTGGCTGAGCTGGCTGAGCTGGTTGAGCCATTTGAGCTCGCTCATAAGCCATCTTCATAAGTGACTCAATGTCGGGTTCTTGGAAAGAAATCGGTCCAGAATCTTTCTTGCGTTGGTCAATAAGTTTAGATTGCTGAGACGCTTGAATCTTCGTTCTGTCGTCCTTTCTGTCCTCCTTAAATGACTCCATATCGGCAATGATTCCAGCCTCAACAGCCTTGAGCTGCATATTCTGGCGGAACTCCTGCTCAGAAAGCTGAGCCTTGAGTTGGTATTCTGCCTGAAGCTTCTGGATTTCAGCTTGACTCTTGAGTTGCTCAATTTGAGCCTTCATTTGTCCAGCAATCTGTAGCTCTTGGCTTTTAGCTTGCGAAGACACAATAGCAGTCTGCTGATTGGCCTGAGCCTGCATCATACTATTCTGCTGAGCAATCTCCATCTGCTCCTTCTGGTAGCGCTTACGGCGCAGCGAGAGGAACTTATGGGCTTGGTTTGGATTCGTCATCTTGCGAGCTATAATAGCGTCTTCAATGCGAATCTCGTTTCTTGACAGGGCGGTGGTAATATGTTGCTCGATAAAGTACTTCTCTTTATCATCTGGCTCAACCTCAATGTTGATTCCAAAGTTGTGGAGCGAAATCTTATCCATTGACTCAATAACGTCAATGTTTGCTTTACCAATGGACTCAACGTAGTACTTGTACAGCGGAGAGCTCTTTGGTATGTCTTGAATCATCATAATGATGTCCTTAGCGATACCCTTGGTGATGCTATTAAGGGCTCTGTCCACATCGTACGTTGCTGTGTTGGATGCGTCAACAGCCATTTGCGTTACACCAACAAGTTGCTCAGAACGAGTGATGCCCTCTCTCTCGGGAACAACTCCAGTTACGTTTCTAATCTCATTGATGTAGAAGTTGTAAGCATTTACCAGTTGGGGAAGCTCACTAACGTATGCTGGCAAGGGCTGAATGGGTACGCCTTGAGCGTTGCCCTCCTCATCTCTTGAACGGTAGTATACAACACCCGTTGCTTCGTAGATGTCTTGAATCTCCAATGGGGTAAGCTCTCCGCCATCTCCCATACTTACGGCATTCAATCCTGCTACGTCAATGATAAGTCCGTATGGCTTAACACGTGCAATGAGTTGCTGAATCTTTAAGTGAATGAGTTGAATCTGGTCAGCCATCGGGCGGATGGTCTCAACGATGCTGTCCTCAACCATATTGTAGATTGAAGGAGCGTATACGTGGAAAGACATCCAAGTATCTTGAATGTTGTCCTTAGGACGAATCATATTCTCCTTGAGGCCGTAGTTCCAGATTACATCAGCACCAAGAATCTTCTTGCCAGCGTAGACCGTCTTGTAGGTCATCGTCTTCTTCTCACGCTCGTACTTACTGTTCTTGGGCGGCTCGTAATTACTTCCCTTCTTGTAGAATCCAGCATTACCGTGACGAGTGCGCTTCTTCTCAAAGTTCATATCATCAACACTGATGAACTCAAAGTCAACTACTGGAATGGTGAAGTCGTCATACTCGTAAACAAAGGTGTTTAGGTATGCATTGAAGTGGTTGTTTGCGTGAACAGAAGATGGGTTATCGTACTTTCCAGCATACGTCTGGGCAATTTCATAATACTGAGCCTCTGAATATTTATCACCAACCTCACGCTTGATTTCTCCAATCGTAGTGTAGATAATCTCGGCAGCGTAAACCATATCCTTAAAGTTGGATGCCTTTACGTGAGATGAGATTAAGTATTTGGGGTCTACATAACGAACCTTGATTCCCTCGTACGGGTCAAAGTATGTTCTGGTAGCTCCTATTCCAATTACAACCAAGTCCTCGCAGACTTTCTTTCTAATTTCAATAGGGTAGTCATTTTGGTCAAAGGTGAGCTCAACAGCAAGCTCTGCAGCAATCTCTACTGCCTGCTTGAAGTTCATCTCCATAATCATATCCAGCTCGTCCATTGAGTCTGGAATCTCCATACCTTCGGTTAGGTCTTGACCAGTGGTTTCTTTTACCTCGTCAATGAAGTCCTTAAACTTCATCATACCAACGAGCTTATTCTTGATTTGGTCTCTATCAGAATTTGCAATGGGGTCAGTAGCACGAATCTTCAACTCGTACGACTTGTTCATAATAGAGTTTACGATAACCTTAACAAACTTCTTTACAACAGGGATTGGCGTCCAGTCAAGGTTAAGTAGTGAGGTGTCGCCAGTTGCGTTAAGAAGCTGCTTGTATCTAGAGATGTTTTGCTTACCCTTGGCGTAGGCTCTGTTCTCCTCAATGCGCTCGCGGCGTGTTTGGTAATAGTTGTATCTCTTAGAGAACCATTCTGACTCAATAGCCTTGGCGTACATTAATCCATACTCGTCACTCTTTTTAATGTCTTGAGGAACGAGTGGTGTGGGAAATCCGCCAACTCTGGGTATGTTGTGTTGTTTCATCTGAAATGCATTTCGCAATACACAAAATTAGTAAATATCATCTAGAGCGTTTTGAGATAGTTCCGCTGTTGTCATAACGCCTTACAAATGGTTTTGAGACAGTTACCTTTTTCTCTTCCCTCGGCTGAACCTGCAGCCCAAGAAGTGCCAGACCAAGGCTTATTGTGTCGTCGTGTTTGGTTCTATTTTTAATGTCGTAGATAATTAAATCACGAAGGGTCTCGTTGAAAAAGAACTCTCCCATTTCACCAGTGTCGCTATTGATTCCAATGTGATTATTCACGTAGGCCTGAACAGCGTGAGCGTGTGCCTGAGCAATATCCTCAGAGTTCATAGGTATCCCATATTGAGCAACGCCACGTGATGATTTTGGGGTAAGGGCCTTGGGCCTCTTTAACACATATCCCATATATCCCCATTCTTCGACAAGCTTGTCAATCATTCTGCGTACGTTGTTTTCAATCAGCATTGGCACACCAAAGAATATTGATGCCATAAGCATTTGCTCATACGCAAGTAATGCAGTCTGTTCACGTGAATTGTATCTGGCGATACACATATTGCTTGGGTACTTCATATTCGCCCTAGTAACAATGTGCATAGAGGCACGAGAGCCCCTTCCGTCAACCGTGGCATCTACCTTATATGGGTCGACTCCAGCTACACCAAGCCAGTCATTAGCTGGGTATTTATGCGCTCCCCTTTCGTAGTATTTATTTCTATCCTCTGGCTCAAGAAAATGTGAAATCTGCCACGGGCCATTTGTCTCTGGGATGAACATAACATCACCAAACCTGTGGCCATCTATCCAGTGGAAGCGTCCTTGAGTATATGGTCTTACCTCAAGCTCATTGTTGTAGAACATCTGCTCGTTGAGCTTTACGATGTCAAAGATTGAGCTTTCGTTAAAGTCCATAAATGCCTCGTCAATGTCAAAAGGCATCTGTCGTTTCTCTTCTGCATAGTCGTCAGAATTACCCTTCAATGATTCACGTTGCGCAAGCAAGAACGTCTTACCGCCATAGTTTAATGACTCACCATCAATGCTGATAAATGGCTTCTCTGGGTCTTCTACAATGCTGCGACCGTATTTATCAAGTATTACGGTTTCGTATGCGGGAATGAAGATTGAATAAAGACCAGAGCCAGTCCTTCCAGATATTGGGTCTCGCTCTGTCGGGTTGGACATATAGTATATCTTCTTAAATCCAGAGCCACCTTGATTCATTGGATTCACAGTAGAACCCATCATACACTTGCCGATAATCCTAGTCCTGTCAATAAGACACTTCTTAGTTACCTGCCAGTTTTTCCATATGTCATTAGGTGTCAGCCACTTACCAGCTTCGTCGTGAATTAAGCGCTTGAGTTTTGCGCCGTCATAAGAGTTGGTCTTCGTGGCCTTGAAGTCAATTCGTGTATTTAACGCACCAGACTCCTTTACCGTTTTCTTCTTTTTGCGTGACGCTGGCTCCCTAAATGTGAGCTCACTCTTTGGGTCGGAGTTTGAGTCACTGATTGGTTTAAAGAAAAAGGGATAGTTTCTGTAGATGTTTACCACCTTATCCTTAAACAAAACATCACGAGCGTCATCGTTTGTCTTGGAAAGCATACCAAACCACGATTCGTAAGTCTGGGTTGATTCGTCAACAAGCTCGGCGGTAGCAATGGATGACCATCCAGCTCTTCTGTTCTTAACGTGAACCTGCCCAAAGCATCTTGGGTCTACTCTGCACGCCTCCCAATGAATAAACAATTTCCATTGCGGCTGTATAAAGAACGGATACCCAAAATCAAACTTTGACCATTGAAGAAACATATAATGCTTTCCTGTGAGATACGTAGGAGTTCCGTTGTTGTAAAACCAAACACCGTACTTACGTCTATGAAACTCACGCTCAACATAAGGCTCGTATCGCTGCTTAAACTCTTTAGGCTGCTCATCCCATTCGTCTTCTGAATCAATAGCCGCTAAGGCTGGAGGAAGCTCAACTCTATCCCACATCTGCTCCTCGACTGGCTTGTCGTGGAACATAATATCCTTGTGCTCTGGAACCTCTGGCAACTGAATGGATAATCCATCTATATAAACAATCTCGCCCCTAGTGTCGTTGGGGCAGATGTTTATGATTTCACCATTCAGAAACGCCATTACTTACGGGCGTATTTCTCAGCAAACCCCGGCTTAAACTCACGAATCTCCTCATCGTCTGCAGCTTTTACGTGCTCCTCTTTTAGGCGGGCCTCCAGCTTTTCGTATTCAACGATTAAATCCTTACAGTTCATAAAAGCCTCTTTTATTGACTGCAGCTCATTCTTTCTTGCGGAGCCCTCAGCTTCTGCGCTAACGCCCCTTCTAATATCAGATATGTAGGAGTCAATAGCCCCCTGAGTTGCCTCAAGGAGTTCTTGCATCTTCCTCTTTACACTCCAATCAATCCGCCTGCTCATACACGACAGTCAAATCTTGAAGCCTCATTCTCCAAAGCTTCTCATTATTGATTACAAATTCGCAATCGGAATTAGGGGTGAATCCAACGAGGTCACCAATAGATACGCCAAGCTCGTCACCAAGCTCATTCATATACTTTATGTATCCTCTGTCCTCAACCTTCTTCTCAAATCCAAGGAAAAGGCCAGATTCGCTTTTCACTTCTTCCTTGGCTGGTGGCGTCAGAAATATGAAGTCACCAAGAGTGTGAATGACTCCATCGTGTTCATATGCGTAGCAAAGCGAGTTGTACCCACCAGCGCTTTCATATGCGACAAGGAAAAGGTCATCTGCAATTTGAAAGTTCTCATTGAATATAATTGAGTGATGAAAGTACAGCCTGTCTCCAATTGAAACTGGGCTATTTACCTTTACGGGTAATTCAACCACTTCGCCATAAAAAGCTCTGTGCTTGTGCGGTTCAAACTTAGTGTCAATAACAAGGCTGACACCGTTTTTCAATTTAATTTCATTGGTAAACTTGTTGTCTACACGGACAACAAATTGTCTCATTGCTCTCATAATCAATAGTCTAAATCGTATTCTTCAGTGATGGTAGAGCCGTTGTTTGAGTATATCGTCTTCCAGATATAACGCCCATCACGCTCTCTTGACAACCATATCTCGTATGATATAGCGCCAGATTCGCTTACGATTTTCTTAATCTCATCAATTTTCCCATTTATTGGGTGCTTCAGTTCGTTTCCGATGACGAAGTGCATTCCTGCCTTTAAATCACCAATCGTGAGCTTTCTAATAATCGCCCTCGTCGGTCTCGTCCTCGATGTTTTCTGAAACCCCTCCGAAGAAGTCCACGTCTGGGAGCTCTCGGAGAATATGTGTTTCAAATCTAGAATCATTCTCTTCGTTGATTAAATTTTTAATATAATGCCAATCCTCATATTCAGGATAGGAATTAAAACAAAGATAGTGAGTTGGCTCGTATTCCTCAAATGGTGGGCAAGCGAAGGCGATAATCCTTATGTCGGGACATCTGTGCTGGATTTCCTCAAGCATTTCCGCTAAATACTTTATTTGCTCAAGGCTGTCTTCCACGAGCTAAAAGTACGAAACTATTACGGGGGTGTTAAACCCTCTCCTATGGTTCCAATTTCAGCGTCAACCATCGCAATCTTCTCAACGTGTACGTATCCACCAGTTATGGTTGCGGTGTCTGAGTTGACGTGCATTTTGATTTCAAACTTGTTTGTTGAGTTTGTCACATCAGCGTTAGACACGAATACAATTTCAGAAAATATGATGAGCTTGTATGTTGAAATAAGTTTATCAACGGTCGTTGCCTGGGTGCTTGAACCAACCTTGTTAATCTGTGCGTAAACGGTAGTAGTTGGGGTCAGAGTGTCTTCAACTCTAAGCGATGCAGAAATCTTGTAGTAGCCAGATGCCAGCACAAGCTGGTTTAGGTTGTTTACACTAATTTGACCATCGGCGTCAATCGGGAGGTTGTTCGCTGAAGATATGTCAATCTTGGTTGATGCAGTTGCAAGAGCCTGTGCATCAGGACGAGCTACATATTGCGGCATAACCTGTGCAATTGAAGAAAGGGTACGAACCTTAACCTCTTTGCTTACCGTGTCGTGCACAAGGAAAGTAAGGAGCGAGCTTGAGTCAACACCAGGGTTACCAAAGTAAAACTTGTTTGTTGCTCTTACCGCCAGCGTGCTGATTTTCAAAGCAGCCTCATTGCCAAGAGCATCAGCAACAGCCTTTTCGCTTGTAGTAATCGTATTTGACTCTACGCGAAGGATTTGCTGGTATATGTCCTTTATTGCGCTTGTTGATATGTTTGATGCCATCGCCTTTAGTTTTCTCTGTTCTACAAATTTACGAATTGCTTACAATGTCAAATAAAGCAATGCGGATGAGAACATTACAAAATATGTGGCCATAAACACATCGAGCTGCGTCATTTTTTTGAAGCTGGGCTTGACAAGGAGTTTACGATTGAGTTCAGCAATGACTGAATCTTGCTTAGCCAGGGACTGACTTGCTTGATAATACTGATGATATTTGAATTTGTAAGCTTCATTGTATGCTTTTATTGTTGAATCCATAGACAGGAATCGCTGGTTCATAGCTACAGCCTGGCCTTTCGTCATTACGACTACGGTGTCGTTATTTTCTATTCGTTGAATCGGGTACGATTGCGAGTACATCGAAAGGCTGCACAGGAGCAGACTTGATAGTAATAATCTCATTTTGCATTACTGTTACTTGTTCAACGAGGTGCTCTTTCTCTTCTTCCAGGACTTCAATTGTTTGCTTCATTTCGCTAATCTTGCCAGAGACCACTTGGTCGGCCTTCGCAGAAACAGCACTAGCTTGTTTCATTGTCTGGTTTGATTTCTCAATAATCAAATCTACTGGGTCAACCGCTTTAGCTGGTTCGTTTTTCTTAGCTATTAAAGCACCAACTGTGATGCCTGCGGCAAGGAGAAGAACTGTACGTGTCATTTCGTTTGAAGAAGCATTTCGTTTTTAGCACTTGTGTAGGCCAGGGCAGAATCAAGTCTACGAATGTGTTCAACGTACTTGTCAACTTTTACCTCGAGTTCAGAAACTCTAGTTTGACATCTGTCGTCAACCTTCGTATTCATCATCTTCTGGTCTACATAAAGATAGCCTATAGCAACCAGACCTATAAACGCAATAGCAGCTACTGGATTCTTCTGAAATTGCTCAAAAGAAACGGGCATTTTCATTTCTTGGTGAAGATTTTACCAGCCTCGGCAATGCCAAGAGCTCCGATAGTAATAATGACAAACGAGTTAAAGATTGTATCAGTGATAATCAACTCTCTACCAAGTATGCCAGTAACGACATCAGCACCAGCGAAAACACTCATTACTGCAAACGACAAAAATCCAATGATGGTCTTCTCGTTCCAGCTGTTGTCATCTTTAAAAATCTCCAAGAACTTCATACTGCTTTTATTTTACACAAAGATAAAAAACTGAAAAATAAAAGTTTTCAACAAAAGAAAAGCCCCACGAGGGGGCTCAACTTGCTTCACGTCGAAGAATGTATTACTTCACAACCTTCAGTTCGGGAGTCTCCTGCTCTTGAACGGTGAACTCACCAGTCTCAAGGTTGAGGGTTCCGTGGCCGTGCTCTTCTGCAAGTTCGTTCATCAGAGACTGAATCTCCTCACCGCTCTTGCGAAGTTCTGCAACGAGGGCCTCCTGACGTGCTGCGAGGTCTTTCTCGCTTACGTAGAGTGCACCAAGTTCCATTTGGATTTGTTGCTGCTTAGCACGAATCTCACGTGCAGAATTTAATTGGGCTTCAGAAATCTGTGCCATAGTGAATTAAGATTTGGGGTTATTGTTTAGCAGTCTACAGCGTCTTCGTAGC
>Ga0078894_10004386_pt1 | contig 10788 bp, 11 predicted proteins | sample LauGreSu1BDMLBSD_2_FD_67506 | JGI IMG/M metagenome (GOLD analysis project Ga0078894, IMG submission 67506) | Freshwater lake microbial communities from Lake Michigan, USA - Su13.BD.MLB.SD (version 4) (version 4) | ecosystem: Environmental > Aquatic > Freshwater > Lake | place: Lake Michigan... | reverse complement strand
GAGAAGAATGAGAAGAATGAGAAGAAAAAGTAAAAACTTTATATTTTTGTAATATAAAGATGTCGGACGAACGAACATTCAATACACTACTTGGTGATACGGAATTCGCTAAACAACAAGCTGTTCGTTTTAAAGCCTCAAAAGTGGAAATCGAAAAAAAAGATTTACCAGAAATCTTTAACCCGTTTGACGAATGGGGTTTTTATCTGGCACGAGTCAAAACACAAGGAAACTGTGGATGTTGTTGGGCGATGGCAACTTCCAAAACACTCTCTGAACGATACGCCCTTCTGTCACAAGGAAAACTAGCAGTTGAACTGTCACCCTATATGATGGTTATGTGTGAAGGAACCATTTTTCCGTCTGTACCACATGACAAATTAGAAAATATTAATATGGAAGCGCATACAGCAGGTGCATGCAATGGAAATACGTTATTTACAGCGATGAACTTTTTATACGCTGTTGGATTATGTGATACAACATGTGTTAATCGAGGTAAATTTAGCGAATATGGCATTAAAGAACTTGATACCATTGAAGACCCAGAAAATGTTCCCATGTGTCAAAGTATTCTTGGTAATAATTATGATCGATGTTTAGACCGTGAAAAAGCTGTTCGTTTTTATCGAACTATCGCAGGTTATCAAGTTGCTAGTGATATTGAATCGATCAAACAAGAAATTTATAAATGGGGGCCAGTTTCAGCCGGCTTTCAAATTTATGATAATTTTATGGAAGGGTACGATGGAACAACGATCTATATGGGACCAGATGAAAAATCAAACGTCCGAGGAGGCCATGCGATCGAAATTCTAGGATGGGGAAAAGAAAACGGTGTTGATTTTTGGTGGATTTGTAATAGCTGGGGAACGGATTGGGGTCTCAATGGCTATTTTCGAATGAAAATGGGAATTGAAAAATGTCAACTTGAACAAAATGTGGTTGGATTCATTCCAGATTTTCCAGGTTTTTCGATTGGAATGATGCAATATGAATTAAATAAAAATGCCGAAATGGAAGAGTTACGGGCATGGATTGGCATTGATTCGATCACTGGCTATAAATTTACAACTATTGCTGAAATTACGGATGGAAAATTGAAAGGAAACTTAACACCATTAATGGACAAAAAACGCATTCCGGATATGAAAAAAGTATGGATTGGAGAATTTGATCCTTCACAAAACGAAATTTATTATGGAGTATCGTCTTTTAAAGAAAATGATACCGTAACAACAAAAGAAATTATTATTGTATGTGGAGTGCTATTCGCTTGTTATATTGGAGGAAGATGGTTAAAAATTTTCAGGAAGAAGTAAATCATCGATGACATAAATAACGCCATTATTGCGAACAATGGTAGGAGAAACAATGTGACACTCGATTCCGTTATCAGCGCCATTCACTAACAAAGGCATTGTTTCGCCATTATTGATAAAAGTTAATTTAGAATAATCATCTTTTGTTTGAAGAATGGAAAGTTTTTTACTACGAAGCGTTGCTTCGTCCACCATACGAGGTAAAATGTGAACATTCACTAATTTTACAATCGATCCTCGGTCAAGGTTCATAAAAAACTCGTCATTAAAACGCATTCGAAGCATCGAATCAGGGCATGCAAATAACGTGGATCGAAACTGTTGCTGGTCAACAATCACATCCATCTTCGCCGTACGAAGAAGATATAATAAAATAGTAAAATCACCAGTAGAAGCAAGATAGCCAGCGACACTATCTTTCTGATAACGATAAGGCTGATTAGGAATATACCGTAAATCGCCAACAGAGTATGTTTGAACTAAATCTTGGTATGCATAATAACCACTTGCTGATGTCATTTCTTTATATAAATTAAATATTTATATAAAGAATTTTATACAATATAAAATGAGTACGTTTGGAATTTCACAAAACTTTCGAGCAACTTCTATTGTTGGTCGATTTGGACGAACTGTTGCCCCAGAACCGGAAAAAGTAGTCGAAGTCGTTGATGACGAAGACGATGATTATAGCGAAGAGGACGAGGACGATGAAGATGACTCTAAAAAATCGAAAGCATCTAAAGTGGCGAAAGCATCTGTTGTAGCCGCATCGTCGGCTTCAAAAAAACTCGATGAGCGTGTTGCGTGCTCCACTCAATTTGCATCTTTCAATAATCGTTACGCCGAAAAAACTGCTGATCACCATTAAACGAGATAAGAATATAATATTTTTGTTAAAATTAATAACAAAAATCTATTAAAAAAGATCATTATTGCTTTTTCTGTCTTAACATTTTATCAAATTCTGACATCGTAGCATAGGGATGATTACCGTAGAATGTTTGAGGTTTATCATCTGTAGGAAAGGGTTGGCATAGAGCGACTGGTTTTGTATTTTTCATGAATTGTGTTCCAAACGCATATACGGAAAAGACAGGAGCGGTGACACCTGTACCGTATGTTTTTCCGCTATATTTGTGTAAGTTCGAATAGTCAAATGTCCGATTGGAAGAAGCAAGACTTGATTGATATTCCATTCTTTATTGTTGAAGAATTTTTAAATTTTAAAATGCATATTTTGAATTATAAATATTCAAAATAAATACCCCAGGCAGGACTCGAACCTGCAACCTTTTCCTTAGAAGGGAAACGCGCTTCCATTGCGCCACAAGGGTTTTTTATATCATAATATATTTTTATATAGTATATTTATTTTTAATTTTTATCATTTTTTATCATCATTTTACGGCTTTCGTACAACACGTCGAGCAGCTGTCTTTGCTGCCGCCGCAGGTACAGTAACAGAAACTGCGGCTGTCGCTGCAACCTGTGGCTTTTCATCTTCTTCATCATCGCTTCCCTTCACAGAATCTTCATCATCATCGTCGTCATCGACGTCATTCTGTTGAGCAGACGAAGAAGATGAAGACGACATCACGACTGATGATGATTGTTGAGGCTTCCGAAGAAGACGCTTAGGAGCAGTGTCAAACATCTTTACTTCTGCTTCGTATACCTTAATTTGAAGGCTAATCTTTGCGCCAATAAAGATGCTTTCAATTTTAATAGCGGCTGTTGCATAACACGACTTGCTCAGAAGAGTCATTGGGTCAATATCAACGCCATTTTCGTCACAAAACGGAGTTGAAATAGTGTCATTTTTCTTGTTTTGAAGAACCTTCGGGTAAAGAACGGGACCCGATCCCTCGACAATCTTACCCTTGTCCTTCTTGTAGTAAAGTGGTGAAAGCTTCTTCAAGTCAGCTGCTTCAAGTTCATACTTTCCAAAACTGTCACGATTATCAAGGAGATATTTCTTGATGTGTTCAACAATTCGGTCAAACGTATCGACCCATTCCTTTTCTTCCTTGGAAGGACCGTCGCGATTATAGAGACACAGCGAAAGAGTGTATCCATCCGTTTTTCCGGTTTGCATGTTTGTGTTTGGAGATAGACCAAAGGAGTACACGCGATTCGTCTGAATGACGAGTTCGCCGCACGAACCATCCGGATTACGTGTTCCAATAGGAATACGCTTAAACACCACCGTGCTGTTCGGAATGGAACCATCCTTGGGCTTACCAAAGATCATTTTGTTTACGTCGTAGCCAGGAGCCAAAGTGAGTTGAGTGTTTTCGAAAGACATCTTGTGAGTTGTTGGGTTTTTTGTTTTATATATCTAAGTATTTATTTTTAAATAATCATTTTTAAATTTTTAGCACAATTAGAGGTCAAATTAAATTTAAAAATTTTGCTAAAAAATTATATTCTTTACTTTATTATATATTCTTATAATAAATGGCATTTACATGGGGAGTAGAATTTGAAACCAATCTTCTTTATCGCAATTCTCATGGTAAAAATCGACAAACAATATGGGACCGAAATAAATTAAAAATAACGAGTGAACTATGGGATGTAAAATTACATCAACCCAATCCGTCTGATCAGAAATATTGGGTTGATGGCAAACCAAGTGATAATACAAAAGGATTGTTTAATTTAGAAGCCCAACTAGGTGTCTTTAAAGGCTTTAACGGATTAGACAAGTTTGATAAATATCTTAAGAAATTAGATAAAAAACTAAAAAAGTCTGTTGAGAAAGGACGCTTTCAAACAGACGATGATAAAAAATATAAATTGTTTGGATATGATATACAAGATAGTCCAGAAGGTCTTTTTTTAGATAGGCGTTCAAAGATACCAGGTGCTTATCCCGATCACGATAAATGGGTTGGTTATCGTAAGACTCTTAACCCATACGACATTGTAGGAAAGCCTCAGCTTACGATGTCTTTTCAACTTTCTTATCTTCCAAAATTATTTAATGTATTAGATGGATCAGAAGAATTTACAGGCTATTATGCCGATATTATAATGGAAAAGTGGAAGTTAAAGAAAAAAGACAACACATTATATGGTTTTATTCTTTATTTATGTCATTACTATAATCGATATCTTCATTATATCAAACACAAAGGATTGTTTCATTATTTTAAAACAGCCTTTTGGTTAAAACCCAGAACCAATCCATCTACTTTATACAATTCTCTTAAAAAGTGTCAGCAAAAGAAATTGCGAGAATTAGCTGTTTTATTGGACAAAGAGGATGAAAACGAATATAATAATGATGTAGCTAAATATATTATATACATTCGTAACATTCTTCATCGTATTGAGGAGTCTCTTTCGACTAAAAACTGTATTTATTCATCAGGTATTGTTGGCATTAATAATTCATTGTATCATTATGACGAAGAGTCAATTGAAATGTATTTTGGTATGGAGAAACATTCTGATCATATTAAAAAAAATATTCCATGTGTTGATCCATATGAACATGATGATGACATGGAAAAAGATCCACTTCCAACTTTATCATCATCCGATGGAGAATCATTTTTTGCATCATCTGGTTTTACTAGTGTATGGGAATGGAACTCAACCGGAAAGGGCGAAGTTGTTTATGAATTTCGAGATTTACAAGATTTATTTGGAATTGCATTAGAAGGAGAAGGTGAATTAGATAATCCAAATTTTGAATCATTTTTTAAATTTGATATGTATACTCCTACCCAATTCTCTGAAATGATTCGTATGATCTTTCATTCATTTTTTCGTTACGTCTTTTCAGACGATAAAAAAACAAAGAAAAGTGTAAAGAAAACTACAAAGAAAAGTGTAAAGAAAACTACAAAGAAAAGTGTAAAGAGACGAAGTCCATGCAAAAGCGGAAAAGAGATCAATAAAAAAACAGGAAGATGTGTAAAGAGTTGTAAGCCAGGAACAAAACGATCTAAAAAAACAAGAAGATGTTTAAAGAGTTGTAAGCCAGGAACAAAACGATCCAAAAAATCAGGAAGATGCGTAAAGAAAAGTTTGACAAAGAAAACAAAGTAAATTATAATTGTTCATAAAACAACATGTATGTTTCTGGTAAGCATGTTTCGTATTGTTCTTTTGAGATTAAATTGACTTTTGTATCATCGATTAGATAATGGTCATCTCCTCTCTCCACTCGACATACATAATGACCTCCTCCAAGTACTCCATAGTGTTCAACTGTTCCTTTTAAGCGATAGCGAAAAGATCCTAGTGTGAGATTGATTGGATATTCAATCACTTTTTTTGAAAAGTATTTATTTAACGAGATAGCAATGACATTGGAAACTGCTCTTATTTTTCGATGTTCATTCAAAGTTGTTTTTTGTTTGCATCCATCACATAATACACCTGATAGTTCACAAGATGTTTGCATCAATTCAGAGAAAGAATCGTTAAGTAAAATATTATAAGTAGTGTCTATTTTTTGTTTTGTATGATGACATTCTTTGCATACGGTTGTAATTTTGTATTGACATTCAAATAACTTTTCAAGTGAAAGCGAATCAACCATCAATACAAAATATTCACTGCTGCTTTGGTTTGGTTGAAAATTTTGAAGAGAACATAAAAGTTTTGTGGTAAATAATACGTTCCACTTATCATTTAAAATGTCGTTACAAAATTCAAGAAAGAGAGGGTGAGGTTTGTCGATAACAAAACGAATAAAATAAGGTGACGACAATAAACATTGCATCAACGAATTAAAATAACAAATTGCGCCTGTATTTTGAAAGCCAATAGGGGGTATGACCGTTTTTTGTAGATCCTCTGTAGTATGAAAAGACATAATATTTATTTATATATTATTATATAAATTCCTTTAAACATGTCTTCTAAAATGTCAGAAACAATTGCAAAATGGATCGATATAAAAGAAAAGATCGCTGAACTTGAAAAGAAACATGAAAAATATAGAAATATGATTCAAGATTTTATGGAAAAAGAAGATATGACAGAACTTCCCTATGTTGATAGCAATAACAAAAAGTATTCCATCAAAAAATCAATACTTCATCGAGAAACACTATCAAAAAAAGATATACCATCTCATCTCTGGGATCAGTATCATAAAACATCGTCCTATACCATGCTACGTCTAAGCGAAAAAGAAAAGAAAGAAAAGAAGGAAAAGAAAGAATGTTGAAAACTTTACTTACGTGTCTTTTTGGGAGCATAGTTTTCAGCGCCGCCAGTGTGACCAAGACGTCTTGCAACATCAACAGAGTAACCAGTAGGGCCAGGGCATGAACGATCAACATAGGTGACACAGTCCTTGTCAAGGTATGCACTGTTAATACCAACATGATTAATGCATGAGCCATGAACAAGTGAGTTATAGTTTGGAACTTCGTACGAGACACCCTTAAACACTGGAACAATATTAAGACCAATAGGGGCTGGTGATTGATAAGGGGCAACTGCTCCACATCCGAGAGAGCCAAATTGATACTTTCCTAGCGTATTGTAATTACAAACGGTTCGTTGAACGTATTCCGTCATTGTATTTTATATAATAAAAAAAATATAATATTTTTTTTAATCATTTATTTTTTATAGACAGAAAAAATTGTAAAATGTTTAAGTTCACGTTCTGTTCTCCACAATAAATTATTACTTAGTTGTGACAGAATTCGTTCATCTTTATCTGAATTACCTGCTGTCACAAAAAGTTGTCCATTACCACTAAAATGTGTAATCGCTTTCTTAATCAATTTTTCACGATACTCACAAATGGTCGAATATACATCAGACGCCATAACCGGTTCGCCATCAACTGCCAATACATAAACATAATCTTTGTCCTCATTTTTGTCGTGTTCTTCATCTTCGTCCTCCTCTTCGTCCTCTTCATCTTCTTCATCATCCTCATCTTCTTCTTCGTCCTCTTCTTCATCATCGTCGTCTTCGTCCTCTTCTTCGTCCTCTTCTTCGTCCTCTTCTTCGTCCTCTTCTTCGTCCTCTTCATCATCCTCTTCGTCCTCCTCTTCTTCATCGTCATCATCCTCTTCTTCGTTCTTTTCCGTATCGTCCTTCTCCGTCTTATCATTGGTCATAACATCCGTCTCCGTCTCATCCTTCGTCGTATTGTCATCGGCATTTTCATCAATAGTTGTCGATGAAACATCCTTTTTTTCGACAATGTGAAAAGTTTCAGTGGTCAATTCATTAGAAGTAGACATATTTTTATAGAATGATGTATGTTTTAAATTGTATTATTGTAAAAAATAGATGGGTAATTTTGACAGACAAAAACGTCCTTAAAATTTAAAAATGATAATATAAACAATATTACAAAATATAATACAATAAAAAGATTGATTTATATAAAAGATGGATAGTGTTTCTGATATTCTTGGAAACACGAAAGTTCACGGAGACTATCATACGCATGTAAGCATGATTCAACCTCTCGGAAAATTTCAAATCAGTCGTTCGAATATGGAAAACTTTTGGGAAAAGTACTGTGCAGATATTGAAGACACTGATGATGATGAGAAGAACGAGAAGGTTTCTTATGGTATCGCTGAAAAAATCCAAACCTATTTACCAGTCCTTGTTGACATTGATATTAAGATAAAATATACAGAAGACAAAGATATGACTCGATTATACACAGATTATCAATTGGAAAGCGTTGTCCGTGATTATCAAGAAGTACTGAAAAACATTGTAGACAAATGCAAACCTTCTAACCTCATATGCTTTGTTCTCGAAAAACCTGCTTATAAAGTAACCAATGGTGATAATGAATACATTAAAAATGGCTTTCATCTTCACTTTCCTTACACATTCTTGTCTAAGAACGATCACGAAGCACATCTCCTCCCACGTGTCAAGAAGATGATTGATAAAAGCCGAGTGTTTGAATCGATAGGCGTCGAGAAATCTGGCGATCTCGTCGATGATTGCTACGTACGAAATCCATGGTTGCTTTATGGAAGCAAGAAATCTGAAAACATGCAGGCCTATAAATTGACTCGAATTCTTGATCATGAACGAGAAATAATGTCTCTTGAAGAAGCCTTCAAAGATTGTAAGATTTACGATGATCATGAATCTGAAATTCCTTTGAATGGTCGTTTCATGTACTATCTTCCACGTGTTCTCAGCGTAGTTTCATGGTGTAGACCTGTCTGTGAAGTAAAATCAAATCTTCCAAGTTTGCTTAAAATCAATCCATCCTCTTCCTCCGATAAAAAACGAAATTATATTGTTAAAAATATGACAGAAACTCTTGACCGTGCCAGGAAATACATCAATATTTTGTCAGATAGCCGAGCAGAGTCTTATGCCGACTGGTTACAGGTTGGATGGGCTCTTTACAACATTTCGAATGGTTCAGAAGATGGAATGATGATGTGGCTTTCTTTTTCGTCTCGTTGCCCAGAAAAATTTGATGAAGCCCATTGTATCTCGACATGGGAAAAGATGGAAGTTCGAAATATGACGATTGGCACTCTTGCTCATTTTGCAAAGGAGGATAACCCGATTGAGTATACTAAAATCGTAACATCATATTCTGATGAGTACATCAAACAAAGTCTTAACGGTAGTCATCATGATTTGGCAAAAGCATGTTTTGAACGATATGGTAACGAGTTTGTGTGTGCGAGCATCGTTCAGAATCGATGGTATAGATATCACAATCATATCTGGCGCCCGACCGAAGAAGGTGTTTTCTTGCGACAAAAGCTATCCGATGAAATTGTGAATGCTTTTTCTGATAAGGGACGGGAAATTTTTGAGAAGATGTCGACATGTGAAGAGTCGGAGAAAGATATGTATGCTTCTCAACAAAAATTGGTACAGAAAATGGTAACATGTTTGAAACAATCACCGTTTAAAACTAATGTAATGAAAGAATGCAAAGAAGTTTTTTACAACGAAAATTTTATAAAACAACTCGACAAAAACCCGTGGCTTATCGGGTTTCGCAATGGTGTGTATGATTTGAAATCAAACATCTTTCGACCTGGTATTCCAGAAGATTATTTGTCGATTCAGATGCCCATTGACTATTCTGAGTATAGTGAAGACGATAGTCTTGTTCAAGATGTTCACGATTTCTTTGAAAAGATTTTCCCAGATGCCGAAGTTCGTCGATATTTTATGGATGTATCAAGCGAAGTATTCGTGGGAGGAAATCGACGAAAACATGTTTACTTTTGGAGTGGTGAAGGTGATAATGGAAAGAGTGTGACAGAACTGTTTTTTGAGAAAATGTTTGGAGAGTATGCTGTAAAACTTCCGACGTCTCTTATTGTTGGAAAACGTACACAGAGTAGCGCTGCATGCCCAGAATTGGTTCGTGCCGGAAATGGTGTTCGTTGGGCCATTCTACAAGAACCGGATAAAAAAGACGTGATCAATATCGGTATTCTAAAAGAACTTTCCGGTAACGACTCGTTTTTTGCACGTGGTCTTTTTCAAGCAGGTGGTGAGATTGAGCCGATGTTTAAGCTTAGTGTCATTTGTAATGACCCTCCTAGCATTCCTTATAGTGATCAAGCAACATGGAATCGTATTCGTGTGATTCCATTTGAAAGCACATTCAGCAACAATGCACCTGTCACATATGAAGAACAGCTTCAGAAGAAAATCTTTCCAAAAGATGCAAACTTCTCAGAAAAGATTCCGTCTCTCATCAAACCTTTCGCATGGGTGTTGCTCAATCATCGAAAGAAAGGTCCGAAGTTTGTTGAACCCGAAAAGGTCAAACTTGCAACAGACTTTTACCGGAAAAAGAACGATACTTACCGTCAATTCATCGACGAGCGTATTATGCCTTGCGAGACAGGTCGTATCAATCTTCACGAGTTGTACACGCTCTTCAAAGAATGGTATCGCGAAAGTGTTCCAGGACAAGCCTTGCCAGTTAAGAGTGAAGTCAAAGAATATTATACAAAGTTGTGGGGAGAGCCAGAACGCGGGGGTGTCTGGAAAGGTCGTCGCCCTATTACAGACGAAGATCGTATTAGCAAAGGAGAAGTACTTGTGTTATCAGAAGAAGATTTGGTTGCCTAAAAACATTATTTTATTTATAAATAAAATATGAGATAGGAAAGTCTGAAAAATAAAAATGAAAATAAAAATGAAAATTATATATTCATATATTCCTCTACTCGAATATGGCATTCATTCGAAACTCTCGCTCCTTCACGTCTGAACAATTTGATGTGGTTGAAAGCATTGCAAAGGCTTTCTCTTCGTCCGAGAAAAAGACTGATTCAAAGCCCACCGAAGTGTACGACTCATATCGTACTCGTCCGTGTTCGTTCGGACCGAACTGCAATCGTGGAGAGTCGTGTACGTATGCGAACGATTCTACGAAGCTTGTCCCTATGAGATGCAAATTTGACAGCAAATGCTTCAACAGAGGGACTTGCACACGCTTTCACACGGGTCAGACGATGGATGA
>Ga0078894_10004385_pt1 | contig 10788 bp, 9 predicted proteins | sample LauGreSu1BDMLBSD_2_FD_67506 | JGI IMG/M metagenome (GOLD analysis project Ga0078894, IMG submission 67506) | Freshwater lake microbial communities from Lake Michigan, USA - Su13.BD.MLB.SD (version 4) (version 4) | ecosystem: Environmental > Aquatic > Freshwater > Lake | place: Lake Michigan, USA... | reverse complement strand
GATATCTGGGAAGCGCGTCAACATGATGCTTCTACTTCCCCTGTACCACCTATAGAAAAGCTATTATTTGATGGTCAATCCATCATGGTGCAAGTAGTGAAAGATCCTATAGGCACTAAAGGTGCACGACTTTCTACTCAAATTTCAATTGCTGGTCGTATGTTGGTGTATTTACCTCAAGACAGTCATATCGGTATTTCGCAACGCATAGAAAATGAAGCAGAACGTATTAGCTTAAAAGAGAAATTACAAAAGCTAGTACCTGAAGATGAAAAAGGTGGTTTCATCATCCGTACTATGGCAGAAGATGCGAGTGATGCTGATTTACATATGGATGTAAGTTATCTAAGAAAAACATGGAATAACATTAGTCAGCAAAGTAAAAAAACTGGACCACCTGCTTTGCTGTATCAAGATCTCAGTTTGGCGCAGCGTGTATTACGTGACTTTGTCAATGATGAAACTGCGACTATACAAATTGATTCACGTGAAAATTTTGTCAAACTCTCTGAGTTTGCAACTGACTACACACCTTCCGTCTTGCCTAAGATGGCGCACTACACTGGCGAAAGACCATTGTTTGATTTATATAGTGTAGAAACAGAAATTGAGCGTGCATTAGGTAAACGTGTTGATTTAAAGTCGGGCGGCTATCTCATCATTGAGCAAACAGAAGCAATGACAACGATTGATGTCAATACAGGTAGCTATGTCAATGGCCGCAATTTTGATGACACAATTTTCAAAACGAATCTAGAAGCTGCGCATGCCATCGTGCGTCAATTACGTTTGCGTAATCTCGGCGGCATTATTATTCTTGATTTTATTGATATGGAAAATCTGGAACACAGAGAATCTGTATTAGCAGAGTTAAAGAAAGCTATGAGTCGTGATCGTACTAAAGTCACAGTCTCAGAATTTTCTGCATTGGGCTTGGTAGAGATGACACGCAAGCGTACACGTGAATCTCTAGCGCATGTGTTGTGTGAAATTTGTCCTGCTTGCACTGGTAAAGGACAAGTTAAAACTGCGCGTACTATCGCTTATGAAATTTTGCGAGAACTCTTACGCGAAGCGAAACAATTCAATCCCAAAGAATTTCGTATACTCGCCTCACAACTTGTGATTGATTTATTTTTAGAAGAAGAATCACAACATCTCGCAATGTTAGGTGATTTCATAGGTAAGCCTATCTCACTACAAGTAGAAAGCAGCTTTCATCAAGAGCAGTATGATGTGATTTTGATGTAAGTTGCATATGCTATGTCTATGAATCCTGAAGTCATCGTCACTAATATTAAGAAGCGTTTTACGGGTGTCTCTGGTACCGTGAATGCTCTCTTACCAGTTCAAGCACGTTCACTCAAGATAGGCTACTACGGCTCAGATATCCCTGGTGCAAGTATTGCTGCTTCAGAGGTGCCACAACATTTTCAACGTCTAACCTTTTGGCAAGCTGTTCGTTATTCATTATCACGTCTCCCTGATGGTCGACGTCGCATATGGCATGTACGTCGCGACCCTGAAATGATGTTAGCTATTTTTTTGCGAGATGTTTGCAGACTTCCTATTTCATTAGTGTTTACCTCTGCTGCGAAACATAGACATTCATGGTTCCCGCGCTGGCTCATCGCTAGCATGGATGGCGTAATTTCTACCACACCCGAAGCAGCGAGTTATGTACCCAACACAACACGCGTTGTCCCGCATGGCATTAGCTTAGAACGCTTCTCTCCTCCAGATGACAAACTCACAGTGTGGCAACGTACCGGACTACCTGGTAAATATGGCGTAGGTGTGTTTGGTCGTGTGAGACCAGATAAGGGAACAGATATTTATGTAGAAGCCATGCTGCAGTTGTTACCTGAATTTCCAGACTTCACTGCAGTGATAGCAGGTTTATGTCAGCCTCAACATGAAGAATTTAAACAAGCACTCGTCGCTAAGATCGCTGAGCATGATCTTGCTGATCGACTTCTTTTTATCGGTGAAATCCCCCCAGCAGAGGTCGGCACTTGGTATCAAAATGTTTTAATTACTGTCGCATGTCCACGTTATGAGCCTTTTGGGCTAACGCCATTAGAAGGCATGGCATGCGCTTGTGCAGTGGTGGCAAGTGATACCGGTGCATTTAAAACCATAGTCGATGAAGCAAAGACAGGCTATGTAGTTCCTACCGAAGATGTTAATGCTTTAGTGATTGCATTACGCAAGCTAATGCAAAATCCCACTGCCACTGCTGAAATGGGCAGCCTAGGACGATTACGTGTTGAACAAGGATTTTCGGTAGAGCGTGAAGCTGAAGGAATTGCGGCGGTGTATGAATCAGTCTGGCAAAGATCTTGAAACAGGATTTTTATTTGATTTAATTAATGCATACGTTAGCTCTTTCAACGCAAAGAAAAATAATCGAACAGCAACATGCATACGCGCTAAAAAAGTCGGCAGTCTGCGCCAAATGGCTAACTTACCCGAATTCTCAGCATTAATCGTCGATATATTTGCTTGAGCACTTAATTGCATCGCCATCGGTAATATCCCTCTTAAGCGCAAACCATGTGCCCAATTTTCAAAAAGCGCATGATCTACACAAGCTCTTTGCACTGCCATATGCTTTATTAAAATTTGTGCAGCATGCCTATTAATCATATAAGCAGCAGCAGAAGAAATATGTGCTAAATGCACAGTTAATTTCAGACTATCACTGTACTTTAACGTGACCGGCCCACCACTGTGAAAGTGAAATAAGGGAACAATATCCCAGTCAGATTTCCATTCAATTAACTGAGCAATAGTTGAGATAGCATGCGGCAAAGGTAAAGCATCATCTTCAAGAATAATCGCAAAATCTTTATCTGATTCGAGAAAAGAATTTATAGCCCGCAAATGACTTTGATAAACACCAATTTCACCTTTGCGTATGGATTTTCGTCCGTGAATTTTAGTAAATGCTGCTTGGTCAATTTCACACAGACTCACATCTTCTATGCTTGCATCAAAACCAGCAACACGTTGAAACGGCATTCCAACTTTAGCGAAGTTTTCAGTCGCTAATGCTAGACGTTCAGGCGAACGGTCTAAATTGATTAGGAAAACGCCACATCTATTCCATGGCGAACTTGATAAATCTGGCGCAGTCATTTTAGTTTTATTCTAAATATCTTCATTAGCTACATCATCTGATGATCCTCTGTAAGCAATGGCTAACAGTATCATCATAGACATTCCAAACCTCCAGTCTCTGAGTAGTGCATTAAACATACTTCCTACGAAAAAAGTCACGGATACTAGGAATAATCCCAAGCCATATCTTGGTATCTGCCTGATTCCTTGTATGGCGATCGCCAAATAAATACTCAGCAATCCGATTACACCGATAATCCCTAATTCTGCGCCGTATAACAAATAATCATTATGTGGCGTACTCATGCCATGTGTTTCATCAGCTCCAGCACGCAGTGCTCGTTCAGGATATTGTTCTAACCAACTACCTATGCCATGACCAATAACAGGTTTTTCTAAAATCATTTCACCAGTTATTTTTATGAATTGCAAACGATTACCCTGTCCAGAACCCATTTGACCATTATAAAAATCACGAACTGACTGTATCGTTACTTCAGCACGTTCACGCGCGACAGGACTTAATTGCCAAGCTGAAAATAACGTTACTAGCCCAAGAAGCAGGCTCAACATACCACGCACAGAAAATTTCACATGACGTAAAACTGCAATTAGCGAAAGTAAAAACCATAGCAAAATTCCCGTTCTAGTCATGGCAAATAAAAGTACCGAAGAAGAGATATAGAAATAAGCAATGAGTCGTACTGCGAGAACTTTTTTATCTACTTGATATAAAGCAGTATCAAGTAACCAAGCAGAAGCAATCGCATGAAAAATACCTAGGGCTATCGATTTATTTCCGGCATAAATTGCGTAATTCCTAAATATGATCCAATCAGGAAGAAAATTTAAATGCGACAAATAATATACAGTCGCCCCATAAATAGCGCCTGCAATATACACATCTCTTGCTGTTTTCTTCCAAGCACCATCTCCTGCGCTAATGAATAAGAAACCGAATAGAAAAATCAAATAATGGATTAAAGCAGACCATCGACCTTCAATGGAATTCGACAGAAAAAGTAATTCGAATAAAATCCAAGCTAACAAACCAATTACAGGAATAAAAAACGGGCTAGATTTTAATACTTTGAATTTTGCTATGACTTGACCAGAAAATAGACTGGTCAGAATGAAGAGAATAATTCCCGTATACATAATCCCAATTGGGAAAAATAGAGAAAAGGGTAAAAATATGAGCAGAATCTGATGTAAAGACTCTAGCTTTAAATGAAAAGCAGTTTTCACGAAAAACTATCCATGAGTTTTATAGTTTTCGAATTGTACATGCATGAAGTTATTTGCTAGATGCTTAAATAGTTTTCATAAAGACAATTATTGGCCTTAGGCCAATCAAATCGATTATCGATCGACCATTCTTAAAAAATCTGTCATTCTTGCAATGCCAAAATTAATCAAAAAAATATTGCAAACAGTTTTTTAGAAGATATGTCTTTACCTAAGGTATCCCTTATACTTTTCTCTTTCAATCAGGAAAAAACTATCTTAGAAGCTGCGAATAGCTGCTTATCACAAGACTACCTCGGTGAGTTAGAAATCTTTTTTTCCGATGATAGCTCCACTGATAATACTTTCGACATTATTCAAGCTTTAATTAATGGATATCAGGGAAATCAACGCATAACCATTCATAAAAATAAGAGTAATCTTGGTATAGGAGCACACTATAATCAAGCGATAGCCATGACTAGTGGGGAACTTATATTCACAGCTGCAGGGGATGACATTTCAGCCGTCAACAGAATTAGCACCATAGTTAAAGCATGGTTAGATAATGGAAAGAAAGCAGATTTATTAACAAGTGATTTACAAAAAATACGTACCGACGGAAGTAATGCAGTAAAGATTATCGTAGCTGATTTAAGTTTTTGGGATACACCAGAAAAATGGATACGCAAACGACCCTATGTAGTAGGGGCAGCACATGCATTTACTCGCAGACTGCATAATCAATTTGGCGATTTCAATTCTGAACTCGTATACGAAGATCAAGTCATGGCATTTCGCGCGAGTTTAGCTGGTGGTGGTTTAAAAATTCACGAACCCTTGGTAATGTATAGAGAAGGTGGCGTTTCTCAAGATAAATCCAATTTAACCACATCTTTAGACTACCTTAACTGGTCGAAAAAGCATTACAGATTACAAAGAGCCCAATACTTACAGATTCAAGCTGATCTTATGACAGTAAGTCGTGAAGATTTGTGGAATAAAAAACTATCTAATAAACTTAATGGTGCATCATTTGTCATAGCATTACACGATAAAATTAATTTATCGGAAAAAATAAATATCCTATTAAGCTATAAAGATATTAATTTATTTTTTAAGCTAAAGCACTTCACCTATATTGCGTACCCAGATATAGCAGTCACTATACAAAAAATTCAACAGAAATTAAAAAAAGTTTTTAAATAAAATGAATGTAAATAGCATAGATGAAATCACCGTAGTTATCGTAACTTATAACAGCGCTCACTGCATTTCTACTTTGAGTCGATCGCTTTCCAATCTCAAAAATATTATCTTTGTAGACAATGCTAGTGAGGATAAAACTACTGCATCTATAAATTTATTTATTCCAAAAGCAAAAATAATTTCACTCGAAACAAATATTGGATTTGGCGCAGCAAATAATCAAGCACTCGCATTAGTCAAAACACCTTACGCCTTACTATTAAATCCCGACTGCGATCCCAAAGAAGAATTCTTCCAAAATTTAATTACTTCTGCAAATAAATTTGATGATGCTGCAATCATTGCTCCTCATTTAATTAGCAGAGATGGCAGCACTGAAATTAATTATCGATGGCCAACTACTTATTGGAAGTCAAAGGGAGATAAGGCAGATGGACCATGCTGCGTAGGGTTTGTTTGTGGAGCAGTCATGCTCATCAATCTATCCGAAATGCAGCAAATTGGGTTTTTCGATGAAGAGTTTTTCTTATATTACGAAGATGATGATTTGTGCCAACGAGTTTTTGCCCATAAAAAACAGATCATCCTAGATCCTAGTCTCGAAGTAATACATTATTCAAGAGGATCTGTAAAAGGTGGGAATCCATTAAAGCATGAATTTATTAGAGGTTTTCATCATGCACAATCGAAATTGTTATTTGAAAAAAAATATTTTGGTGAGAGTCGCTATCAACAACTGAAAATAAAAACTCTGATTCTTGCAATATTAAATTTAATTCCAAGAGTACTGATACCTTACCCGCGATATTTGGCACGTCTAATTGGCAGAATAGCTGGGCTATTAAATTAAGTTATTTAGAGATTATAAGTTATCAATTCATAGCTCTAATACCTAACATTCAACAAATAATCCGAACTCAGATTGAAATTAGGTAGAATTCTTAATTAATTATTTGATTTCCTTACAAAGATAATAATATGAATGAAACTCGCCATTTAGACATAGGCTGCGGCACTGCCCCTAGAAATCCCTATCATCGTGATCTTTTATACGCATGTGATCTTGAAGATATGGAGAAGAAAACAACTGAAAATAGTTTTATTTTTGAAAAAGTAGACTTAGCTTCAGAGCCTTTACCTTTCCCGGATAATTATTTCAACTCTATTTCAGCCTTTGACGTTCTTGAGCATATCCCTCGTCAAGCATTTGATACAAACGGAAAATCTATTTCCCCATTTATAAATTTAATGAGTGAAATATATAGAGTGTTACAACCGGATGGTCTATTACTAGCTAGTACCCCAGCCTTTCCTAGACCAGAAGCATTTCAAGACCCTACGCATGTCAACATTATTACCGATACTACACATACATATTTTTGTGGTGAAAAAGCTTATGCAGTTAGATATGGATTTAAAGGTAATTTTTCAATTAAAAAAGTAGCATGGGAACCTCAGAAAAATCTTTATGATGTAAATATTCCTACTTCAAGAAAAATTATAAGAAATATTCAGCATAGATTTTTGAAAGGTGGAATTATTCATCTCACTTGGGAGTTACGCGCTACAAAAATAATTTAAGAAAAATTAAATTTAGATATAACATGCAGCGAATAATCGACCGATATATCGCATCATTTTTTTAATTCGAAGTGTGAATAATGAAACACTTATTTTAAAAAGAGACGAAATAAAGAATTTCAGCCTTAATATGCGTGCAGATATTAAGCCTTGATATTTTGCTACATAAATAATGTTCGATTGCGCCATATAAAACCCTCCGTAATAATGCGCAATCAAAGGTTTGTTATATCTTACAGAGCCACCTAATTGATGGATAAGCTGTATCTCTGGAATAACAATGATTTGAGATTTTTCTTCAAAAACTCTCTGACAAATATCATCATCTTCAAAATATAAAAAAAACGATTCATCGAAGTAGAGATTCTTTGAATTTTTTAAATTTAGAAATAGTGCTGCTCCAGATGTAAAGCCCACGCAACATGGACCCTCTGCAGCCAACCCCTTTGAGTTCCAATAAGATCGCGGCCAGCGATAGCTCACATCCTTTTCACCATTTGATTTTAATAATTGCGGCGCAATAATAGCCGCATCACTATAAATCTCAGCCCAATGATACAAAGATTCCAGAATTTCTATACTGATACTGCAATCTGGATTGAGTAGAAAGGCATAGGGAGTCTTTACTAACTTTAATGCTTGATTATTCGCAGCCCCGAATCCCAAGTTTTTTAGATTTGCTACTCGAATTGCTTGCGGAATATCGCTCTCGACTAACGCAAGAGTTTGATCATCACTAGCATTATCAACAATGATTAAATGAGGAATATTTTTTAATACAGAGCTTAATTCTTGTATGCAGTGCTTACTATTAAAAGTAACGACTATGACCGTGATCTGCGATAAAGACATAGATTCTTATTTTTATAATACTGACTTATACGAATGAGTAAACTACCGCCCCACTCTACCCATTAAATAAAACTCATCATTTGGTCGCATCGAAATTACATTCGCCATACGATTTGATAATCCAAAAAAAGCAGTAATGGCGGCAATATCCCAGATATCTTCATCATCAAATCCGTGCTCATGTAAGACGGTATAGTCTGCATCAGATACGGCCGCAGCATCCAGACAAACTTTAATGGCAAAATCTAACATAGCGTGTTGACGCGGTGTGATATCTGCTTTTAAGTGATTAACTGCGACTTGATCTGCAATGAGTGGATTTTTTGCATAGATACGCAACAAGGCGCCATGTGCTACAACGCAGTAAAGACAATTATTTTTTGCACTAGTCGCAGTGACGATCATTTCACGATCTGCTTTAGTTAAATGCCCTGTTTCCTTGAGCATCAACGCATCGTGATAAGCAAAGAAAGCACGAAATTCATCAGGTCTATGTGCCAAAGTTAAAAAGACATTTGGTACGAAGCCAGCCTTTTCTTGTACTGCTAATATTTTTTCACGAATATCGTCAGGCAGATCTTTTATCTCTGGAACAGGAAAGCGAGAAATAGATTTTGTATTAGCTACTATCGTACTCATACTGACTCCTTAGCAAATTGCAGATGATAAAGGTGAGCATATAGACCTTGCTGGGCAAGTAGCTCTTTGTGACTACCAATTTCTGCGATTTTGCCTGCGTCTAATACAACAATACGATCTGCATGCTCAATAGTAGAAAGTCTATGTGCAATGACGAGCGTAGTTCGCCCTTGCATGAGTTGATTCAATGCAGATTGCACTGCACGCTCTGATTCAGTATCTAATGCTGAGGTAGCTTCATCTAAGATCAAGAGTGGCGCGTCTTTATAAATCGCACGTGCAATAGCGAGTCGCTGTCTCTGTCCGCCAGATAAACGCATACCATTGTCACCTATCTGTGTCTCTAGGCCTTGTGGCAAGCTAGCAATCACATCATCTAAATGTGCAGCTTTTGCAGCGGCTTGTATACGCTGCATATCTAGCTGCGCATCGCCGTAAGCAATATTAGCAGCGACGGTGTCATCAAATAACACCACATGCTGACTGACCATCGCCATTTGGGAACGCAAGCTAGGCAAGCTAATGTGCGTAATGGGTGTGCCATCTAATAATATTTGACCTGAAGTTAGTGTAAAAAACTCCGGTACTAAATTTACGAGTGTAGATTTACCTCCACCTGACAACCCAACTAATGCGACTGTTTCACCTGGTTGTATCACAAGGTTAATCCCAGTCAGTGCTGCTCGTGTTTGTGCTGGATAGATAAATCCTACATCTTTAAATTCCAAGCTGCCTTGCGCACGTTTGTGTAGTTGCACGCCATCGGTTCTTTCAGGTGCTGCATCAATGAGTTTAAAAACTGTTTCACCAGCTGCTAAGCCACGCTGCAATGGACCATTTACTCCAGCTAAATGTTTAAGCGGTGTGAGTGTCATTAACATGGCGGTGATGAAAGAAGCAAAATCACCTACGGTGACATTACCTTCATTCGCTTGCAATAAAGCGATCATGATAATGACGGAGACAGCGAATGAAGTAGCAAATTGCGTAATGGGTTCAGTAGTAGCCATGGTACTTGCCATGCGCATGGTAAAGCCTCGCAAGCGTGAAGAGCGCTGTGCAAAACGTTGTGCTTCATATTGTTGGCCACCAAATATTTTAATGACTTGCTGTGCACGTGTTGTTTCTTCGATGGATTGCGTTAGTGCTGCGTTAATTTCTTGGAATTCTCGGATTAAGCGTTTTAGTCTTTGCGCTGTCAGTCGCACTACCACTGCGATGATGGGTATGATGATTAAGGTTACTATGGTCAGCTTCCAGTTCAACCAAAACAAATAGCCTAGCAATCCACACACAGTTAAGGTGTCGCGGATTAATGTCACCAACACGCTACGTATCATTTCCAGTATTTGCTGTACTTCTAGCATCATGGCGTTAATCACTGTGCCTACTGATTGTTCGCCATAAAATCCTAGTGGCACATCTAACAAGCGCTCAAACATGCTTTGTCGCAGGTCAGTCATTAAACGACTGGATACCCACGCCATCATGTAGTTAGTGGTGAAGGTAGAAATTCCACGTATAACAAACACACCAACCACAAATAACGGCACTAACCAAAGCGAAAACGTACGTGGTCCCGCAAAGCCTTTGTCTAATAACAGTTTCATCAGACCTGCCATCGCTGGCTCTGTGGCTGCGGTTAAGACCATACCAGCAAGAGCTATTAAGATACGGCTCTTGTGTGGGATCAGTAAACGCATGATGCGTTTAAATGTCTGGGAAGGACTCATAAAAATTGGAAGAACAATCTATTGTTTATTGTTATGAGTAGTTTGTTTAATATTCAAACCAAACATTATCGGGGCTTAGCCATTCACAAAGTGAGGTACGGAGTTTTTCATCTGCTCGCACTCGCCATTCATCAGACAAACGTACCTCACTGAGTGCGCCATTTTTAGTGTACTGAACAACAATAGGACAAGATAATTCACTTTGCTGGAATGGCTGAATTAATTCGCGCAGCTTAACTGCATCTGCCTGACCATTGAGTGAAAGACGTAATGATTTTACAAAATTCGCACGCGCAGTCGCGATATCCATCACGCGTTCAGCGGTAATTCGCAATCCCCCTGAAAATCTATCATCTGATACTTTGCAGTGTACAGCTAAGAATTCATCTTCTTTAAACAGTGCACGATTCGCATCAAACACTTC
>Ga0078894_10004384_pt1 | contig 10790 bp, 7 predicted proteins | sample LauGreSu1BDMLBSD_2_FD_67506 | JGI IMG/M metagenome (GOLD analysis project Ga0078894, IMG submission 67506) | Freshwater lake microbial communities from Lake Michigan, USA - Su13.BD.MLB.SD (version 4) (version 4) | ecosystem: Environmental > Aquatic > Freshwater > Lake | place: Lake Michigan, USA... | reverse complement strand
GGAATGATACCAAGGGGTATATCGGTTTTGATCAATGCTGATGCAACCTTGTTGATGGTGCCATCACCGCCAATTGCAATAATTTTTTTTGCTCCAAGTTTAATTGCCTTTTGGGTGACTGCATATTCTTCATCTTTATTACTCGTTTCAAAAACAATATTTTCAGGATTGACATTAATTTTTTGCAGTAATGCAGCTCTTTTCTTTTTTGAGTAATTTCCGGAGATTGGATTGTATATGAAGTAGTTCATCGTATAGGATGAATGCAAATTACTTAAATGGCTTTAAACAATCCATGAATTTAGGTATATTAGGTGATTCAAATAAATCTCAATATGAAAAAAGCATTCATTCTCTTCTTTGTTCTATCCTGCTTGATATCTACTGCACAAGAAACTGATTCAGCCTGGATTGTAAACAATTATATTAAAAAAGAATTCATGGTGCCGATGCGAGATGGCGTAAAGCTCTTCACATCCGTTTACATGCCAAAGGATAATTCTGAGCAACACCCTATTTTGATGATCAGGACACCTTATTCCTGCGCCCCATATGGCGAAGATAAATTTGCTTCTTATTGGAGATCTCCAAGAAAAGCATTTTTAAAAGAGAACTATATCTATATAACTCAAGATGTTCGTGGACGTTGGATGAGTGAAGGTGTTTTTGAAGATGTGCGTCCGTTCAATCCAAACAAAAAAGGGAATGAAATAGATGAAGCATCGGATTCATATGATGCGATTGACTGGTTGGTTAAAAATATTCCTAACAACAACGGCAAGGTCGGAGTTTTCGGAACATCATACCCTGGCTTTTATGCAAATATGGCTGCACATAGTAATCATCCTGCCTTGAAAGCGGTCAGTCCTCAAGCACCCGTAAGTGAATGGTTCTTGGGGGATGACTTCCATCACAATGGTGCCTTTATGTTGATGGACGGATTTAGCTTTTATTCAGGATTTGGTAAACCAAGACCAAAACCTACAACTGTTGGACCAGCTGGTTTTAATTTTCCAACAAAAGATAGTTATGGATTTTTTCTTAGAACAGGTGCATTAACCAATTTCACCAAATTAATGGGTGATAGTATTCTGTTCTGGAAAGACCTCATGGCACATCCTAACTATGATGCTTTTTGGAAAGTGAGAAATGCCAGGACAAATGTTGATCAGATCAATCCAAGTATAGCAACATTAATAGTTGGCGGATTATACGATGCTGAAGATTGTTATGGTGCATGGAACCTTTATGCAGCCATTGAGTCAAAGGCCAAGAATAACAACAAAATTGTTATGGGTCCATGGTATCATGGACAATGGGGTGCCAATGATGGAACACATTTGGGAAATGTAGAATGGGGAAGCAATACAAGCGATTGGTATGGAAAAAATATCGAAGTTCCTTTTTTTAATTATTATTTAAAGGGAAAGGGAAGCATAGATCAAATCAAGGAAGCGACGATTTTTTTCAGTGGTGCAAATGAGTGGAGAAGCTTTCCTTCTTGGCCTTCAACAAACATGCAGATGCAATCATATGCACTTGGTAAAAATGGGTTGCTTCATAAAGCTTCTCAACCAACAACTAATAGCTATAATGAATATCTCAGTGATCCATCAAAGCCTGTCCCTTATATAGAAGATGTATTACCCAATAGAACCCGCGAATACATGAACGATGATCAGCGCTTTGCTGCTCGCAGAACAGATGTGATGGTATATCAAACAGAGATCTTGGAAAGCGATTTGACATTGGGCGGTCCAATTGTCGCAGATCTATTGGTTTCCACTACCGGAACAGATGCCGATTTTATTGTAAAGCTGATCGATGTTTTTCCTGATGATTTTGAAAATAAAGCACCGTCTAATTATGTAATGAATGGATACCAGATGTTGGTTAGGGGAGAAGTGATGAGGGGTAAATTCAGGAATAGTTTTGAAAAGCCTGAACCATTTATTCCTGGAAAACCAACCAAGGTTAAATTCACACTACCTGATGTTGCCCATTCCTTTAAAAAAGGGCATCGTATGATGATACAGGTTCAAAGCAGCTGGTTCCCTTTGGTTGATAGAAATCCACAGAAGTTCATGAATATTTATGAGGCAAAGGATAGCGATTTCCAAAAAGCTACTATCAGGATTTATAATGAATCTTCACAAATACAGCTACCGGTTTTGAAAAATTAATTTTAAGACAGTGATATAAAAATAAAGGTCCTCTGTTATGAGGACCTTTATTTTTATGTAATCAGTTTATTCTGCTTATAGTTAATATCTTAAGATTCCCCTCCTGGACAGGAGGGGTGGCACGAATGAGACTGCACCTATGGTGCAGTCGAATGAGTGACGGGGTGGTGGAATAAAAAAAATAAAGTATTCGAGATATGCTGTATACAATCAATTAAAAATCCACCACCCCACCTCGTCCGATTCACTTCGTTCATCGGTCTCGGCACCCCTCCTGTCCAGGAGGGGAGTCTGAAAATATCGTAATTGAAAACTTTATTTTTTATTTACTGGTTCTTTTATGCAATTCTCACAATTGTTTTTTCTTTTTTTATTCTTGTGATCGCAGCAAGTGCCTGCATTCATTGTTTCATATTTCATTTTTTCCTTAGGCGATAGCGTTGATGGATTGCCATAGTATGTTGATGCAGGCTGCTTACAGCATGTTAAGTCTTTGTTTTTTTTGCAAACACAATTACTGTCTTGTTGAATTCTGTTTAGCGGGTTTGTGCCACTTGCTTTTGTTGTCAAATGAGTTGCACATAATACAATAATGATAATTATGTTTTTCATGTTGAACTATTTTAAATATCAAAATTATCTAAAATACAATTTGCATTTCCTGCTAGTAGGTTTAATTTTTATGATGATGATCATAAAAAAAATAAATCATTTGATCGGTGTGCAATGTTCTGCAAGAATTTTAACCTTCCCATCATGCTTTACGATGGTGATACTACAGCGTTGTTTGTCATTAAATTCCTCGCCATGATAAAAACCTTTTCCTTTCCATATGGTATTCACAACGGCTGTATTGCCTTCAATTTTCATGGTAAGACTTTCACGTTCCATATTTTGCAGTTTGTAAATATCAGATCCTGCCGTCGATATAATATTGGCTCGGTCGAATGTATGTCCGGATTGAGTGAAATAAACATATTTATCTGATAGAACGGAATCTACAAGTTCTGGTTTCTTGTTTTGCCAGCCTTCATCAAATTTATTGATCACCGTAAAAACTTCTTCCTCTTTTAAGAGTTCCTCTTTTTTTGAACAACTAAAAAAAGTAGATAAAATGAATAATGCAAATACTGTGTATTTCATAGTTGCTGGATTAAAGCTTTGTTGATTTTATTATGAACCATTTCTGCAAAGTTATTTCAGGTTCTTATTTTGATTGACAATTTTTACTCTTTTTTGAAACTGTTAATTAGTCATTGTTTTATTTTCTTAAAAATTTATTTGCAATATTGATTTTACAAATGTCTTCATGAATGATTTTGGATGATAGGCTTTAGTTTATTTCCTATGAGTTCTATGGTATTCATTAGTTTATCATGAGGTAATTCCGCTGCATCAAGTTGAAAGGTGAGTCTTGAAATACCGCCCAGTGCTTTAGAATGCCTGATAATTTTTTCTGCAACCTCCTCAGGACTTCCTACCAACAAAGCACCGGTTGGGCCAGCCTGTGCATCAAAGTGACCTCTTGTTGTTGGAGGCCATCCGCGTTCTTTTCCTATTTTGGTCATGGCAGCAGCATAGCCTGGATAAAATTCTTCATGGGCCTTTTCAGTTGTATCCGAAACATATCCAATAGAATGGAGTCCTACTTTTAAATTTTCAGGTGAATGCCCAGCTCTTTTTCCTGCCTCACGGTAAAGATCAATTAAAGGTCTGAAGCGATGTGTCTCTCCGCCAATGATCGCCACCATGAGAGGCAATCCCAATGTTCCTGCACGTACAAATGATGCTGGTGTTCCTCCTACGCCCAGCCAGATAGGAAATGGATCCTGAATGGGCCTTGGGTAAATTGGTAAATTATTTAATGCTGGACGAAACCTCCCTGACCAGGTGACGTATTCATTTTCTCTGATTTTTAATAACAATTCAAGCTTTTCTATAAATAGTTCATCATAGTCTTCCAGGCTGTATCCAAACAAGGGGAATGCATCAATGAATGAACCGCGACCTACAACCATTTCAGCTCTTCCGCCCGATACCAGATCGAGTGTTGAAAATTGTTGAAACACACGTACTGGGTCAGCTGCACTTAATACTGTTACTGCACTGCCAAGGCGGATATTTTTAGTTGCGGTTGCAGCTGCTGCCAATATAACCGCTGGAGCAGAATCAAGAAAACCTTGCCTATGGTGTTCTCCGATCCCAAAAAAATCCAATCCTACTTCATCTGCTAATTTTATTCTGGTAAGGAGCTGTGTCATCGCATCAGCATCTTTTAAAGCTGATGGATTATTGCCACTGAACATCGCCGCAAAGCTATCTATTCCTATTTCCATTATTATATGCTTTTAAGAACTGCGTTTTTGAAGGTTGAATTTAAGGTACTTTGATCTGCGAAATTAAGATAAATGTTGAGGGTCTTATACAAACATCCTTTTTTGTAAGATAATTTGCTTGAACGCAATGATTCGATTGAAATTCCCGAACTTCATACCTCTTCAATAATATTATCATGAAGCATTTTTTTACAATTTCAAGAATCTCTTTGTTGCTAATTCATTTATTGGCTTCCAGTCTTGTATTTTCTCAGGTCAAGAAGCCTACTGATTATGCAGTTCTTGTTTCCTTGTTCAATGATTGGCGCGCTTTTGAAAAGCCTCCTATGCGTAATGGGGCACCTGATTACACTAGTGATACTTTCAATAAACGATTGGCTGGGTTTAAGAAGTTGCAGTCGAGCCTGAACGCTATTGATACTACTGCTTGGTCTGTTGAACACAAAGTTGATTGGATGATTGTTTGGGCTGAAATGAATGGGTATGATTTCAATTACCGTGTTCTTAAACCATGGCAAAGAGATCCTGCTTTTTATAAAACAATTTGGACTGAACGCAGTGATGTCCCGGCACACGAAGGTCCTACACACCACTATGTGATCGATACATGGAAATACGATTTTCCTCTTTCTGTTTCAGATAAAACTAAATTAATAGATCAGCTAAAAGTAATTGAACCGCTCAATGAACAAGCCAAGTTGAATTTAACTGGCAATGCAAAAGAATTGTGGATTGCAGGCATAAGAGATATTAGATCACAAATAGATGATTTAAATGAATTGCTTGAAAAGCCAGGCGTGAAAGAGGATCAGATGCTTTCTGCTCAAATCAATAAGTCAATAGCATCAACTGAAAAGCTGGCAAAATGGCTAGAGGCCGAATCTACAAAGAAGACAGGGCCTTCAGGTATCGGCAAAGAAAATTATAATTGGTATGCAAAAAATGTTCACTTGGTTCCTTTGACATGGGATGATCAAGTGATATTGTTAAAAAGGGAACTTAACCGTGCATGGTCTTCGCTAAAGCTTGAAGAACATCGCAATAGAAAATTACCATCCTTGCATCCTGCAAATAGTGCTTCAGCATATGATTCATTAAAAGAACGATCTGCTAAAAGCATACTCAAATTCTTGGCTGAACACCATTTGTTGACCATGAAGGATTATTATGAACCTGCATTGAGAGAACATCTTGGGAAATTTGTTCCGAATGAGAAGCGTAATTTCTTTTTGATCACGATGCACTATGATCCAAGACCTTTGTATTCTCATTTTTATCATTGGTTTGAGTTGGCACAAATGGATCTTGAGCCACATGCATCTGAAATTCGTCGCACACCATTATTGTATAATATTTTTGATTCACGCAATGAAGGTATGGCCACTGCCGTAGAAGAAATTTTCATGAATGCAGGACTCTATGATGATGATCCTAGAGTAAGGGAGATCGTTTATATTTTAATTGCACAGCGGGCAGCACGTGGATTGGGTTCTTTGTATGCACATGCCAATGAAATGACCATGGAAGAAGCTGGTCAAGTACATTCAAACTTCACACCCCGTGGATGGATGAAGACCGAAAAAGAATTGCTCAAGTTTGAACAGCATCTTTATATGAGATTACCAGGATACGGAACGAGTTATATCACTGGAAAGCACTTAATTGATGAAGCCATGGCTGAATATGCAAGGAAAATGGAGTTAGCAGGCAAGCAGTTTTCAATAAAGAATTTTCTTGATAGGATGAATCAGATAGGATCTGTGCCTTCATCACTTGGTGCTTGGGAATTGACTGGTGATGATAATGGAATCATACAGATGTTGAATAAAAAATGAAATTCAATTGCAGTAATCAAATTTTAATAAACTATACACCATCAAAATGAATAAAAAATACTTTTTTCTAGTTGTTATATTGTTTTTATGTGTTGGCAATACAATTGCTCAACAAACTTATTTGATCACAGCCGATCGTCTTTTCGATGGTGAAACAATTCATACTGATTGGGCCTTGCTTGTTGAAGGAAATAAAATTATCGCAGTTGGTCCAAAGCAAGGTATAAAAGCACCCAAAGATGCAATCGTTGTTAATTATTCCAACTCAACAGTGATGCCTGGCATGATTGAAGGTCATTCTCACTTGTTGCTCTATCCTTATAATATAACAGATTGGGACACACAGGTTTTAAAAGAAACCGATTCTTATCGCACTGCACGCGCAACAGTTCATGCTAAAAACACCTTGCTCGCTGGTTTCACCACCGCAAGGGATTTAGGCACTGAAGGCGCTGGCTATTCTGATGTATCATTGAAAAGAGCCATCAATGAAGGTATCATCATTGGTCCACGGTTAATGGTTGCGGGAAGGGCGATTGTTTCAACTGGATCATATGGTCCAAAAGGATATGATACGGATCAACAAATTATGCTTGGTGCTGAACCTGCAGATGGTAACGACTTGATTCGTGTGGTGAGGGATCAGATTGGGAAAGGAGCAGACTTTATTAAAATATATGCTGATTACCGTTGGGGCATCAATGGTGAAGACAAGCCATCTTTCACACTTGATGAATTAAAATTGATCAATGAAGTTACCCGTAGCAGTGGGAGGGTAATGGTTTGTCATGCTAAATCAAAAGAAGCTATCAGGCGTGCTGTATTGGCTGGTGCTGAAACTATAGAACATGGCGATTTTATTGATGTTGAAATGGGTAAGCTCATGAAGGAGCATAATGTAACTTATATACCTACTGTTTCTGCTGTGGATGTTATTTCCCAGTATCGCGGTTGGAAAAAAGGTGTTACAGAGCCTCCAGCCAATGTGCTAAATAAAAGAAAAAGTTTTAAGGATGCCATCGCTTCTGGAGTAGCCATTGGAATGGGAGGCGACGTCGGCGTATTTCCTCATGGTGAAAATGCCTCTGAAATGGAGTTGATGGTAGAGTATGGCTTACCTGTGATGGATGCATTGAAAGCCGCTACCAGCGTCAATTCAAGAGCTTTTCATTTGGATGATAGGTTGGGCTTTTTAAAACCAGGTTTCCTAGCAGACGTGGTAGTGGTTACAGGTGATCCAAGTAAGAATATTTCGGATGTTAAAAAGGTAAAATTCGTAATGAAAGAAGGGGTGGTCTATAGAAAAGACTAAAAAATCTTGGTTTCTCCCTGAACTTTGTTTATTTGAAATTGTTGTATTGTGACAGAATCAACGACCATGTCAAACGCAAACTCAGTTCAAACCCCCGAATCAGGAATGCAGATCCTTGAAAATCTGTCTGTTACTGCATCCGGGAATGAAAGCAACTCTTCGCATTTCGACGGATTGATACTTAGTTGGGATCAATTTATGAATGAATTGGAATTCGAATAACTTTTTTCTATGATAACTTACGACCACTTATTTTCTGATAAGTGGTTTTTTTATGTCTTAAAACAGCCATAAATTCAGTAACAAAAAATCATTTATGCAGACCAAAGTATATTATGTTGGTGATTGGGCCATACTTACAGGACCTGTTTTTGCTGAAACGCCTTTTCATCATAGTCCCAAAGGATTGGAAGTTTTCAACTACGGTTTATGGTTGAAAGAAGCCCTTGAAAAAGATCCATCGTACCTTGTCAATTCCGTTTCGGCATGGGATTATTACAATCAAATTGGTCCTGGCGATTATGAGAAAATCCTTGAAGATTATCAGTTGATCATTTATAGTGATGTTGATGCAAAACTATTTCAATTGTCTCCTAAATTTTTTGATCGTTCAAAATTTGGTAAAGAAGTACTGACGTTTCCAGATAGAATTAGATTGACTGTAGAACATGTTCATGCAGGGGGCAGGTATATGTTTCTTGGTGGCTGGTATTCATTTACCGGCGAACTTGGTAAAGGCGGTTGGGGAAGAACTCGGCTTGCAGAAATTCTTCCTGTAAAATGTCTTGATATAGAAGATCTGGTGGAAAATACGGAAGGGTTTTCTATGGAAATCACAGAGGAAGGAAAACGACTTTGTCCAACATTGAACTTAACCGGATGTCCACCAATACTTGGCTATAACAAAACCATACCAAAGAAAGATTCAATTGTAATTGCCAACTTTAAGGAGACAGGTGATCCCGCAATTGTATTACAAACATTTGGAAAAGGTAAAGTACTTGTTTATACATCTGACCCAAGTCCTCATTGGGGTTGCAACTTTGTTTATTGGGATGGCTATGCTGCATTCTGGCAAACGCTTGCTAATACTGTAATGGCATGAGATTATTCTTCTCCTTATTCTTTATTTCAACCTGTTCCTTTTTAAAAGGACAAGAATTGGGATTGATGCCCATGCCTGAAAAGATTGTTTTAAACAATTCAAGATTCAGAATAAAAAAAGATTTTAGTATTTCAATTCAAGGCAATGCACACGAAAGATTATATAAAGAAGCCAAGCGATTTAACCAACGCCTAGCTGAAAGGACGGGCATCTTTATGAAAACATGGCATGTTGATTCATCAACATCAGCTTCAAATGCCAACTTGGTTATTCATTCTAAAAGTAAAGGCATAGTACAGCTTGGAATGAAAGAATCTTACAGCCTTACTATTTCTGATAGCAAGGTATTCATAGAAGCAGAATCAGATATTGGTGCAATAAGAGCATTGGAGACCTTACTTCAATTAATTAACTCTGATAAAGATGGATTTTATTTCACTGGTGCTGAAATAATTGATCAGCCTCGTTTTGCATGGCGTGGATTGTTGATTTCACAGCCTTACCATTTTATGCCAATGGATGTGATCAAAAGAACGCTTGATGCCATTGCATTGGTAAAATTAAATGTATTGCATTTTTATATCAGCGATGATCAGGCGTATACGATTGAATCTAAAAAATTTCCAGTATTGCATAAACGTGCATCCAACGGAGAATATTTCACGCAGGAACAAATTCATGAAATAATATCATACGCAGATCAGCGTGGTATAAGAGTCGTGCCAGAGTTAGACCTGCCAGGTCATTCTACAGCGATACTCACTGCCTTTCCTCAGTTCGCATCTATTAAAAGAGATTATAAGTTACAAGATCACTGGGGTGTTTTTGATCCAACTATGGATCCAACCAAGGAAGAGACCTATGTTTTTCTTGATACATTGTTAACAGAGGTCGCTTCTCTTTTTCCAGATCAATATTTTCACATCGGTGGCGATGAGAATAATGGGAATGACTGGTCGAGAAATGATTCGATTCAACACTTTATGAAAAGTAATGGTTTGAATACAACTGTTGCTTTACAAAATTATTTCAACAAAAAAATCCAGGCCATTTTAAAAAAATCAAATAAGCATATTATTGGCTGGGATGAGATTCTAATGAAGGAAGTCAACGACAGCAGCGCAAAATATTTTTTTGAAAAGGAACAATATAAAGAACTGGTTCAAGCTGATGTGCCTAAGGATATTATAATACAATCCTGGCGAGGAATGGAGGCTCTGTTAGCTGCTGCAAAAAATGGTTACAAGGGAATTCTTTCAAAGGGATATTATATTGATTTGATGCAGCCCACTTGGTATCATTATTCCAACGATCCCATACCGAATAATAATATGATGATTATTCCTGATAGTGAAGCAAATTTCAACAGGTTTGAGTCCACGATCATCGACAAAATTAAAAAGGGTGCGAGGCTGTTAACACCCGAGGAGGAAAAATCTATTATTGGTGGTGAAGCAACCATGTGGACAGAGCATGTAACACCTGAAACGATTGATTCGAGGGTTTGGCCTAGAACCGCTGCAATTGCTGAAAGACTTTGGTCGCCAGCACATATCAATGATGTTGAAGATATGTACAGGCGCATGGATCTTATTTCTCATCATTTAGAATGGGTTGGATCTACTCATTTGAAGAACAAACAAATGATGTTGAGGCGATTGGCTGGCACTGATGATGTCTCTTCATTAGAATTGGTCGTTGACCTTATTGAGCCAGTTAAAGGGTATCAACGGAACAAGGCAGATAATTTTACCAAATATGCACCTTATACATTATTGGTTGATATTGCTGTGGCTGATCCCCAAAAATTAAGAGTTTTTAGAAAGCTGGTAGAAGATTATTTAAATGTTAGAGATACCATCAAATACCATGAGCTAAAATCTGTATTTACAAATTGGCAGATTAATCACCAAGACGTTAAGCAGTTGGCTCAAAAAGCACCTTTACTTGAATCAATTTTTTTTCATTCAGAAACCCTACATCTACTTGCAGAAATTGGGTTAAAATATCTTGCAAAGA
>Ga0078894_10004383_pt1 | contig 10793 bp, 8 predicted proteins | sample LauGreSu1BDMLBSD_2_FD_67506 | JGI IMG/M metagenome (GOLD analysis project Ga0078894, IMG submission 67506) | Freshwater lake microbial communities from Lake Michigan, USA - Su13.BD.MLB.SD (version 4) (version 4) | ecosystem: Environmental > Aquatic > Freshwater > Lake | place: Lake Michigan, USA... | reverse complement strand
CCCCTCGATATTGCCGCTATGTCTGATCGCCTATCTCAGGGCATTCAGGTGGTAACAATATCGCACCTTCCGGCCGAGCCTGATGACGAGCAAGCCATCGTGCGCCTGCATGAGGTACTGAGGCGATCCTTTCCCGCTGTCTTCGCTCAGCTCAAGGTCGAAACTTTTCCGGGTGGAAGCCTCCTCATGACCTGGGCCGGCTCAGACGCCAGTTTGCGTCCAATCATGCTAACAGCCCATCAAGATGTGGTACCAGTGTCACCCGGTACCGAGACGGACTGGTCTCAGCCACCGTTTAGTGGCGCAATTCATGATGGATTTATCTGGGGGCGTGGCACTTTAGACGACAAGAGCTCGCTATTTGGTCTTATGGAGACCATTGACTTCATGCTCCGCCAGGGAGTGCAGCCGCGTCGCGGAATTATATTGGCATTTGGTCACAACGAGGAAGTTGGTGGATCAGGGGCCAAAGCGATGGCTCTTGAGCTTCAGACTCGAGGCGTTCGCCTCGAATACCTCTTGGACGAAGGCGGAGTCGTTACCGAGCAGATCGTCGGAGGGGTTAAACCAGCGGCGGCTATGATCGGGGTGACTGAGAAGGGCTTTGTCAGCGTTCAGCTGACCTCTGAGGACCCTGGTGGGCACAGCTCTATGCCGGGTGTCACGACCAATATCGGGCGCCTAGCGCGTGCAATTCACCGGATTGAGGAGAACCCCGAGCCGCTTAGGATTGGCCCTACGATGGAGGCCTCGCTTAAGTCGCTTGCGCCCGGTATGGGATTTACGAGTCAGCTGGCAATTGCAAACTTATGGCTGTTTAGTCCGCTAGTTGCGAGGAGCATCGGAAGTACCAATTCAGGGCGTGCATCACTACACACCACCCGAGCTGCGACGGTCTTTAACGCAGGTATCAAGGACAACGTGTTGCCCGGTCGAGCTACTGCCACAATAAACTTGCGATTGATTGCTGGCGACTCTGTAGCGCATGCGATTGAGCGGTTGGCCGCGGTGATAGATGACCCAGCCGTCAAGATCACCCCGAATTTAGAGGTGGCCAAAGAACCCGCGCCGGAATCGGATCCGGAGGCGCCGAGTTTCAAGCAGGTGGCAGCAACCGTACGCGAGATCTTTCCCGATGCATTGGTTGCCCCGTACACAACCGTAGGGGCGACCGATTCGGTCGCTTATAAGCAATTAACTGACAACATCTACCGGTTCCTACCCATCAGGTGGCGCCCAGAGGATCAGAGTCGGTTTCATGGCAGTAATGAACGGATTGCGGTTGATGCCTACGCAGATCTGGTGCGCTTTTACATCCAGTTGGTTAATAAAACAGCTATGTAATGGGATGAATCAGAGAGAAGGTGGTAGCGGCACCCGGGGTCGAACCGGGACGTCCTTGCGGACACTGGATTTTGAGTCCAGCACGTCTGCCAATTCCGCCATGCCGCCAGAATCGCGAGACATGTGTATAACAAAGCTGAGCAGGTCTTTGAAGCGCGAAGTTGTAGTTGGGCGATAATTTTATTTTCCTATTGAATTCGGCACGTTGGGCTCGGAGTTGAATGAACTCCCGTCGTCCCTTATCCTAAAATATGAGCCCTCTGGTCGTCCTGACCCACCCGTCTCCCCATCTCAGTCAAAAAATCGTCTTTGGAGTCTTACGTGAATCCGATGTTTCAACATGAAACTTGGCTTAAGACCATGATTCCTGTCATGCAGGCTGCTCGCCGCTACCACAACCACGAGGTAAAAGGCTTGGAGCTAGTCCCCGAGGGGACGGGAGCAACCATCGTCTTTAATCATAGTTTAGCGACCTATGACATCAGCCTGATGCTGGCGGCTCTATTTATAGAGCGAGGGATGGCGGCGCGCACCATTTTGGATCGCCTTTTCTTCAAAGTCCCGTTGCTTGGTAATTTCATGGAAAACTATCTCGGCGCCATTCAGGGGCGTCGCGAGATCGCTGAGCAGCTGCTCAGGCAAAAGCAGATTGTAGCCGTCGCGCCAGGCGGCATGTTTGAGGCTCTTCGGCCATCGACGCAACGCTACCAAATAAGATGGGAGCGTCGGCTAGGTTTTGTTCACGTCGCAATGAAAACCCAAACTCCTGTCATACTCGCAGCGTGCCCCAAAGCCGACGAGCTCTATGACGTCCTTCCACTAAACATTACTTCGTTTTTCTACGAGAAATACAAATTGCCGGTATTCCTAGCTGCTGGTCGCGGGCTAACCCCGATCCCCAAGCCAGTGAAGCTGACCCACTATCTGAGTGAGCCTATGGTGCCACCAAAGTGGACGCGCAACGAAGCCGAGCGAGACAGAAGGGCCATGGCCTTTCACTCCCAGTTGGTCGACAAAATGAACCAGCTGATGTGCTCCGGGATCAGGGATCCCAGGCGCTCCGGCAAGGATTACAGTCGCCGCCGCGGCATGCCTGGCTAAAGGTCTGAATATATTAATAATTTTATTTTTGGCGCGTCGATTCCATGGGGCTCGATCGAGGCTTGCCGAACTCAGCGACGCCCGTAAGTTGCCGAGATGTAATTTTTTTGTATGCATCGGCAGGCTTTTGCGGTATTCATTATCTAACACCTAAACATTGATAAATTGAATACTAGCGGGCGGGACGGCAGCGGCTTACCCCGGGGGGACACCCCCGGGGCCTTTAGAGCGGCTGAGCGGGGGCGGCAGCCTTAGGGCTTCTACCGTCCAATCGCGCAAGCGGCGGGAGTTGCCAGTCAATGGGCGTCTTGCCGCGTGTAATCAGATATTCATTTATCTGGGAGAATGGTTTGCTGCCGAAAAATCCGCGGTGAGCCGATAGCGGTGACGGATGGACACTGCTAATAACCAGGTGTCGCTTACGATCAATGAACTGCCCCTTCTTTTGGGCGTATGATCCCCAAAGCACAAAAACCAGGTTACTTGCGCCATCATTCAAAATGGAAATGATACGGTCGGTAAACCGCTCCCATCCGCGTCCAGCATGCGATCCCGCCAGGCCCTGCTCTACCGTCAGTACGCAGTTAAGGAGAAGCACCCCCTGTCTAGCCCAAGACTCTAACGATCCATGCGGTGGCGACGGAGGGGTAATACCAAGGTCAGCTTTTAGCTCCTTGAATATATTCACGAGCGATGGCGGAGGCGGTACTCCCGGTCTCACTGAAAAACAGAGCCCATGCGCCTGCCCAGGACCGTGGTAGGGATCTTGGCCTAGAATCACAACTTTGACCTCTGGCAGAGGCGTGAGGTTGAGCGCTTGGAAGTACTCACTACCGGCGGGAAATATCACCTTACCGTTGCCATATTCCTGTTCAAGAAAGGTGCGCAAGTCTCGCATATATGGAGCGGTGAACTCCTCGCCCAGAACGGCTTTCCAAGAGGGGTCGAGCTGAACTGGCCTAGGCCCGGTCATTGTCATAGTCTAAACTCCACGACCATTAAAATGTAGAGACCGCGGGTTATAACCAATGGTCAATCACCCGCGGTCTTAGTCGTGTAGAGGTATAACTCGAGCTTAGGCTTTTGCCAACGTGGCTAGATTGTGCGCTGCGAACTCCCAATTCACCTTGGTCCAGAACTCCTCGACAAACTTAGCGCGGTCGTTGCGATAGTCGATGTAGTAGGCATGCTCCCACACATCGAGTGTAAGGATTGGAGTTAGGCCCTGACGTAGCGGATTGTCAGCATTTGGGAGTCCTAGCACTTGTAGCTTCTTGTCCTTGCCTGCTGCTAGCCACGCCCATCCCGAGCCAAATAACGTGACGGCAGTCTCGGTGAAGATTTTTTTGAATTGGTCGATGCCACCAAAGTCGCGGTCTATGGCATCACCAATTGGACCCTTGGGGCTGCCGCCACCGTCTGGCGAAATGCAGCTCCAAAAGAAAGTATGATTCCATGCCTGGGCAGCATTATTGAAAATTGGCCCCTGAGCTTTGGTGATGAGTTCCTCTAGGCTCATTTTTGCCTCTGGCTTTCCAGCCACCAGCCCATTCAGCTTCTTGAAGTAACCTGCATGGTGTTTACTGTAGTGAAAGCTCATCTGCTCCTCTTTGAGAAAAGGAGCGAGAGCAGCCAGGCTATAAGGAAGTGGTGGCTGGACGAATGCGTCTACAACTGGAGCAGGAGCAGGCTCAGCTGCTGGTGCGGCTGGCTTGGCAGCAGTGGCTTTGGTCGAGCTTGCCTTAGCTTCGGCTGCTGCCGACGCTTTAGTAGTTAGATTGAGAGTCGCCAATGCCGCACCAGCGGCTAGTGACGAAGTTAAAAAATCCCGTCTTTGCATGGCGATCACTCCTTTAATCGATTCAGCAGCTTAGGAACAGTGGCCAGTCCAATCTTAATGGTAAAGCTTGGTGGGGGAAACTCAATTAAAAACGCGGCCCCAAAGGTGGTCTGGCCGCGTTAGTGCATTAGGAATGGTGCTTAGCTTTACTTCTCTGGGGTGCCTGCCTTGATCCAAGCTTCAAAGGTTGCGATTTCGGCGGCACTTGCTTTTTGGGCTCTGGGCATTCGGCCAGCCTTCATGCTTGCCAAGCTGGCTGCTGCTCCGGCTTTGGCCTGGGCATAGGTTTCCAGTTTGGGGTTTGCCCCACCGTGGCAATTGGTGCAGTAGGCGGCTAGGTAGCTCGATATAGCGTTTTGGTAGGTGACTGTTGGCGTATTGCCTGGCGACGGTGCCGGAGTGGGGGTGGGAGTTGGTGTCGGAGCCGGTGCTGGTGCCGGAGTAGGATTGGGAATTGGAGTAGGTGCTGCTGGCTTCCCAGTGCCATCGCTACTACACCCCGTTGGGGACGTGGTCGGTTTCCCTGCGGTTGTGGCACCGGGTTTAGCTGTTTCGGGGGCTCCACCGTCGACCCAAGCCTTGAATTTTGCCTTCTCATCGGCCGTCAGCTTCTTGGGACCCGTGGGCATTGAGTCGTCCAAAATGGTCTGAAGCGAGCTGGTACGCGCAGACTCCGCCGAGGCTGCTGCATATGTGCTCAAGTTTGGTGGCGATCCTGGCACTCGGTGACAAAAGACGCAGTTCTTATCGAGTATCGCCTTAATCGTGTCGGTATATCCCACAGGAGCATCTGCCAGGCTGAGAGAAGCCCTGCTGCCCTTGGTCCCAATCGCAGCCGGCAGTTTACCTGTAGGTTTGCATTTGTCCGACGCGTCTCCGCTTCCGCCACTCTTTATCCGAGAGGCGACCGTCGGTTGAGACGCTAGCGGTGCCACACCGCAGCTAGATGACGAAAGTAAGAGGGTTGCGGTGCTGGCAAGTGTTACTAGCCCTTTTGACACCTTAGCCTTGGAGATCGAGATCAAGTCACCCATACTACCCCCGCGCGACGTGCAGCGCATTTAATCGCTCTTGTAGGGGTGTTCGGAATAGTCTCGCTCAAACTTTAGCGACGTCTAAAAAAATATTTTTAAATCAATATATTCAGATTCTTACGTCACCTTGATTTTGGGCGAAAATCCGTCGGAATTAGCTGAGCCGCATTAGTTTTCGAAATCAGGTGCGAAAATGGCACCTAGTTTATCGACCTCGAGACCAGCCCGGCCGCGGAATCCAACGATGTGGTAACCGGGTGGAGCAGTGAAATCCATGGTATGAGGTGTCTGAACACCCCCTGAGACGATCTGTCCTCGCGATGTTTCGATACGCAAGTAGTGAATAGAGACAGTCGTGCGGTGTTTACCCACGGCTGCGACCACTCGCCTTATGTATTCCCCAGGCTCGAGCACCAGCGTTTGATCCGATCCCCCCGAGCCACCATGATGAATAACTAAATCATTTTGATAGGAGAGGGCGATCCCATCAATTCTGAGGCCTGAGCTAAGCGAAATAGATTTGAGTCGTGCGGTCGGTGGCAGGACTTCGCAATCGTCAAAATAGCTGCCGCCGGTGCCCCCGATTTCAGTGCTAAAAGTGTAAAGCATCGATGGGACAGGGGCCTGCTGACCAAGCCTTGGCCCGCTCGTAGCAACTGCGGGAGATTTGGATAGTCGCTGAGTCGCAATGGGGACGAATACGCTGTGACCTAACCGGCATTGGTCGCTAAGCTCTTCGTGGGGCACGTACCAAAATTCGAGCGTTGCTCCGCCTTCCTTCAAGTCGACTAGACCAAAGCCGTGAGAGCGGCTCTCGAAATACTTAATATGTGGATTAAATAGACGCGTCGCCGCTTCAAATCCGAGGGCAGCAATGCTCTCAAACGCATCCTTCACTTGTTCGTCCAAGTTGCCGCGAGTGACACTAGTCGGCAGAAACTCCACAGCCACAGGAGAACCGTCAATGTCGAGGTTCGCCGCAAACGATAGATGTGCGTCGCCCGTAATCACTAGCGTGTTTTCCGTACCGGAGTCCTTCAGGTAACCGAGAACTCTACGACGATCAGCGTCAAATCCATCCCAATTAATAGGAGAAAGCACCTTAGTCGCGATCTTCCATGGAGCCATTAAAACTTGGTTGCCGATTATTCGCCAAGTAGCTCTCGACTGTTTGATCTCATCTGTCAGCCAGTCGAATTGGGCGTCGCCGAGAATCGAGGGTTGCCCAGTGGCATTGCTTAAAGTATCGCGACCAATATGCCTCGTATCTAGCATAATCAGATCAGCTAAATTACCAAATTTTAGGCTGCGGTAAATGATGGCGGGGTCGTTGGGATTTGGAGAACGGAGCGGCACCCATTCGTGAAAGGCGCGAATGTTGTCCGCCTTTGATGCTCGATTTTCGATGTCATGATTGTCCCAAACTATCACCCATGGGTGTTGTTGATGGGCCTTTTGAAGAAACGGGTCCTGGCGAAAATATCGGTACCTTTGTCTGACAGCTTCGAGGCTATCAGGTGCCACCGAATTCATCGGATCGAGCGGCATATTGCGCAGCTCATCTGGATCAGGCTCGTTGTAGATGTAGTCGCCTAAATGGATAACAGCGTCGATATCATTCATAGCGGCGATGATATTGTAGGCGTTAAAATATCCTGACCAAATACTAGAGCAGCTCACGACCGCTAGACGAACCTGCGATGCCTCGTGGGGAGTGGTCCTAGTCCTGCCAATCATGGACCATGTGCCCAGTGCATTAAACCTGTAGTAGTAGGTTGTGCCTGCACGGGGTAATTCGGGGTCAATCTTTACCGTATAGTCGCGCTCAGGCGATGTCTCAGTGGAACCAGACGCGACAATATTTTTGAAATCGACATCAAGTGCAACCTGCCAGTCAACGGTTACAAGGGAGGCCGTTGTACCTGAAATCCTGGTCCATAAGATCACCCTATTTGGCAGGGGATCTCCCGATGCGACACCGTGCGTAAAGGTCGTAGCCAGTCTCTCGGCATAGTCACGCAATCCTGCGTAGTCACGTAATCCTACAGGACTGGCTGGTCCAAAAGCTGAGATCCCGCTGGCCGCGCGACCGTTCCTTGCAAACGCAAAGACGCCACTAAACTTGCTTCCGAATTTAACAAAATGTCGACGAGTGTAAGCCATCTTGGGGCAGACTTGGTGGTCGCTCGAGTTTAATGGGTGGCCAAGCGACTACCGTTAATCGCAGTGCCAGTTAGACCTGGTACGTAAGCGTTATACCTGGTCACTACCGGTTTCTCATAGCCCAGGTTTGCTGGGGTAAAGACGGCATCTGCAGCCGCCTCCGTCATAGGAAACAGGGTGATTAGACGCCTACCTGCGACTTCGGTGTCGGTGATGGAGTAAACCAAGATGTATGTAAGTGCTTTAGGATCCTTTGAAGCAAATGGCAACTTCACCAGGTCGGTAATAAGAGTGACCGTCCGTGATGCAGAGCCGGACTTGGCACTGCCGGCTAATTGCACGGTCTCCGTCAAACGCCGAATGGAGAGAGTGCCAGTATTTAGCGAAGCTATTTCTGGCGCAGCGCCTGCTCCGGATGCCGATAGCTGATCGAGCCGAGACTTGTCATCACGAAAGGCGATTTTTCCAGCCAGAAACGTGACATTTACGAGTAGTGTCCCCTTGTCCGGCGCTGGAGAAACAGGTCCTCTTAGCCACCCAAAACCGTCATCAATTGTCGGCAAAGTCCAGCGCTCGCGCTTGTAGCCGTACGGCGTCACTAAGTTACTTAGTAGGTATCCATAGGTATGAGCGAGTCCAGCGTGTACGTATCGGGCTCCCATTGGCTGACCGGCAAGGCGTCCGATTGCAGCGGTGATCTCTGGATTGATAATTTCCGCCTTAGCCTTTTCGTCAAAATTGATACTAGTGCCCCAGAATCCGAAAATTTTTTGGTTCGTCGCGTCAGTCCTCACCATCGCCGCGAGGGTGGGGACTCGTGATTCAATCTCTCGGTCGGCGTTTGCCCCTGTCTTGATCGCAGTAACTAGGGACTCAGTGTTCGTCTGCCAATAAGGCGAAACGCTAATTTCATCGCTCTGATCAGTGCAGATTCCGCGCGTAAATGCACACCCTGGATTTAAAGCACTGATGATAAGTATTAGAGTTAAACTGAAGCCGTTAAGTTTTAACATCGGGGGTCTACTAATTCTTGGTGTTGGTTCAGTAGCTTAGACCCCGCACGGAGGGTCTAGTTAAGTGGCGCACCTATAGCCCAACTGCCCCTCTGCGCGCACCAAGAAAACCAGGTAGGCCACATATGCTATTAAATACGGCTATTTATGTCGGTCGCGGAAGGCGCATTTCGTCCAGTATTAGGCCTGACGATGGGGCCCTTGTTTGCAAGAGAACTGATGGTCCGGTTGCAGTCCAATCGATTTCGATGCAGCCGAAATTGCGATCGCCGATGAGTTTACTAATCCGAGCACTATTTGGAATCGGTATTGGCAAGGAATGGGTGAGGCCACTCGACATAAACTCGTAGATCTGTGCCCCGCCTTCGAGTTGAATGCGAGAGATATCAGCCTGATGGCGATCTCCGCTGATGACGATGACAGGACATCTCAGTGCATTCAAGGCAGCGTACAGCCGCTGCCTCTCGTCGGCAAAGCTTGACCAGCCTTCGATACCAAAGCCAATAGAGTTTGCTGTGAGACTGATGCTAGTGCCAAGTATCAGGAGCTCAAAATCGGCCGATTTTATTTCGTTTTCTAGCCACTGCCATTGATCCGGTCCAAGGAGTTGCGGACTGGTGCGTGATCTGTCCATGTTGAAGCGGCAGTCTAAAAGGACGACTTTGGTTCTCTCACCCGGAGTTCCACATAAATAGCTTTGATAGATCCCACTTCGGTCGGTGAATTGCGATCCATCTAGGTCAAAGAAATCGAGAAATATCTCTTTGCTGGCAACTTTATCTTCGAAGTCTCCACCCCGATTGTTGTCGGCATAATCGTGGTCGTCCCAAATACCAATAATCGGTGTAGCTGCCGCAAATGCGGCATAATTCGGGTCAAGGCGCAGCCTTTCGTATTTTTGACGCCTCTCCCCAATGCTAAGACCATCGGCGTAAATATTGTCACCAAGGCTAATCCAAAGATCCGGTGTTGCTCTTGCCACCGTGTTCCAAAATGATTGATCCTTGTGGGTGCGGTTACAAGAGCCAAATGCAATTTTCCTTAGTGGGACGGTCTGCCTCGGCTGGACCAGGCGAGACCTGGCGATAGCACTTGAAAAACTCCGGCCACCTAAAAGTGAGGCGGCGGTCACAAAGCCACTATTCCTGAAAAACTGGCGCCTATTCATATAAATCTCTCGGCTTTATCTCGAGTGAATCTCATTGCGGTTCATTTTCTTGGTTTGGCAAGATGATAGCAGAATAAAATGAATTTAGTGCAAAGGATGCGGTAAGATTTTGTACTATGTTTAGTTGATCTCACTGCGACGGCTTCGGCGAGCGACTTCTGGGAGGATCTCTTGAATCAAATGGTCGATAAGTTTATCAGAGATGCCGAAAAGTGGCAGGACGAGATCGCGGCACTGCGCAACGTTGTGCTTAAAGTTAAGCTTGAAGAGACCATGAAATGGCGTCTACCTTGCTACTGTCACGAAGATCACAATGTTGCCATCATTCAGCCATTTAAATCTTCTCTTGCACTGATGTTTTTTAAAGGCACGTTGCTAAAAGATGAGAAAAATATCCTAGTCGATAACGGGCCTAATTCGCAGGCGTCGCGTCGCTTGGAATTTCATTCGGTGGCCGAGATTAAAAAATTGACGCCTGTCATAAAGTCCTACTTGAAAGAAGCAGTAGCGATCGAATTATCCGGTCAAACCGTTAAATTTAAAAAGCGACCTACAAAGTTACCTAACGAAATGGCGCAGGCATTCCGCAAGAATGCTCGACTTGAAGCAGCATTCAATGAGCTCACTCCTGGACGGCAGCGGGCTTACATTTTACACATCTCGGCAGCTAAGCAAGCGGCAACCCGGGAGGCGAGAATTACGCGTCTCAGTCCGCGTATACTTGCTGGTAAAGGTCTGAACGATAGGTAGCTATCGGTAGCTAAATTCAAGACCGGTAAAGTCTAGATGACAATCCCTCTGAATTAGGAGTCCTACCATGGCGCTGGGTTTTTCTGGCTTTGAACTTCGAACCACCGATGTGCCCGCGGCTGAAGAGTTCTATAAGAGCTTGCTTGGAGGAAGTGTGGGCAAGGTAGTGCCCCTTAGCCCGCAAGCTGCGGCGCACGGGGCGCCGCCTCATTGGGTTGGGTATCTTGCTGTGGCGAATTTGGCGAGTGCTCTCCAAAAAATTTTGCAAACTGGAGCAAAAATTATCGGCAGCAGTGAAATCCAAGCCGACGACGTTAATTGCCTGACACTGAAGGGGGCAGGAGGCGAAGTGATCGGAATTACATCAGGTGGAGTCGGAG
>Ga0078894_10004378_pt1 | contig 10800 bp, 10 predicted proteins | sample LauGreSu1BDMLBSD_2_FD_67506 | JGI IMG/M metagenome (GOLD analysis project Ga0078894, IMG submission 67506) | Freshwater lake microbial communities from Lake Michigan, USA - Su13.BD.MLB.SD (version 4) (version 4) | ecosystem: Environmental > Aquatic > Freshwater > Lake | place: Lake Michigan... | reverse complement strand
TTTCAAGAACCGAATAAATGTAATTTTATTATTTATATTTTTATATTCTAAAAATATAATGGAGTCATGTATAACAAATAGATTAAATAGTTTATGTGTTTTATATTGTAATTTAGAAAAAAAGGTTAATGATTATTTGTCAAATAATTACGATGATTCAATAATAAAAGAAGAAATCGAAAAAATAAAAGGAGAACTTAGAGAAATAAAAGAAGAAAATAATTTATCAATAGAAAGAGAATTAGAAATAATAAATGGAGAACTTATGATTAAGAACGATAAAAATTATAAAGTAAATGATGAATTAGATTCAATTAAAAATACAATTAATTCAATTTCACACGAATTGAGAAACCAAAAAAATCGAAATTTAGATACCCCAAATTATTTGGAATACACGCTGTTATACGCAGACTTTGAAAACTGTGGTATATGTATGTATTGTCCAAGTGAGCCGTATGAACCTGATAACGAAATATCAATTGGTCCAATTATTGACAACGCAATATATGATAATTTAAAAAATATTTTGAATAATTAAAATATAAATAATATTATGTCATCAAGTGAATTATGTGGAGTAGTAAATGCGCTGACAAGAACCGTTTTCGATTTACAATTAAACTCTCAAAATTTTAGTAAAGATTTATGTATTTTTAATACTGACTTTTATAAAAATAGGAGACTTATTCTATTTAGTTTCCTAACTTATGATTATACAACAACAGAATGTGTAAAAATTACTTGCGATGAACTTGATATTATGCGCGAGTTCTTGCTAACATATATTGAGAAGTTTCACTGCACTGGTAATATTGGAACTGTTTTTATTTCATATGTTAATAAAAGATTGAGATTCTGTTTTTGTTATTATGAACGAGCATCTAAAACATCAGAAACTTGCGACACTCTCAAACTAATAGAAGAAGAAATAAATACGGTTTTTGATGGGTCTATTTTCAAACTTCTTCAACCATTCTTCAATAATATTCCCCCAAACACACCAATTTCCAATATTAAAAATCTCCACAACTACTTTAAAGAAGGATGTTATTATTTGAAGTGTAATGTAAATGGGCTATTGAATTATTGTGAATTAGAGAAGACAGTTCTCAACTGGAATTCAAGTAATTGCATCCCGATCAATGGAATGAACAATAATTTTATTAATGGGAGCTATTATGATACAAATATATATCCTATTGGATGCAACCATCCAGCTGAACCAGCGGAACCATTCGAGCCATTTGCCCCATTCGAGCCATATTCTCCATCTGAACCTCATTGCCCTCCAAAAACAACTGAGCAAAAGCGCGTCCTCGAAGATATTGAGAACACCGACTATTTTAAGATTGTTAATAAGAAACTTGATAAAAAAGAATTGAGTAAAAATACTTTGTCCGGAGTTGAATCATCTGAAAAGCATGACGGAAATATTAGAGCCGCCATTAGTAGAATCCTCGAAATCAGTTCAACTGACGAATTGACCAGCTTATAAAAAATGACTTAAAGACATTTTTATATATAGAATAATAATGGAACACAAATTACATACATCTTGGGTATTATGGTTTCATTCGTTGGATGACACGAATTGGACAAAAGATACATACACAAAAGTAGCTGAAATGAATTCAGTTGAGGAATTTCTCGGAGTATATCAGGACTTTGATACATTTGGGAAAGGAATGTTCTTTTTAATGAGAAAAGACATTTTTCCACAATGGGAAGACGAGAGCAATATTAAAGGAGGATATTGGTCTTATAAAATTGGGAAGTCCGTCGCGGAGAAGGCGTGGTTCGAGTTATCATGCGCTTGTATTGGAGAATGTTTAACAAAGAAGCCACAAGATATGTTCAATATTAACGGAATCAGTTATAGCCCAAAAATAAATAACGTTATAATTAAAATATTGAATCGCCATTGCGAAATTAATAATCCGATTGTGTTGAATGATAAAATCGAGAATTTACATCCGAGCACGTCTCAATTCAAATCGCATATTGAAAATAAGGACGAATTTGTAAGCACTTAATTCTGGTATTATTTTTATTCCTTCGTAATTTTTTCATTCAGTAATTTCTGTTTTTCCTCTACGGAATATTGAACAATATTAATATAATTATCTTGTAATATTTTTACAATATAAGAATACGTGTCATTAAGCTGGGCGTCATTTTTCGCCCCAGCTATGAGGATTTTTCCTGTTCCGAATACTGCGATTGAAATACGGCGACAGTCTCCATCACCTTCACCCCTCTTCTTCTTTGCGGAAAATTTACACTTTTTGGAACAGACGCAAACCCCATTTTTCACAAGCTGGTTCGTGTTCCACATGAAATATATTTTCACGCCTTGGTAAACACGGGGGTCATAACTGCTGAAAAGCTGGTATATTGCGCGGTCTCGAATCAAGATGTCATATAACTTGTGATTATCGATGAAGAAACCGACGAAAAAATTGCTATTAATCATGACAATGTCGTAATTGAGAACGTCTGCGTTTGATTGGTCCTCTTCGGTTTCAAAAATTTCGGAGAATTTCTTCATTTCGGCGATTAATAGCCGGACTGCGTCGAGTCCATCTTCGTCATTTTTGGATCCGGTACATGTTATGCGCCCGTTCGTAAAAATCATAAGATTAATACACTTCTTCTCGCGGATTTGAACTGAAATACATATTGAATTGTAGAAATTATTGTTCAGTTTGCTGTTTTTGACCAATATTTTGTCATCAACGTCATCTGTTTCAACCTTCGTATAATTTATCGTTTTTATGGGAAAATTGGGGGTTCCGACTTTTTCCTCCAATTTTCTACACATTAATTTCATATTATATCGGACATTTATATAGCAACACGCTGTCTTAACGGAGATATTCAGAGAATGTGCTTCCGGTATATCGACTGGATTATTTTTTTTGCGCATTAATATACGCATCATCATTTCTTCGTGTTGATTTATTTTATCAACAAACTCTGGAAGTGGGAATTTGAATTTAGAAGTCATTATTAGCATTTATAAATGTCTGGATTTTTTTAAATCATTTTTTCGTAAAAATGATTTAAAAGATTTAGAAGGAATAGTTATATACGATGTCCGAATATATTATGGAATGTAAAACTGTACAAACCGGAGTTTTTAAGACGCTGGTCGAAGCTTTAAAAGATATCCTAACTGATATCAATATTGAATTTCACAAGGGGAATAGCGAGTCTCCGAATGATGATGAAAAAGGATATATTAAGATTGTTGCGCTGGATAGCACTGTGAATATTATGGTTCACTTGAAGTTGGAGGGGGCTCGATTTGAGTCTTATTATTGTAAGAGGCGGATGTTAGTTGGAGTTAGTATGATGTATTTTCATAAACTGATTAAGACTATTTCGAATAGCAATGATTGTTTAACATTATACATTGCGGAGAATGATGAGAATAAGCTCGGAATCAAGATTGAGAACAGTGAGAAGAATAGCGTAACGAATTATAAGCTAAATCTGATGGATATTAAATATGATGATATTAATATTCCTCCACAGAAGTTTGATAATATTATCAGTATGCCCAGTGATGATTTCCAGAAAATTTGTAAAGATATGAACAATTTGGCGGAGATTATTGAGATTAAAAATGTGGGGAACAAGCTGATTTTTGCGTGTAGCGGGGATTTCGCGGATCAGGAGACGGTTTGTAGTGAGCACAGTGGGCTCAAATTTGATAAAATGAATGATTCACACGAGGTTATTCAGGGCTATTATAATTTGAGACAACTCGTTCTTTTTACAAAATGTACGCATTTGAGTAATAGCGTGGAGATGTTCATCAAGAATGATTTCCCGCTTATTATTCAATACAAGGTAGGGAGCCTTGGATGCTTAAAGTTGATTTTAGCGCCGAAAGTTAAGTAATTTGCGGTTAGTTTTTATAATTTTTGAATCCATCAAATATTGGATTTATTTACATTCGTCTTTGATTCCACTCATCCAGTTCATCTGGTAAAAAATGTTCCATTGGAGATTCATCGTGTTCTGGATACAATTTATCAATGAATTCGTGGTGGTTATCTTCATTGATAAAGAAAAACTCATTCACATATTTCGCGAATGAGCTTGTGTCAATCCTTCCTTCCGAGTCTTCAATATGTCCAAGAGAACTGAGTTCATTCAAACACGCAACAAATTCCTCTTTCCCAATGGTTCTTCCTGCTTCAAGAAGTATATCTTGAATAAGTCCATCAATTGTAAAAGAAGATAATTCTCCAAGAAAAAAAATATGGATTATTTCTTGAATCTGAACTTCACAACAGAAAGGTCGTATAAAATGAGCATACAATCTCTCATAATTGAAACCTTGGATTGTTCCAAGTTTTGAAACCAATAAAGCAACAATTAGTTTTATTGTTGCTTTACATTCTGGCTTGAATTGTTCATCATTCCAAGGAGGCCTTGTAGTTCCTGCGCAAAGAATAGCATCAATTAAATTATTGTTTCGTCCTGACATTTTTTTAGTTCCTAAAAATAACTGTTTAATTTCTTTCAATTTTTTTGGGAATTTGTATTAGCGCATTTTGCGCGTATATTTCCTATTTTACAATTATCTGCGATTATTTTTTCAGAATACGACAATAATCCGAACTCTTTCTTACACATCCTATCTGGGTTGTTCGTCTCCGGAAAACAGCTCGTTGTATTTTATATTTTATAATTCATTGAGCGCGAACACTCAATAATCACCATATATTGATTGGTTCTCCAAATTCTGAAATCGCTCGTTGATTGATTTCTGGATTTTTTTTGAAGAAATCAACAATGAAATTTGATATTTTCTTGTTAAAAATATGTCTCATACTACTTCCAGAAACCCTGTAATGTCGAGACTCATGTAATTTTTTAAAGAAAAAGTCTTTTCCAACGTATTTTCCAAATTCAAAAATCAGATTCACAAGTGATTCTTGTGAGATTTCTCTCGACGCAATATTCTGAACAAATAAAACAATTTGTCTGGAATAATCATTTCGTAGATTCTTTCGATTGACTTGAAAAAGAGGCTTCAAGACAAAAAAATACGGATTCGGATTGTGTTCAGAACCTGAGACTGTTTCATATAATTTCAGAATCAAAATCATTATTATCCTCAAATGTATCAGCGGTTTTGTGTATCCAACGATTCCACATAGTTCTCTTTGAATATGTTCATCAGAAGATTGTGGAACTTGAAAAAATGGTTCAATTCCTTGAATCGAACCGGTTTCAAAAAACATGCTCAAAACATCGAATATCAATTCTGAATGCTTTGCGTATTTTGGTTGGACACTCCTAAGCGTATGATGCGATTTTCCTTCGATACCTCTACATTTTGGAAGATAAGGACCGTATGATAGACCTTGGGAATGTTGGACAGATTGAACCTGTCTTTCCTGAACATTTTCAACATTTATTGAAATCGGTTCTCCATCCGGTGTTTGAACTGTTAGTTTACATCCAACAACAGAAGCTGGTTGGCTTGTAATTGACCATAATAAAGATTGAATTGATTTAAACATTTTCTTCTTTTTAGTTCCTAAAAATAACTGTTTAATTTCTTTCAATTTTTTGGGAATTTGTATTAGCGCATTTTGCGCGTATATTTCCTATTTTACAATTATCTGCGATTATCTTTTCAGAATATGACAATAATCCGAACTCTTTCTTACACATCCTATCTGGGTTGTTCGTCTCCGGAAAACAGCTCGTCGTATTTTCGAATAACTGTATCCCATCATAATAATTCCCATCACAGACTCCCCTCTGATATCCTTCCGGACATCCGTCATACTTAATATCTTTGTATCCAAATTTCATATATTTCGATGTATTTTCGAGTAGATTCTTGTTCTGACAGACTACATTCATGTCGCTACCTACTGGGACACATTTTGTGGAACCCGCCTCTAATTTAACTCCTGCCTGATATCCACTTTCACAATAGGCGCGATAATCATTTTCGGGACAATTCTCCCCATCTATTTTTCGAACTCCATAATTATTACCGAAATTTTCCTTACACATTAGGTCATATGAAATGAGGTCATCTTTTGGATATCCCAAGCACTTCGTTGATTGATACGGATGATAATATATATTTCCTTTAACATTGTGGATTTTTTTCTGGTCGGGGTATTTATTTAAGAGAGTTGTTAGTTGTTCCGCTGTCATACATTTTTTACCGAAATATGGGTGCATATAACCAAATTCTTTATTCCCGAACTGATTTTTGAACTGACATATTCCCAATTCTTTATTTATAACTTTCGATTTAACTTTATCTCCATCAATGTCTCCGCGACTTACTTCTTTAAATTCCTCTTTTTCTTTTTTCCTACAATTTTTTAATCGTTCGCGTTTAGCTTTTTCTTTTTGCTCATCTTTATATGCTTGAACCGCATTTTCTTTACATTTATCCAAGCGTTCAGGCGGTATAATACAGACATTGTTTGACATTAAAGTCCCATAAATACCATCTCTTTCACATATTCCACTTGGAAACCCACTTCCATCATTATTATCTGAATTTGGATTCATATAGTCATTTTTTTCCGCGAGTTCTTTTCCTACACCACTTGACGTCCCAGTCAAATTACTGGAATTACTTGTCCCACCTGCGCCGCTATCCTTTAAATTACCAGCTCCTTCTTTATTACTATTAGTTAAATTACCATCCATAAACATTTCGACCTGATTAATATTAACAAATCCAAGTATTAAAACGACCCCGCATATAAAAAACATCCCTCCGATTCCCCAGAATGCTATATCATGATAATCCTCGATTGATATATGACCAATCAAAAGTAGGACTAGAAAACAGACTGAAAATATCATAATAATAAGTCCTGAGTATATTCCGGGATAATTTCTATCTAAATATGTAGAACCATCTTTTACTTTTCTTCGAACTGTTGAAAGTATGATTATAATGACGGATAATATTATATTAAAAACTGCGACTATTAAAAGTATATTATTAATCATTATTATTATAATATAAAAATAAATTAGCAATTAATAATATAATGGCTGGTGGATTAATGCAACTCGTTGCTTATGGATCACAAGACTTATATTTAACAGGAAATCCTCAAATAACGTTCTTTAAATCAATATACCGTCGATATACGAACTTCTCTATGGAATATATCCCACAATACTTCCGTGTTCTTCCGACTTTTTCGACCACGCAAGTGAATACACTAACAGTCAAAATTGACAGAAACGCCGATTTAATCCATGACTGTTATGTTGTCGTCGATTTACCAAGTATTTATTCTACGGCGGATGAAAAATTCCAGTGGATTGAAAATGTGGGACAGAATATTATTCAATCTGCAGAGATAACTGTTAATGGAGTCCAACTCGACATTCAATATAGCCAGTGGATGAATGTTTGGGCCCAACTGACCATCGACCGGAGCAAAAGGCGCTCATACGATGAAATAACGGGGAACATCTGGCAAATGCAGTTCCCCGAGAAATATTATGGAGATTATTCCACGACGACGAGGCCCACAATTGCTGGAAGGCGCCTGTATGTCCCGCTATTCTTCTGGTTTTGTACCAATCCGGGGCTGAGCATTCCTTTAATAGCCCTCCAATACACGGATATCTACATAAATATCCAATTCGCGCCACTGAATACCCTTTTTACTATGTGGTATGGCCTCTCTCCTGAAACACTATACGACTTCGGTAAATTCGGGAATACTCCGACCGCTGGAATACCTAACTTCGATAGCGAATTATTACAGGCAATCCAAGAAGCACAAACCCCCCCACTTGTGAATACAACGGCGGCTGATTTAGTGAATTCATTGGAAGCCCAAGGATATGGACCCACAAACTATTTCTGGAAGTTCGTCAATGGGACACAAGCGCCAAATGGAGTTTGGACTCAAAATTCCTACTTATTTGTGAATTATATATATTTAGATGAAAATGAAAGAAGGCGATTTGCGCAAACATCGCATGAATATTTAATGACACAGGTCCAGACGTATGAATTTGGCGGAATCGACGGGAATCAGACGATTGAATTGAAGATGAGTCAACCTGTTAAGGAGCTCATTTTTACTACGCAAAGGACCGATGTTAATATTGTGAATCAGTGGAATAATTACACGAACTGCTTGTATAATCACTCACTGTATGACGTGAGCTTCGTGAAAAATGCGAATTATTTCCGGATGGAGAGGATGCTCATTGATAACGGGATTGACTCTTGCTTACCGGACGCCCAACAACAATTCAATAATAATCAACAGTATAATATTGATAACCAGAATATATTATATTCGGCTAAACTAATATTGAACTCGAATGACCGGTTCGACTTGCGGGATTCGATATTTTTTAACTCGATGGAGCCATACAAATATCACACGAACAGCCCAGATGAGGGAATATATGTTTATAATTTCGGACTGAATCCGGAGGATTTTCAACCGAGCGGGACGTGTAATTTCAGCCGGATTAATCGGGCGCAACTTCAAATGAATATGCGTCAGGTTGTGAATACTGATATTGAATATAATGTTGTTGTATATGCGAGAAATATAAATGTGTTTCGAATTATGGCCGGTATTGGGAATGTCGTTTTTGCGAATTAAGGTATTTTATAATAAATTTTTGAGTGTGAATAAAAATCATATTTTTATTCTCTAACAAGAACATCAAAACGCGTCCATGAATCCAATGTATAAATTTTATGGTTATATGGAATCAAATATATAAATGAACCAGCAGACAACTCTTTTTTTTTGGGTCCTGGTAAAAATGGTCGTCCTTCACCATTCCTACTGGTTGAAAGCTTTATAGGCTTGATTATTTCATAAACAGGACAGTTCCGGTGGATTCCGGTGTTATCAACTAGTGTATATGTTTTTCCAGTTTCTTTGATTAAATCCGAATGAATTTTAAAAGACCGAAAATCTCCAAATCCTTCTTTTTCTGGTCTTGATAAAAATGGTGAAAAAAATTTTTCTTTTGTCATTTTCCCGCTATTTACTAAAATAAAATATCCATAATTACTATCAATTTTTACAAGTTCCTTAAAAATTGATGGTTATTTTAAGCAAATATTCAATAATTATTTACTAAATTAGACAAGATATCAAATGTCTTTAAATTTAAAACGACCACTCGATGAAGAAAAATGTTTTGGTGAACCATCACCAAAACAACTAAAAATGGAAGATGAAACAGTTTGTGAAACCATTTTAAAAAAATTAAAATTCCATAATTGGGATACTTTTGCGGACCTGATGTTTCTAACTATATATAGAAACCTGTTTTCCCAAAATAAAACGCTTGAAGAGTGTGCGAAAGAAATCATTGCTTTGATGGAACGTCAACTAGCAAATATGTATATCTGGGTTACTTCGGGTATCTTTGATATTACTGATAACTACCGACATCTTCATGGAATATTTATTAAGCTCATTACGAGTTATATGTTCTATGTTTTGGAACACAAACAAACCACAGAAGTCAGGTGTCTTTTCAACGAGAGTCGAGAGCTTTATGTCAAGCTTACTGATTCCGTAATGAAAGATGATATTCCTGTGTTCCTTGCAGGACCACTCCATTTGGAGCTTGTGAGTCAAGGTGGGAAAATACAATATAAGGCGACTTTACGAGCTGAAATGAGGATTGACAAAACCTTCAAGTTGGTGATATCGAAAGACAGCTCAAACCGACCTATTTTTCTTGGAGAGGGCTCTTATGGCTTCGTTTTTAAGGTGATGGGACTCGATGGGAAGTGGTGTATTGTGAAGGTGTTCGATGATAAGCACTCAGCGGAACAAGAATGGGCGAATCTTTCCATTTTTTCTGGAAAGCACGAGTGTCTCCAAAATGGAATTGCGCTTTGGACCGAACAGTCTGGATATTTGAATCACTACATAGTATCTACGTTTCAGGGAGAAGTACCTCTCTCAAATATTAAAAAGCAGGGAGATAAGAAGATAACCCTTGATGCGATTCTCGGTGGATTCTTGGGAATTATACCAGCACTTGAAGTTATGCACCGTGAAGGATTTATCCATGGCGACATCAAACCGGACAATATTGTCTGTAATGAATTGAGGATGGTTCTCATTGATTTAGGAATCGCAACCCGAATTGGAGAGACAATTGGCCCAAATTCATTATTCACTTGGTGGTTTCGCGATATCAAACTGATGTTGGCAGAGAAGATGATGAAGGAGTTCAACACAATAGTCCATCCAATTACGGCATCACGTGAGATGGACTACTGGGCATTTTTCATGACGATTCTGAAAACATTATCACAACAGTCCAGTCGTTTTATTTTTGATGGAATGACAGAAGACGAAGCTCGTGAAATGTTGTATCGTTCTTCGACTGTGATTCGGTTGATGAAGAAGCTGAAACCTTATCTCTCAGACAAGCGTGGAATTGAGTTTGTTCAACAAGTTTACCGTGTTCTTTTCAATGAGGAAGGTCCGGAGGAATTCATTCGAATTTTCAATAGCTTTGAACCTTCTTTCGGAGAAGCTACTTATATGGATTATCTTCAAATGTTCAAGGAATTTCGTGAAAAAAATCCGATGAAAGAGCTGGTTAGCAATGTTTTTGAGCATATGGTTTATCATGATGAGAAAGTGAATGAACTTGTCGGAGAATTACGTGTTCTCTTTGTTGAGATTATTTGCAATGGAGCCGATTTTTCTCTTCTTGGTTTATTTACAAAATCCAAGATTGACGAGTGGCTTATGCGTTTGAGTCAGATTCAGAGAAAAATCA
>Ga0078894_10004377_pt1 | contig 10800 bp, 7 predicted proteins | sample LauGreSu1BDMLBSD_2_FD_67506 | JGI IMG/M metagenome (GOLD analysis project Ga0078894, IMG submission 67506) | Freshwater lake microbial communities from Lake Michigan, USA - Su13.BD.MLB.SD (version 4) (version 4) | ecosystem: Environmental > Aquatic > Freshwater > Lake | place: Lake Michigan, USA... | reverse complement strand
CATCTCTTTTTTTATGTGTTTGTTGTATGGTCTCACCTTCTCTTCTTTTATTTTTTAGATAAGACAATACCTGTTCGCGTGGCAAATCGAGTCCATCTCGGCTTCTTTGACATGATCCTTTTTTTTTGTTTTTTATACAATATGGTTTAAAGTGTTCGCAATCTTCTGGATTTAAATATTTACATTGAATTGGATGGGAGACATTCATATATTAATTATTTAGATTTATTTTATAAGCATCCCAGTTATTATTTTACATGCTGTAAAATAATTTACGCATCAAAGCATGCCAGTTATTATTTTACATAACTGTAAAATAATTTACGCATCAAAGCATGCCAGTTATTATTTTACATAACTGTAAAATAATTTAAACACAAATTACTTATTTACTACGAAGGCGTTGTGGCGGAGTGGTTTTATCGCGACTGCCTACTAAGCAGTTACCTTTAGGTGCACAGGTTCGAATCCTGTCAACGTCATTTCCTTTTTTTTTAATATTTTTAAAAAAAGCATTAAAAAATAAGGATAGTTTAATATCTGATCTTATGGTAGCAGAATGAACAAAACAATTTTAGTAACAGGTGGATTAGGGTTTATTGGAAGTCATATCGTAATCGAATTGGTACAGAAACAATACAAAACGGTTATTGTTGATAATTTATCTAATAGTTCTAAGGATAGTCTTCAACGAATTAAAACCATTGTTGGTCCAGATGCTTTTTCTCTTATCACCTTTTATAATATTACCATTGGAAAAGATGAAGCCGCATTAGATGCTGTTTTTTCTGATCATAAAATTAGTGCAGTTATCCATTTAGCCGGTTTTAAATCTGTTAGTGATTCTATTCGGGAACCAATTACCTATTATGATAATAACCTAGTAAGTACTCTACAACTTTTACATGTAATGAAAAAACATGATTGTAAACGTCTTATTTTTTCTAGTTCTGCAACAGTATATGGTGATAAAAAAGCTCCCTATCGTGAAAGTATGGTTACTACCGGTAAAGGTATTACCAATCCATATGGACGCTCTAAATGGATCCAAGAGATGATGCTTCGTGATGTAAGTTTAGCGGAACCAAATTTCAAAGCAATTATGTTACGTTATTTTAATCCGATTGGTAACCATCCGAGTGGTCTACTAGGAGAAGAATTCTTAACCAAACCGGCAAATTTATTTCCAAATCTTCTATTTTCTCTACATCATAAAAAACCATTTCTTATTTTTGGCAATACCTATGTAGAAAATAAAAAAGACGGTACCGCTATGAGAGACTTTATTCATGTTTGTGATTTAGCACATGCTCATGTACAAACACTTGATTATCTATTTGATTCTAGAGGGAAAAAAAATTATGAAATTTTTAATGTTGGATTAGGTCAACCAGTAAGTGTCATGGAAATTGTAGAAACATTTAAGCAAAAAACCAAAGCACCCTTATCTGTATTGATCAAAGAGAAGAGATACGGTGATTTACCCGTTTCTTACTGTAACCCAACTAAAATTACCAAAAAAATTAAATGGGTTCCTCAATATAGTTATGGTGATGCATGTGTACACACATGGAAATATTACCAAACCTACTACGGTTCAAAGTAAATCAATAGATCTTTTTTTCTGATCTATTGATTTTTTTCTATCTTTCCCCTTTTTTATTATTTTTTGTGACGCACCTTTTTTATAACGCAGTTTATTAGAACTTACAATCCGATCAGCTTCGGATCTAGAGCTGCCGCATGGCGCAAGGTGTATTTTGAACTCGACATCCAATCGCAACCAACTGTCTTGTCGCTCATGAAGTACATATCGCCATGACTCAGTTTGTACTTGAAAAGCTTTCCGACCGGCTTTGATTGATGATGCCATTGGTAGTAAATCGGAAAGTCATCTCCGAGGCGTGCTGCGACAACAATGCGACGCTCCTTGTCTCCGTGAAACCCAATGAATGTTTTTGGTGTATCGTAATAGTAGTTGCCCTCACACAACAGATTCTGCATGTCCTTGTTTTCAGGTAGTATCGTCGCCAATGTCTCCTTGATCGCTCTTGTGTTTGGCACATCATCGAAATGAACCACCGTACCTTTCTTGTTCTCGTAATCCGCCACCTGCCGGAAATTCGCAAAACACAAATTGTGTCGCGCCTTCTTATTCACCACTCGACCATACATATATGCCTTTGAATCCTTCTCGAGCGCATCTTGTTCGGCATAGAGCTCAGCCGGATCCACCATCGCACTGATCCCATTCTTGGCAATCAGCAAGTAGGCTGGCTCCGTCTCGACCTCTTTCGGTGCAAAATCATTCAGGTGAACCATGATCGTATTGATTCCTTTCGCAGTGAACCAATCTCGAGCCTTCAGTAGCTCCTCGTGGGACAATCCCTTTTCCGCAATGTCGCCGATCATTTGCATCCCCTTGTGATTCTCCGCAGTCTCGCAGTATGTTAGCGTAAATGTTTGCTTAAATGTACTCATCTTCGGTTGTTCTAGCACCAGACTAGCCTCTTGTCAATTTTTTTCTAGCTAGATAGTGAGCAATCGAAAAAAATTCTATTCCTATTATATATGGCATTTGATAAAGAGGGATTTCTGCGAGATATATTAGCTATACGAAATAACGATGATATGTCTGAATTTAAATCTAGATTTGCAACAGCTCCAATGTGTACTCTAAGATCGAAGAATTCGCCGTTAAATAATATGGTTCAAAAGACATTAAACAGTGTAGTAAACAAAGGAGTATGTATCTTATCTCTAGGTAAACATGGCTATTATTGTTATAGTATCACAAACATTATTTTTGAGATATTGACATTACAAGAAAGGACTCGTGTATTGGAACATATTCAAACATATTCCAGTATTCAAACAAAATGGCACATTTTAACAGATGTAGATGATACAATTATGTCATCTGTTAAAGGAGGTACCAATGTTAAATACCAGAATCATACCGTCTATCCTGGTGTTGTCTCTTTTTATAAACATGTGGTACCCGAAAACGATTTTATTACATTAGTAAGTGCTCGTCCAGAAGTACTTGCAAAAGAATCAAGAGATTCTATTCCTGGTGTTATTTATACAGAAGGAGATAATAAAGGACTTGATATGTTAGCTGGACAAGCTAGAGATATCACCCCTGGCGCAGTTCGCGAATTCTTTACTAGAGTATGTACTTCTTTTACTCCTTCCTTTATGTATTTTAAAAATGAAACATACCCAAGTAAAATAGGACATCTTAATGGATCTGATCAAATATTATGGTATACCACATATAAATCTATGGGAGAAACTAAATTTGAATCCATCCAAAGATACATTCTTGTTTTCCCAGAATTTAAGTTTATTTTTATCGGAGATAGTGGTCAGGGTGATTTAATATGTTCTTATTTATGTTATAGAGAAAGAGTACGAGAAAGAGACCTCTTTGGAAGCGATGCATATCCAGTTAAAGCATGTTTTATACATAATATATTAAAATCAAGAGAATTAGATGATCATAAAAAAGGTTATGAAACAATTGACGATTTCTTAATGATTAAAAATCAAACTTTCCGCAAAAATCTAAAAGATAGACATATCTATATGTTTAATAATTATATTGATCTGGCTGGTTACCTTTCTTGCATAGGAATGATTACAAATAAACAATTACAACCCATCGTACGTGAAACATTGCAAGATTTCCAAACAAACAAAATATTTCAATCCTATTATGATACCGATGAATTTAGAGAATATCTTAGGAATGATATAGACCGCGCGGTTGCTAGATGGTCTATAGAAAATTCTTGTGAAGAACCAGTAAGAGCAAGAGCAAGGGGAAGAGCAGCAGCAGCAGAAGCAGCAGCAGAAGAAGAAGAAGAAGAAGAAGAAATATTGATAATTTAAAAGCTATAAGTCTTAACGGAAGATTGACTTGTATCTTTAAAAACTGCATGTTTTGCTGACTTAATAGAAGGCTGACTTGCAGTTTAAGAACTGCAAGTCTTGCACCCCGCCTCTCGTCTACAAACTACATCCTCCTCTTCTTTAGACGCAGCTGATGCTTCTTTAGGCAAAACGGTTGCGACAGGTTCTACTGTAAATTGTTGTGTTTTTGCAACAGGTTTAATTCGCAGATAATAGAGTCCGGTCTTCAAACCTTGTTTCCAACCATACAAATGCATACTACCCAAACGATTCATATCGATTTTAGGCAAATATAGATTCAAACTTTGGGATTGACAAATATATCGCCCACGATCGGCTGACATATCAATCAATACCTTTTGTTTAATATCCCATACCGTCTTATACTTATCTCGCAACACCTTTGGAATCGATGTCATCTCTTGAATGCTACCATCATTTCGAATAATCTCATTCTTAAGTGATTCCGACCAAATACCAAGTTTCATACAGTCTTCCATCAATCGATGATTTACTAGAATAAAACTACCTGCCATCGTTCGTCTGCTATAGATGTTACTTGTTATGGGTTCAATGCATTCATTAAATCCAAGAATTTGCGAAGTACTGGCAGTTGGCATAGGTGCAACAAGCAAACTATTGCGAACACCGTGTTGACGAATGGTCTCTCTCAACCCATTCCAGTCATATCGACCACTATGTCCAATGCCTAAATCTTTCCACATGTCAAACTGGAACTGACCTTTGCTAATTGGTGAACCTTCGTAACTAGCATATGCTCCAAATTGTTTTGCTAATTCACATGATTCAGTTAGTGCATAGTAATAAATGGTTTCAAACAAATCTCGATTTAGAGAACGTGCCTCCGGTGTTTCCCAATCCAGATCTAACTCCATGAATACATCTGCTAAGCCCTGAATACCAATTCCAATCGGACGATGACGCATATTCGAACGAATCGAATTTTCAGTAGGGTAAAAGTTGATATCAATCACACGATTCAAATTACACACAATTTGTCGCACCTTTTCACCAAGTTTCTCGTGATCAAATGTCTTCTCCGCCGTTATATACATTGGCAAGCCAATACTCGCCAAGTTACAAACAGCTGTCTCATCCTTACTCGAGTACTCTATAATTTCTGTACAATTTGATGTTAAAATACCATTAAAAATACCAGCATGGTTTTCGGGTTCATTAAAGCAATATGTATCATCTAGACGACCATCATCTGCAACAGATATAACTGTTACAAATTGTTCAGCATTCCTTTGTGGTTTATTTGCTTTAAACAGAAGACGGTGACAAGACAGACCAAGAGAATGTAATAAATAAACAGAGCATGATGATATTAAAATTCTCCATAATGGTTTACAATCGTATTCTTTTCTTCCACCTTTTCCATCTGGCATAAGTGTTCTTCTATCACTATGTGCAAGCATTACTTTACTTTGGACACCCAATGTTTGAAGCATAAGTCTTACTCTGTCTAGAAATTCGAAATGAATAGAACCAATTTGAAAAGATTGATTTGTTCCATTACATGCAACTGTTCCATCTGCATCAAGTAATCCAGCCAGCCAATCTAGACGACATCTAACAGATGAATTAAGTGGTACTACATATTTATCAGGTATTTCATCAGGTAACATAGCATTAATACGACCAACAGCATCCTCTTTCAATGTGGAACTGCGAATTTTTAGATGTGAAATTAGATCTTTTTTATTACCGTACAATGATACACTTTTTCCTATATAACCACTCGGATTATTATGATATGTGCCATCACCACAGAAAAATCCATGAGTATATGCATGAGGAATATCATTTGCAGTATCCCCTTGAACAACTTGCAGATTACATTTAACTAGTTTCATTCCTTTTGTTAATTGTGCAGCATCTAAACGTGTCGCATCTTTAATACTTTTTTTATCATAATAACCTTTTTGTACCAGAAACTTATGATATGGTGTACATGTAATTTGTGCACCATTACTCAAGTAAACCGTTATTAGTTTTTGTTGTTTACCTGTTTGTAATACTTTTGTAGTTGACCACTTCTCTCCATTCCATACCTTAATTTCTTTATCCACTAGCTCTCGAATTTGAATTTGACCTTTATCTGTTAGAATATAGGTCTCCGGTGCAACACATAAATTAGAACTTTTAATTGTACCCACATTCTTCTGGTTGCTCTTTTGGTTGCAAGCGTCCTTATATAACATGTATGGTACGCCTGTTTCGATTTGTGAATGTAGAATACGTGTCCATAACTCACGAGCCTTAATTTTCTTTGTAAATTTCTTTTCTTCTACTAGTTTCCAATACATATCCTCAAACTCCTTACCGTAAACATCTTGCAAGGAATATTGATTTGGTACGCTATTGCAACCCACAATCTGTTTCTGTAAAACAGATTGGTTTGGACACATCAAATACCAATCTCCATCCGCTTCCACTTGTTTCATAAACAAATCCGGGATCCACAAGGCATAGAACAAGTCTCTCGCCCGCTCATCTTCATTTCCATGATTCTTTTTCAAATCTAGAAAAGCCTCAATGTCACAATGCCATGGTTCCAAATAGATAGCAATGCTTCCTGCACGACGACCCGATTGATTCACATAACGAGCGGTATCATTAAATACACGGAGCATTGGAATAATTCCATCACTGGTTCCATTATTACTCTTAATCTTACTATTTTTTCCACGAATTTGATGAATATGTACACCGATTCCACCCGCCCATTTTGAAATCTGTGCACATTCTTTTAGTGTATCATAAATTCCCGTAATACTATCATCTTGCATGCCAACCAAGTAACAACTCGAAAGCTGTTGGTATCTCATACCGGCATTAAACAAGGTAGGGGTAGCATGAATATAATACTTTTGACTTAGGTCTTCATAAACCTGTAGAACTTGATCAACATAAGGACGATGGATCGCACAAGCAACACGCATCAATAGATATTGAGGTGTCTCCATAATAACATCATTCTTTCTCTGCAAATAACTTTTTTCTAGTGTTTTAAAACCAAAATAATCAAATGTAAAATCACGTTCCGGTTTAATCGAACGATCCAATACTTCTCGATTCTCTTGCACAAATCGGATAAATTCCGGATGGAGAATATCTAGAGCATTCAACTCTTCCATACTTTCACTAAAGCTAGTTTTGATCTTTGAGTGCAATTGTCTAATGACGATCTTACTGGCAATATTATTATATTCATAGTTTTTGGTACTCATCGCCATAGCTGTTTCTGCTGTCAATGCATCCAATTCATCATTTGTCATTGAATCCGTAATTCCTTGTTCGATCTTTTCGAGTAACTCTTGTGTGTCTACAACAGCTGTAAACTCTGATAGCAAGGAACGAAGATATTCTGACATGTTTCAAGTAATTATTACAGTCAAGAAATATTTAAATGAAATTTTGTCACGTTTCATTTACATATGGAGTCATATGTGAATTATACCAATTTACATACGTTTTTACTTAAAATGTCACAAGTAAGCTATGCTTACTTGTTCCAAGGTTTTAATGATAGATTAAAACCAGTCATAAATGAGATTACATCTCATTTATTCCAATCCCATTCATAGTCATAATTATATTTGTGATGAATCATATCTTCTACTAGGTATTCTCGAATTCGATCATAATCAATGGCTTGTTTAAACTTCATCTTACGAATGTAGTCTAAGATGTTACTAAAGGATTGTGGAACATTTGGATTTTGGAAAAATTTATTTGGATTCTTGTTGAATTCTGTTTTAATCCCACCAATAGCCTTTAGTCTTTTCTTCTTATCTGCATCATTCATTCCTTGCCATGGAAGATTACCATAGTATAGAAAGAACAACATATAAATGAAACTAAACATATCGTCTCTTCGAGAAGTCTCTACTCCTTTATGACAGTTGATGCTCATGTAACGAATGGTTCCTACATAGGACTTATTTTTAAGGTAATCAATGTGTGTTCCTTGTTTATCACAAAACTCTTTTGATAAACCAAAATCAACCAAATAAATGGTGTTTTTTTTATTACCGATTCCAACTAAAAAATTACTAGGTTTGATGTCCCGATGGATAAAATTATTCCTATGTAAATATTCTATTCGGTTCAAAATTTGGAAACCCACCATGATGGTGGTTTTTAAGCTAAAGCTTCCCCCCGATTTCACTAGTAGATCTTGTAGAGATTTACCAAGTGCTTCGCATACAAGATACTTGTTTTTTTCAGTATCTTCTCCATACCAGTAGTATTTAGAGAATCCAGTAGGCACATCAGATTTTTCCGTCAGCATTTTACAAATCGACCCCTCTTTTAACAAATAGTTATGTTTGGGTTCTTCTACTTTAATTGCAACAATATCGTTAGTTTCATTGACTTTTCCTAAAAACACCTTACCAAAACTACCTTCTCCTAATAATTTGTTCTTATACATTGTGTATTTGTTGTTCGCAATCTGTTTCTTCACTTGCGTCATATCTTCTTTAACGGTAGAAGAATTTTTTGTCGTTTTTTGTTTCTGTTTGTTGTCATCTCCACCCATATAAGTAAATTTAGATTATTACTATCTTTTTTATTTATATTACTTACGCATTCATCTTTGATGAATGCCATGCCAAAATGCGCATTGATTCTAGAATCAATGCCATGCTAAAATGGACATTCATCAAAGATGATTGCCATGCCAAAATGCGCATTCATCTAGATTACAATATAAATTTTCTCACATAATATTATAAATGAGTTGTGGATCTAGACAAAAAAAACAAAATCAACGTGGAGGTGAAGGTGCCCACGGACGTACCGTATTCGATAGCTCCTATTATGGTCGCCCTGAAACCGGCTTCTATACCGATGCAGAAATGGCTAAAATGGGTGCCAAAGTAGGAGGTGGAAATCAGCAAAAGAAGCAAAGAGGTGGCGAAGGAGCCCATGGACGCACCGTCTATGACAGTTCCTATCATGGTCGCCCTGAATATGGCTTCTATGATGCTGCGGATATGGCTAAAATGGGTGCCAAAGTAGGAGGTGGCTATAAATATATGTCAAATTGTCAAAGTGATATGCAAAAAGGCGGTCAAAACTCGGATCATTTAAAACGCATGCGCGGTATCATTGCCAACTTGATTGACATTAGTGATGCTCATGATGATGATATTGTGGATGTCTTACACCAAGAACGCGATGAAAACATGAAGAGATACTCTAAGGCGGATGCTAAACAAATGCTAGCCGAGTACTATGTTTTACATCCGGAAAAGTCTCATCGAATGATGGATGGTGACCGCTCCTTTCCTAGTAACCTACTAGAGAAGTTTATGAAGAAACATCAACGTGGTGGCAACCGCGTTTCCTTACCGTTATCATATTTTACTGGGGAGATTCCGGATCAGATCACTGTTCCGCCTCACGTAGATAACTATTGCGGTAATTAAATCAATACATTATAATTTATAGGTAATGTATTTATTTTATTCAGGTTTTTGGGGATTAACCTCATTATAGAATAATAATGTCCACTTATAACCTTGTTCAAAATTCAGTTTGGAACCAATGAATTTAATATTAGTACTACCTATATCATTATATAAATACCATTTATCGTGACAACGAAAATAGCATACATAATGACCACCAAATCCACCTTCATCACCCGATCTGCATACAATTTGATTTAAGTTCAAGCTTTGGTTTGCACTACTAACTATAAGTGTGATCTGTCCGATATCTTTGTTTTCTTTTCCGCCATTTTTAATTACAATAAATTGTTGGTGTTGTAAATTATATTTTTTAGTTATTATTATTGAATGATATGTAAAATTTTTTCGTTCCTCTTCCGGCAATATCAATGCAGTATACGCATCTAAGTCCCGAGATTTTTGCGCTCTTTCCTCCGGGCTCCTCTTTGCTGTGATACTTTGTTGATATATTTCATATTTTCTATTTCTCTCCGCTTTTATTTCATCTGATTTACTATTTAGATGTTTTGGTATGGAATAAAAATTGTTTTCTGTTGTTGTTAGTATAATAGTAGTTCCATCAACAGAAAAATGGGTATTTTTGCCTAAAGTTATGATAGGTACGACATCTGAACTAAAAATAGATTGTATTGAGGCGTTACTCTGTTTTTTTTGAGAATTTTCTGTTTGTTCTTCGACGAGAGTTGTAATTTGTAATGTTTCAAATATTTTGCTTAATAATTCACTGGCATCTTGTTGTGCATTTCGGCTAGATGGATTAATTAATAACTCATCTGGAAGTGCTAGACAAAAATCATTGTCTTTTTCAAATAAGGAAACTTTATGTAAATAAGTAAAAATCCTATTAAAAGAGTCCTGATTTACAGAATCTTTTTTAGTAAATAAATGAGCTGCGATAAAGTTAGATGGAAATGCAAATAATGCAAAAAATAAACTATCATAATAACAACTAAATCCTTCTCTATTTTTATAGTTAAGGAGTGCTTTACAACTATTATGTGCCGGTCCGGCTGGTTCATCTTCATATTTTATATCTGCTTCTGATCTTCTTCTAGAAAAATGCGAACTGTTTACGTTAGAGTTAGAAATTTCGTATTCACTTTCGCTTTGGTCTTCGCCAGTACTAATAATTCTATATTTTAATTTACCAGTTTTACTTTTATTTAGATTTAATTTAAAATTTTTACTATTATCAAAATGATAGATTTTATGGCTCCCTTTAGTTTCTTTTTCTTCAAAACCTTGCGATGACAATTCTGAACCTTCATCTGCCCAAAATTCAATGTCACACGGGTTTTTACACTTTATTTGTAATGGTTTACTAGCCATATTTATTATATAAGAAAATATTATGTATAATTAGAAAGTATGGATG
>Ga0078894_10004376_pt1 | contig 10800 bp, 8 predicted proteins | sample LauGreSu1BDMLBSD_2_FD_67506 | JGI IMG/M metagenome (GOLD analysis project Ga0078894, IMG submission 67506) | Freshwater lake microbial communities from Lake Michigan, USA - Su13.BD.MLB.SD (version 4) (version 4) | ecosystem: Environmental > Aquatic > Freshwater > Lake | place: Lake Michigan, USA... | reverse complement strand
TTTGGAGACCGTAATCCCCGTTTGCTGATTGTCGGTCTCGCCCCCGGCATGCATGGCGCGAACCGGACCGGGCGGCCATTCACCGGTGACTATGCCGGCGTGTTGCTTTACGACACGCTGCACCGTTATGGTTTCGGCAGTCAGGCCGTGGCGATTGCCGCCGATGACGGTCTGGTGCTGCAAGGCTGTCGGATTACCAACGCCGTCAAATGTCTTCCGCCGGAGAACAAGCCTTTACCTGCCGAAATCCGTGAGTGCAACGGATTTTTGCGTGCCGAGTTGGAGGGGCTGGCATCGGGTGCTGCGATATTGGCGCTGGGTACGGTTGCCCACCAGGCAGTATTGCGCGCCTTTGACCAGCGTATCGCCGACTTTCCGTTCCGGCATGGTGCCAGCCATGACATCAAGGGCGGCTGCGTTCGCCTGTTCGACAGCTATCACTGTAGCCGCTACAACACGAATACACGGCGACTGACGCCGGAAATGTTCCATGAGGTTTTTTCGGCCATCCGCCAATACACCGACCGGCTGACTGCGACGGGCTGAGCATGACCGAACCTTCGGAAATCGCCGCGGGCTTGCCCCATTTGCCGGGGGTTTACCGGATGATCGGCAAGGAAGGCGAGGTTCTGTACGTCGGCAAGGCACTTGATCTTCGCAAACGCGTTACCTCATATTTCCAACGCAGTGAGGCGCTGTCACCGCGAATACGTCTGATGGTGGCGCAGATCATCACGATCGATACCACGGTCACACGTTCGGAGTCCGAGGCGCTACTGCTCGAGAATAATCTGATCAAGGCGCTGTCGCCGCGCTACAACATCCTGTTCCGCGATGACAAGTCCTATCCTTATCTGATGCTGAGCGGGCATCGTTTTCCGCGGTTGGGATTTTTTCGCGGCAACCCTGACAAGCAGAACCGTTATTTCGGTCCATTCCCGAATTCCGGCGCTGTCCGCGAAAGCATGCAACTGCTGCAAAAAGTATTCCGGCTAAGGACCTGTGAAGACAGTGTATTCGAGCATCGCTCGCGGCCTTGCCTGTTACACCAGATCAGGCGATGCACCGCTCCTTGTGTGGGTCTGATCGGTGATGGCGAATATTCCGATGACGTGCGCAGCGCAGAGATGTTCCTTGCCGGCGAAGAAAATGCGGTTTTCGACCGTTTGACAGAGCGCATGAATGTCGCAGCCACGGAAATGCGATACGAAGAAGCTGCGGTGTGCCGTGACCAGATCAGCGCCTTGCGCAAGGTCCGTGAGCGGCAATACGTCAGCAGCGATGCAGGGCGGGATGTCGATGTGATTGCCTGCGGTTTTGACGCCGGTGTCTGTTGCGTCAACCTTGTGATGATTCGCGGCGGGTTGCATCTTGGAGACCGCAACTTTTTCCCGCAGAACGCAGATGGCGTTGAACCGTCCCAAATTATTGAAGCTTTTATTACCCAGCACTATTTGCTGCATCCGGTGCCGCCGCAACTGGTTGCAGGAGATTCCATCGCGGTTGAAGGTCTTGAAGAAACGTTGTCAGAGCGGGCGGGGCGGCGGGTGCAAATCAGCGCCAACCCCATCGGTGAGCGCCGTGTCTGGCTGCAGATGGCAGCCAAAAATGCCGAGCTTGGTGCTGCTCAGCGCAATGCCCGCAAGCTGGACGATGCGGCGAAGCTAACTGCGCTGCAGCGCTCGTTGGAACTGCCTGAAACAGTGCAGCGTATCGAGTGTTTCGACATCAGTCATACCCAGGGAGAGGCAACAGTGGCTTCCTGTGTGGTCTACGACAGGGGCGCAATGCAGAACGGCGAATACCGCCGGTTCAACATGAAGGATGTCACTCCTGGCGATGACTACGGTGCAATGCGCGAGGTTCTGACGCGTCGCTATCGCAAGGTGGTATCCGGAGAGGGTAAGATGCCTGATCTGATCATGATTGACGGCGGCCAGGGACAGTTGGGGGTCGCTATCGACGTGGCTGGTGAGTTAGGCCTGAATGTCCCGCTGCTCGGAGTGGCTAAGGGCGTGTCGCGCAAACCAGGAATGGAGCAATTGCTGATGGCGGGTCGTGAGGGTGCATTCCGGCTTCAGCCCGATGATCCTGGATTGCACCTGATCCAGCAGATCCGTGACGAGGCACATCGCTTCGCCATCGAAGGCCATCGAGCACGCAGGGCAAGAACACGTTCGGTTTCGACGCTGGAGGAGATCCCCGGTGTGGGGGCAAAGCGGCGTCAGCGGCTCATGGCGCGTTTTGGCGGTCTGCGCGGCCTTATCGCCGCGAGTGCCGAGGAAATGGCGCAGGTGGAGGGTATCAGCAGGGAACTGGCCGAACGGATTTATGATGCGTTGCATTGAACATATTGCACTGAAATGACTTTCAATCTTCCCATTCTGCTGACCTGGCTGCGGATCCTGATGATTCCGTTGTTTGCCGGCGTGTTTTATTTTGAGCAGGCCTGGCTGTCACATGCCACACAGAATCTGGTGGCAACCGTTATTTTTACCGTCGCGGCGATCACAGACTGGCTGGACGGCTGGCTGGCACGGCGGCTGAATCAGACTTCGGCCTTCGGTGCCTTCCTGGATCCGGTCGCCGACAAGCTAATGGTGGCTGCTGCGCTAATCATCCTGGTTCAGCTGGGCCGCGTCGATGCGGTGGTGGCGCTGATCATTATCGGGCGCGAAATTGCAATTTCGGCATTGCGTGAGTGGATGGCCTCGATCGGGCAGGGCAAGAGCGTTGCGGTGTCCATGGTCGGCAAGATCAAGACCGCGGCCCAGATGATTGCCATCCCGATGCTGCTTTACCACGATGCCATCGGCGCCTTTGATCCCCAGCGCTGGGGCACCTGGCTGATCTGGGCTGCGGCTTTGCTGACCCTGATTTCGATGGGGTATTACCTCAAAATGGCCTGGGCAGCTGCCCGTGGCCGAATATAGGGGTGGTTGCGGGATTTCTCCGGATTGGCTTATAATTCGCGGCTGCAAGTTGCAGGCGATGCGGGAATAGCTCAGTTGGTAGAGCGCAACCTTGCCAAGGTTGAGGTCGGGAGTTCGAGCCTCCTTTCCCGCTCCAAATTCTGGGGAAAACGGTTAAGACAATTTGCCGTTTTCCCCTTTCAGTTTCAGCGGCGCGGTAGCAAAGCGGTTATGCAGAGGATTGCAAATCCTTCCAGGGCGGTTCGACTCCGCCCCGCGCCTCCAAAATAACGGGTAGTCCGGCTGAAACATTTACGCCGGCTGTAATTCGGGCGAAACGGTTTCGCCATCGAGTCCCGGAATTCCCAAACTTTGTTTTTATATCCGTAGTCATTGCTGCGGCTATATCCTTTTCCCATTCGATTGAATGGAACAGCTATTGCTTGCCTGTTCCGGTCTTACCGATCACCGAGATTTGAATATGAAGACGACTCGTTTCACATGGATTTATTTACTGGGTTGTCCCGTCGCAGGGATTCAACCGGCTTGGGGGCAAACCGTATCGACTGACGTCGCATTTCCGTCAAAAACTGTGCGCATTGTCGTGCCGATTGCACCGGGTGGGGGCGCGGATATCCAGGCACGTCTTTTCGGGAAAAAACTCGGCGAAAGCACCGGCCAATCCTTCATTGTCGACAACCGTCCAGGAGCGGGCGGTGTAGTGGGCGCAGAAGTGGTGGCGAAGTCACCGGCGGACGGCTACACCTTGCTGTTCACCACTGCGCAACTCGCAGTCAATGCCAGCCTGAATAAAAACATGTCGCTGGATCCGGTAAGGGATCTCTTGCCGGTATCCATCATTTCGACGTCGCCGCTGGTGCTGTCCGTGCATCCGAGCATGCCCGTACGTAACGTCGGCGAATTCGTGGTGCTCGCGCGCAAGCGGGGCGGCGATCTGGTCGGGGGATCCAACGGTACCGGGACGACCAGCCACCTGGCGCTGGAGATGCTCAACCAGATTGCGAAGCTGAAACTCGTTCATGTGCCTTACAAGGGGGGTGTGCCCTCAATGACTGCTTTGGTCGGCGGCGAAGTGGATTTCGGCTTTACTACGGTGCTGACCATCCAGCCTTTCATCAATCTCGGCAAGGTGCGTCCACTGGCGGTCACAACACCGAAGCGTTCCACTTCACTGCCTGATCTGCCCACGATGAAGGCGACTTTCCCGGATTTCGAAATCGATAACTGGTATGCCTTCTTTGTTCCGAGAGGCACGCCGAGGGGCTTGTTGAACAGGCTCAATGAAGAGACGCTCAAGGCACTGAAATCGAAAGAAATTGCGGAATATCTGGCGCGCGACGGTGGGGAGCCGATAGGCAGTAGGGTAGACGCTGCAGGTGCACATTTTCGCAAGGAAGCAGAAAAATTTGCGAAGGTTGTAACGGCGGGTAACCTGCGAGCGGATTGAGCTTTGCTTGACCGCTTTAAAGGTCCGGTTATTCACTCATCAAAGCGGCATGGTACCCGGGGCCGGAATCGAACCGGCACGCCTTGCGGCTTCGGATTTTAAGTCCGATGCGTCTACCAATTTCGCCACCCGGGCACGTGGCGCATTCTACTCCACGGAAATTTTGCACGTAACTTGTCGTAACGCCGGGGATACCGGCGCGGAAGGGGAGCCAGGGGGCTGCTGGGCTATAATGAGAGTCCAGATGATTTTAATTTTTCTGATGGCGAGGCCTTTCGCCGTTCAAACAGCGTCTGCTACACAGCGACACGATTAACATGATTGTTTTTGATCTCGGCTGCGACAATGACCACCGGTTCGAGGGCTGGTTTTCCTCAAGCACGGATTTTGAGCGCCAACAAAAAGAAAACCAGCTGAGCTGTCCGCTCTGCGGCAGCCCGCATATCAACCGGCTGCTGACCGCTGCACGTCTCAATACCGGCCATGCTACACAGCCTGAGCGCGAACTCTCTGAGTCGCCTGCTGCGAGTGCTGCGCAATATGCCAACTTTGATGCGGCGCGCATGCTCAAGCTGATTTCCCATATCGTCGAGAGCACCGAGGATGTCGGGCGCGCTTTTCCTGAAGAGGCCCGCAAGATCCACTACAAGGAAGCGCCGGAACGGCAGATCCGTGGCACTGCTTCACCGCAGGAAGTCGATGCGTTACGCGACGAAGGCATTGATGTCATTCCGTTGCCGGTGCCGCCGCATCTGGGTGGCAAAACACATTAAGCTTTAGTTCCGTAAGTTAATGTTTTAAAAGAATTTTCCAATCTTTGATGATTGGCATCCTGTTTCGGGTAACACAAGCCAGTCCAGAACTTACGGCGGCTTGATCCGTATCAAAAGCCTGTCAGACCCCCGTGATATTCTGTTTTCAAGCAGACCTGAATCTGCCGTTAATTGAAAACCGAAAATCGAGAGGAGTCACATGTTCAAGCACATCCTGCTGCCCACCGATGGTTCCAAGCTTTCAGATCGAGCCATCATTCATGGCATCAAACTGGCCAAGGCGCTGGGCGCCAAAGTGACTTTGATGAGCGTTGTTCCCGAATTCCGCATGATCGCTGATGAAAGCTTTGCAATGCCGATGAGCATGCAGGCCAAGCAGCGTTATGAAAAAGAAGCGAAAGCGCACGCAGAGAAGAAAATGGCTGCCGCGAGTGCCCGCATTGAGAAGGGCGGTCTCCAAGTTGCTTCTGTTGTAGTGTCGAGTGATCTGCCTTATCAGCAGATCATCGAAGTGGCCCGCAAACGCAAATGCGATGTCGTGGTCATGGCATCCCACGGTCGGCGCGGGCTGACAGGACTGTTGCTGGGCAGTGAAACCGTCAAGGTGCTCACGCACAGCAAGATTCCGGTGCTGGTGGTTCGCTGACGCAGACTTATTTGCGACAGTGGCTGATCCCACGTCCGGCGCCAACGCTGCAGCCCTAAGCGAAGGCGTTATCCGTTTCCTTCGGCAGCATCCGCCATTCAGTCAGATGGAGGATGCTGCGCTGCAGTTTCTGGCTTCCCATGTCGTCCTCGGGTATTACCCCAAGGGCACGGTAATCCTCGATACCGAGCAGCCGACGCCACAGGCTTTCCACATTATTCAACGCGGAACGGTGCAGTTGCTGCCTTTCAATGCAGCTCACAGCGACGATGCCCATCCCGTTCATATGGGTCCAGGGGAATGCTTCTCGGTCAGCGCGATGCTGGAGAATCGCCCCGTAATAGCACCTTATACGGCAGTGGCTGATACGTTCTGCTATGAAATGCCAGCGGAACACTTCCCTGAACTCCTGAACCGCAGTCCGGTGTTCCGCGAATTCACGACGGAATTCCTAGCCAGCATGCTGCGGGAGTCTCGACGGCTCATCAAGTTGAATTACAACGCCGCGAGCGGTGAACAGCAGACCATGAGCCGTACCTTGCGCTCACTGATCACCCGGCATCCGGTCACCTGTACCGCTGAAACGCCAATGGGTGATGTGCTCCGCACCCTGCAGAACCGCAAGATCGGTTCGATGCTGGTCACCGACGGGGATGAGCGACCGGTAGGAATATTTACCCGCCATGACGTACTCGATCGCGTGGCACTGTCGAATTGCGACCTCAGCAAACCGATCAGTGAGGTGATGACGCCCAATCCACTGACGCTGCCGGCAGAAGCCAGCGCCTATGAAGCAGCTCTGCTGATTGCTGATCGCGGTATTCGCCATATTCCGATCTGCGATGGCCATCGGTTGATTGGCGTTGTGACTGAACGTGACCTGTTTGCTCTACAACGCGTCAGCGTGCGCGGCATTAACCGGGCTATAGCTGATGCTCGAACTATCGAGGATCTTAGGCGTACGGCCACTGATATTCACAGGTTGGCGCGAACCATGCTGGGTCAGGGGGTTTCCGCAGAACACATGACCCTGATCATTTCAACCCTTAATGATGCTTTAGTGCGACAGGTGCTTCAAATCGAAGCTTCCAGATTTGATCTGGAAGGCTTGCGCTGGGGTTGGCTGGCCTTTGGAAGTGAGGGGCGTTTCGAACAAACCATCAGCACAGATCAGGATAACGGGCTTATTTTTGACTGTGATTCCGATGCGCCGGATGCCGTGCGATCCCGGCTACTACCGTTTGCGCAAGTTGTGAATCGCGCCCTTGATGTTTGCGGTTTCCCGCTTTGCAAAGGCAATATCATGGCGGGTAATCCGTACTGGTGTTTGAGTGTTGAAGAATGGCGGGATCGTTTCGATCAATGGCTGGCAAATACCGATCCGCAAGCCCTGCTGAGTGCAGTGATTTTCTTTGATTTCCGCAATTTGCACGGAGACGAATCGCTTGCCGACAGTCTGCGCCGCCATCTCAGTGAAAGCGTGCTCGGTAATAAACGCTTTCAGCGTCAGCTTGCGCAATATGCGCTTGAAAACAAGCCACCGCTGGGTTTGATCAGTGATTTCATTACTGAGGATGAAGGCGAGGGGCGAGGCACTATCGATCTGAAAAAGGCGGGGGCGCGGCTATTTACGGATGCAGCGAGGGTTCTGTCTCTGGCTGCAGGAGTAACCCATACCAATACCGTCCAGCGCCTGCGTCAGGCGGCAACGACCTTGCAGATGCCCGCGGCTGAGGTCGATGCGATTGTCGATGCTTTCTACTTCATCCAGACACTGCGTCTTCGCGGACAATTGACGCAGGATTCCGAAATGAAGCAATCGAACAGGTTGGATCCTGCAACACTCAACGAAGTCGACCGCCGGATTCTAAAAGAAAGCCTGAGGCAGTTACGCAAGCTGCAAAGCCGGCTGTCCCTGGACTATCAATTGTGAGCCCCTGGGCGTGAACTGGCTGCGCCGGCTGTTCCTGCGCAAACCCGCGCTGACAATCGAGCAGTCGCTGGCGCTGGCGGCTTACCGATCGCATTCCCCCATCGCAGGCGCAACGCCGCTGGATCAGTTGCGTTTTGTAGTGGCAGATGTAGAAACGACCGGATTGAATCCATTTTCGGACCAGCTGATTTCGATCGGAGCAGTCGAGATTGTTGGAGGGCGTATCAGACTGGACACAGGGTTCGAAGTGGTTTTTCGCCAGCCCCAGGCCAGTGCCAACGCCAACATACTGGTCCATGGCATTGACGGCACTACCCAGCTGTGCGGCATGGAACCTGCGGCAGCAACTCTGCGGTTCCTTGAATACATCAGCAATGCACCGCTGGTGGGTTTTCATTCGGACTTTGATCGTCTGATGATTGATCGTGCCGCCAACCGCGCGGTTGGTTTTGCGCCTTCGAATCCCTGGCTGGATCTGGCATTTCTGGCGCCGGCAACGATGCCCGTTCCCGAACGCAAGCTGCCGCTGGGATTCGATGAATGGATGGACAGGTTGGGTATCGTGAATCAGGCGCGTCACAACGCACTCGCCGATGCCCTCGCAACCGCCCAGGTACTGCAGGTTGTGCTGGCCAGCGCCATGAGCCAGGGTGTCACAACACTCGCCGGACTGATCAGAATGGAGCAGGATCAGCGCTGGCTCAGGCATCATTAGTGCCTCCGGGTCGCCTGAACCCGGCTGCCTGATCTGCAATTGATGTGGTGTAATCCGGGCTGCCACCTAAAAAAATAAACGTACCCGAACGTTTCCAGCCACAGTCATATCATCGTGATGAACAGCCTTCAATCTCTGCTGAGTCCGGCATCCATTGCCATCCTGGGAGCATCTGCCGAGCTGAACAAGGTCAATGGCCGTACCCTGAAATTTCTTCTGGAAAAAGGCTACCGGGGGCGCATTTTTCCGGTCAATCCCAAATATGCAGCTATCGCCGGGCTGACCTGTTACCCCGATGTGGCCTCACTGCCTGAAACACCGGACCTCGCAGTGATTGCCGTTCCTGCTGCTCATGTTCTGGCATCGGTGCGTGAACTCGGAAAGCGGGGTTGTCCTGCAGCCATTATTTTCAGTTCCGGGTTTGGTGAGATGGGTGCGTCCGGACGCCGGTTGGAACATGAAATTACAGCTGTAGCGCATGAATCCGGTGTTCGCCTGTGCGGACCGAATTGTCTGGGACTGATCAATGCATGGGATCAGGTAATAGCCACTTTTGGTCAGTTCGCCGAAGGTCCGACACCACCGGGACCGGTGGCCTTCGTTACGCAGTCCGGTGCATTCGGCACCGCGATTGCAGCGCTGGCACGCCGGCGTTCCCTGGGTCTGGGTTACTTCATTAATACCGGCAATGAGTGCGACATTGATTTTGTTCAGATGATGCGCGCCGTTCTTGAAGATGATCGTATTGCCGTCGGCGCGGGCTATCTTGAGGGCGTTCGTGACGGTGCCGGTCTCAAATTACTGGCTGAGCATGCGTTGTCGGTTGGGAAACCGCTGACCCTGACGAAAGTGGGTCGCACCGATGCTGGCGCCAAGGCGGCGGCTTCACATACCGGCGCCCTGGCCGGCAGCGATGCGGTGTTTGACGGCGTCATTCGCGGACTCGGCGTGACCCGTGCCCGAAACGAAGAGCATATGCTCGACATTGTCGAGGTTCTCGGCGGCTGCAAGCTGCCGGATGGCCGGGGCCTTGGAATTGTCACTCAGTCCGGCGGTGCGGGCGTGCTGATGGCGGATCGTGCGGAAGAAATGGGGCTTGTCGTTTCCGAGCTGTTGCCGCAGACACGCTCCCAGCTGGCCGCAGTGATCCCGGCGTTCGGCACCACCGGCAATCCGGTGGATGTGACCGGTCAATTTGTATCCAATCCAAATCTGTTACTCGACAGTATGCGCATCATGATGAGTGATCCGCAGGTGCATGTTGGTATTGTCTGGCTGCAGCTGATGGATGCGCATGTCGATCTCCTGGTCGACATCTTCGCGAAAATAAAAGACTTGATCACAAAGCCCTGGATAGTCTGCTGGGTTGCTGCGCCAGAAGAAGCGCTGACAAAAATGCGTAGGCTGGGTATCCCCGTCTTGCGTGGTGCAGATCCTGCTGTTGATGCAGTGGCTGCGCTGGTTCGTTATGCGGAAGCCCGGCGTAACTGGTTGGATGATTCACCGTTGCGGGCGACCTTGAAGCTGCCGCATCTGGACCTGCCTGCTCAGTCCGGGCCGGTCTCCAGTCTTGATGGACGGGCCTTGTTGCAGAACTGCGGCGTGAATACCGCAGCTGCTGAGCTTGCTGCTACGGCCGATGATGCAGTCACCGTGGCTGAGGCGCTGGGTTATCCGGTGGCGCTGAAAATCGAATCCCCTGACATATTGCACAAAACCGAAGCGCGCGGTGTTGAGCTGAACCTTAAGAACGCTGCCGCGGTGCGTTCGGCTTTCGTGCAACTGTTGGCCAATGCCCGACAGTACAAACCCGATGCCCGGATCAGCGGTGTGCTGGTGCAGGCAATGGCGGCCGGAGAAGTTGAGTTGGTCATTGGGCTGAAGCGTGATCCGGTTTTTGGTCCGGTAGTGATGGTCGGGCTGGGTGGAGTGCTGATCGAGGTCTTCAAAGACGTGGTGTTCCGTGCGGCGCCGGTTACGGAGGGTGAGGCTCTGCGCATGCTCAATGAGCTGAAGAGCAGGGTGATACTTGACGGTGTTCGCGGAAATCCGCCGGTGGACAAGGCAGCGCTGGTCGGGATGATTAGTGCGGTATCGCGATTCGCCGCCGCCGCAGGCCCCCGGCTTGCCGAGCTTGACCTGAACCCGGTTCTGGCAGGTTCGCAGGGCGCAACTGCAGTGGACTGGCTGATGTTGTTTGATTAATTGCAAAGGAAATGAACATGGATTTCGAATTGCCGGAAGAGTTGCGCATGCTGCGCGAAACCGTTGCCCGCTTTGTACGTGAGGAATTGCTGCCGCTGGAGCGCGACGTCATCAAACGCGAAGCCGAGCGCGGTTTGACTGATGCGCC
>Ga0078894_10004375_pt1 | contig 10801 bp, 24 predicted proteins | sample LauGreSu1BDMLBSD_2_FD_67506 | JGI IMG/M metagenome (GOLD analysis project Ga0078894, IMG submission 67506) | Freshwater lake microbial communities from Lake Michigan, USA - Su13.BD.MLB.SD (version 4) (version 4) | ecosystem: Environmental > Aquatic > Freshwater > Lake | place: Lake Michigan... | reverse complement strand
AGATGAAGATGTTGAGAGTATTATAAACTACTACAGACTTAAACAGACCGATTATGATGGTAAGTTTAAATACTCAGATATAATATCAATAGATAATAGAGAAAATAAAGTAAAAGAGATTGATAAGATAACAAACATATTAGGTCAAGAAGTAGACCTACAATATTACAGAGGACTTGTCATAATATATTATACAGATGGCTCTTCTCAGAAAATGATAAAATAAAAAAAACCTCATCTTAAAGGATGAGGTTTTTTTTGACCAAACAAATACTAAATTATTGATATAATATTAAACAAAAAAATTATGAAGAAAATACTTTTATTGGTAGTCATATGTCTATCTACTTTATCATGTAAGAAAGACCCAATCGGACCCAATACAAACACTACAAACACACCTGTTGCAATAACAGACACTACTCGAGTATATGACATAGACAGCAACGTTTATAACGTCATACAAATAGGTGGGCAGAAATGGATGAAGGAAAACCTAAAGACATCCAGATATAATGATGGAACTCCTATACAATATGCTCCAGACAACAACGGATGGCACAACGCAACTGAAGGTGCTTATATCTACTACGACTATGACACGAATTACAATCAAGTCTATGGTAAGATGTATAACTTATATGTAATAAATAACAACAATGTATGCCCTACAGGATGGCATGTTCCAAGTGATTCGGAATGGGAGACATTAAAAAATACACTAGGGGGAGACAGTCTTGCTTCATTGAAGATGAAAGAAACTGGTGGAATATGGGTAAGTCAACCAACACCAGCTACAAATGAGTCAGGGTTTTCTGGACTTCCAGGTGGATCAGTAGGATATGCTTGGAACGGAGTTCAGGATATGACGGTATTCACTGGGAATCAACTGGCTACTTGGTGGTGGACAAGCACTCAATGTACATCTTATCCATATGCTTGGAGTGATCCAGGAAATCTAGCAAGAGGATTATACTCAACAACAGTTCCAAGTAATGGATATGAGTTGTATAAATCGGCTGGGACAAAAGAAAACGGATACTATATAAGATGTATAAAAGACTAATATAGTTTACTTTAAATAAAAAAGCCACTCATTTTAAGTGGCTTTTTTTTATAATATATTATTTATTTTAGATTTTCTTTTTTCACATCTTATTGAATTACTTATTCTCTTAAGAACTATAGTATCAGATTCAGTTGTGGTAAAGCACCATCCACAAAAATTACATTCATAGTTGATCATTTTAAATTTAACGATATTTTTGATACGGTCTATATACATTTCATTCTCAAACTCTTGTAATGATGCAGAACCATTACAATTGTGACAATATAGTTCTTTAATTAGAGTTTTCATATAATGTTATTTAATTCTTTTTTATATCATTCTCTAAGAATTGATTAATCCTTTATTCTATTTATTACATCTTTCATTCTGGTGAAAGTTTCAACACCTACTGGAATTGACATTAAAGAAATTAAGAATTGATTAATATAAGCATACATTGATACCGCATCACCTTGTGTTATTTTTATATTACTTGTAAAGACAATAAGTGCTGCTACAAGAAATGTAGTTTTTGTTACATTTAATGATGTCCAGTTTTTTCCTTGTAATGTTGATCCATAAATAAGAACCTTTCTTCTCCTTTTAAAAAATGACTCTACTTTATTTTCATCATTTTCCGATAAGATATCTACCTTCTTTTCATACTGGTTATGTGCAATCTGAGTGAACTGAGCTATCTTCTTATAGAAAATATAAACAATCACACATATGGGTAATACGCAAGTAAGAACAACAAAGCCAGTTATTGGGTTCTGTAGAAATATAAAGAATAGTGTCCCAATAACACTTAAGATAGCATAAATGTAATAATGAACATCATTCTCAAGAAAGTTAATAATGTTATTTGACATTTCAGTTCTAGCAATTCGAGTAGAAGGATCTGAACTCTTATCTCGTTTAAGATACTTTAAAACAATGTCGTTGTAAATTGTTGTATATACTTTGGTGTCATAAATCATTCTCCTGTATATGAAAATGTTTTCAAATAGAGCAATTACTAAAAAACAGGATAACCAAAAGTATTCCTTTTTAATAAGACCATCAATCATTTTCCCAAGAACATAAGGTTCTAAAAGAAATAACAATTGTGCAACAAACATATAAAAGTAAATAAGTAGTAACTGGTATTTATACTCTTTTGCAACTGATAAAATATATTTCATAATACAAATATAGTAAAAATAATATAATTTTTTACTATGATTAATGAATCTATATTAAATAAAAATCCGTATATTTGTAGTCAACAGAGAAACAAACTGGGAAAGCCGGGAAAGGGGCGTTGCACAACATCAGTGCAGGAAGAGTAGACCGGACGGTGCTTATATAAAAAATATATATTTTATATATACTCTATGAAATACTTAAAGAGATATAATCTATTTGAATCTAAATCTGAGTCTATATATGATGCTGATTGGAAAGAACTTCTCCCACAAGAACTGATTGTTTTAAAAGACGGTGAACATACTTTTAAAGTTGGTAACGTAATGAAACACGCTAATATGATTCAAGTCACTTATGAGAACGTAGGTAATGAATGGGGAGTTCCTAGCACCTTGCAGTTCGACTTCCATTTCTCTGAAGTTATTGAAGAGTTAATACCAGAGGATATAATGAGAATAGATATAGATATTACCTGGGGTGATGCTATGGCTTGTGAGTTCTATATCGAAAGTCCGAGTGGAGTAGAAGTTATTGAATATACATCTTTCCGTTCTAAAACAGATCCATCAAACACCATATTCGCATTGGATGATAATTCATTAAAATTATTTGTAGATTTCTTAAATAGATTTGATGGATTTAAATTAGATGTAAGTCAGTTTACATTCTTAGATAGATATGATAATTATCAACCTAAATAAAATACTTAATTAAGGTTGTTTATATGTAATAAAATACTTATCTTTAACTAAAGATTTAATAAATATGGGAGTAGTGGTTTTAATATTTTTACTAGTGTTTGGAATCAACATAGTAATTACAAAAAAAGTATCTGAAATTTTCGAGGGTAGTAGATTGGATAATACAATCTTTTGTAGAATATGTCTTATTCCACCAATCGGAATTATTACATATGCATTATTCACTATATTCGTAGTGTTTGTAATGTTATTAGCATCGATTAAAGAAATCTGGAAATAATGGGAATATGGGAATAGATTATTCTAAATCAACTCCTTGAACCGTTTCCTTATTATAAATATAAATTATAACATTGGATATCGTTTCACCATCTAATAAATCTAATAAATCATCAACATCTTTTGTGGTTTTTGTTAGTGATACAGTTTCTGTTTCTCTTGAGCCGGTCCCGGTCCTTTTAGATTTTGTTACTCTCATAGTAAAATCAGCATCTAATATCCCTAATTTACCATGAACATCTGCTAAATCTTCAGCTATTTCTTCATTTGTATCATATTTTATAAGAACTATATCAACAACAAAAGCACCAATATCAAAGCTCCCATAATCTTCTACATCATCTGTTCTATCTGATAAAGGTAGAACACAATCCATTATAACTTTATGGTCAACATTTATATTAAATGCTGATAAGAATGACTCTTGAGAACCATCATATATCTCATATTCAAAATATTCTTTATAATCTTCTTCTACTTGGTCGATGAATTCATCAAGAAGTGCTTTTGTTTTACTTGTAAAAACAGCACTTCCAGCACCTTGAACTTTTGATTTGAGGTTAGATTCAATATGTTCTATTAAAGGTTTGAATATTTCTTCCCAATCAGCAGGATTTGTAAGAGGACTCATTTCACGAGTCTCATCTTTAGACTCTGTAATTAACTTAGAAAACTTTTTCATAAATTATATATTAAAAATTTATAAATCTTTTTTCTTTTACAATATATATAATCAGTGATAAATATTATAAATTATAACGAATTTTCAAATAGAAGAAAGTGCGCAATATTTGTTTATTTTTACCTTTCAATTAAATAGACAAAATGAAAAGTAGATTTAGTTCCATCGCTTAGAAAATAATGCAAGACATAAAAAGTAGTTCCGTTTACAATATTAAGTATTAAAAATCAAATTATGAATTTGTGTGAATTGATGTCCAAAATCCATTTGCTTGTGTGGTGTAGTCAAAATAATAATAACCATCAATATCCATTATTAAATAACCAATAAGTCTATTACCAAATAAAACCTTTTGATTGGTGTCATTTATTATTTCAGTTCTTAATTCAATCATATTATTATAAAATTAGAATACTTAAATGTTTATTTTTTCTTTTAATATATACTATATAAAAAAATAAAAAGAAATATGAGAAATCTTAAAAAATTCGAAAACTTTTCAGACGACCTTAATAGAGAACATGATGGATCATTTACTAAAAATGATCAAAATTTTGATAACCTCTTTTCTAAAGATGAAGAAGCTCAAAATGACGAAGAATCAGTAGACGTTTTAGCTAGATTCGAAGAGGAATTTGGTGATAGTGAACCATCTAATCAAGAAATTATGGAATTCTATCACAAACTTAGAACAGAAGGTATTGATGGTATAGAAATATTTGACACACTTTTAAGTAATAATAAAATAGGTGAAGGTGATGATGAGAACTACTCTGATGATGATGATATAAATGAATCGGTAATGGATAATATAAAATCATATGTGAAAAAGGGTGTGTTAACTGCAACAATTTTAACTACCTTATTAGGTAATTCTGCATATGGTCAAACACAAAAAGATGAAATAACAAAATCTTTAAAGACTGAAATTGTGCAACCAGGTCCTATGGAAGAATTTTTAAATAAGTATGTAGGTGATGATTATTTTATTGCAAAAGGATCTAATAAATATGATCTTGAGACAGCAAATACAGAGGCTAGATTAGAAGGTCAATCAAAGGGTTTTAAATCAAGTTCAATAGTTGACCAGAAAGCATTTAAGAAAGATGGAGAAATTGTTTATATAATTATCTATAAGAAATAAAACGTTTCTAATTTAAGATATCATTTATTTTATTATCACGATTATTTATAATATACTTTTCATATTCAGATCTACAAGATTTCAACCGATTTATATTATCAATTATTAATTTAGTGATAGAACTGGTTGCATACCCATCTCTTAGAAAGATAAAAAAATCTTCTATTTCTCTGAATGTTAAATTTTTTTCTTCAAAAAACATAGCTTCATCATCATATATTATAAAGTTATAATATTTTTCACACTCTATAATAAGTGCAACAAAATCCCAACCATCATGTATATCTGATGGCTTAGAATCTAAAGTAAGATCTGGTTGAATTTCATTTAGTAAATTTAACATTTTGTAGTCAGGACAGGATTCGAACCTGCATTGATGCCTTTCATCTGTTTAATCTCTGTCGATAGAGATACTCGGGATCTCCGAGTGCGATAGCCAATTCCGCTCACCTGACTAATTGAGGTTGAGAACCTCTGTGTTGTAGTGCATATTGGTTGCCTCATCCAAAGCCCACTCTCCGCTATTCCTTTCTCAAGGGAACAACACAATACAAATATAAGAAATAATATATATCTAATGAAATATATTTTAAATTATAGTCATTATATATTAGAAAATTTAAATAAAAATTATAATGGTAGTTTTATAAACACTTATAATAGTTGGTATATAACTTATAGTGATAGACCCGGACATTATATAACTGACCGTTTAATGGATTGAAGAGGTAGTAGTAAAATACATGATCCTGTAATAACTATAAATGGCTTAGTTCGAAAAATGATATATTATTTAGAAGATAATAATATTAGAAAAATAGGTAAATATTGTGTTAAATTTAAAAGTAGATCCTTTCATGTCATTTTTGAATTTGATGGTAATAAAAAATTATTAAACTTAAATACTATATTGAAATTAGATATGTCATATGATTGTGAAAAAATTAATATTAAATGATGGATATAAATGAGGAGTTTTTAAATTATAATGATTCAAATAAAATTGAAATTAAAATAGATTTACTGAAATGGTTACATAGTGTATTTGATACATATGAAGGTGATTATTATTTCCCTTGGAATAATATAGATAATTGGATAAAAATTTATAATGAAGTAAACAATTCAGATTATATTAAGTACAAGGTAAAAAAAATACAATTAGAACTTATAGAAAATGGTGGTGATATTAAATTATTATTTCAAAGAGAATTTGGAGTAAGTAATTTATAAAAGGTGTTAAAGTCATCTTCTGGTATTTATCCTTACTTTATATTATATTCCTAATTCTTTTAATAGATTGGCTCTCTTATCGGATTTTGTTTCCCAATAATTTCTAGATTCGAAATATCCTATGTGAACCTGTATATGGTCGTCTTTGATGAAAAGAACCCAATCATCTTTATCTTCTACTATAGAAAATATAGTCCATTCTTGTCCTTCCTTTATGGTATAGAAGTGCCGCTTTCTCGACGGGTCTGTCGTGTTTATGAATTTTCTAAAAGTGCCATCATAGAAGAAGGTCTTCTTGATGATAATATTCTCACCATTAGTTGGTATATTGACTTCACCTTTATCGAGCTCTCTATGTGATATACTTTCTCTGAATAAAGAGAATATAGCTATAAGAATATATGTTGATGATCCTAATAAGTATCTCTCAGTCAGCATACATAAGTTTGCACCTACAATAAATATTACCATGAATGTAACAAGGAGGTTTTCATTCCTATTTAGGAATTTTGATAAAAAGTAAAGTTTGTTATTCATATTATATTTCATATAATCTCGACTAGTCGAGTCCTAAGTCATTTAATTTTAATTCTCTCCATTCTTCTATTGATATGAATTTAAACCCATCCTCTTTGTTATCAATTCCACCGGTCCAAGCGATCCATCCATGATCATCTGCTATTTTATAATCATAATATTTAACAGCGATGTTGGTTTCAAAGGCTTTCCCAGTTTGTTTCTTTATTACAAATATAAGGATTTTTATTTTAATATATACTCATATAAAAAAAATGAAATTATGAAATACATTAAATTATTCGAAAACTTCTCTGAAGAAGAAAAACCAAAATCTATTACAATAGAACTGACTGATGAGTTCGAAAAATCAATGGCCGAATGTAAGAATTCAGATAATCAGAAAGGATTTACTAATTCACTTTCTACTATTGAGTTATATAGCAATGGAGATGGATATAATATGGTTAAAGTTGGTACTTGTCCTTATGATATCAAAAGGAATATTCAACAAGATTATTGGGCTTCTTATAGACCAGACACAAACGAAATCTATGTAAACATTTCTAGTGCTTCGAACGAAGAGATTGAAAACTCTTTATTAAAAGGTGATAGTATACCAAGCACCGCTGGTATAGTTTCAAAACTTAACCCAGGTTACTATTGCAAGTTTGAAAATGGATTCAAAGTTGGTGAGGTAGACCACAGAGGTTTCTTTAAAATAGTATCTGTTAAATAATATAATATTTTTATTTAAAAAATCTTCAAGGTGAAGGTCACTCCAATTATGGAGATGGTGGTCTTGAAATGACTGAAGGTTATTATTATCCACTATTTAAAGCAACTAAAAATTCTACTTGGTATTATATTGTATATGGTGGTGAAATAAATATAGTTCAGTCTTCAGAACATTCAGATCAAGGTATTGATATATCAAATAAATTTGATTCTTTAAAATTCATTACTCATAATTGGTATTGTAAATTTGACAATGGTGTTATACCAGGTGAAAAAGATCACAGAGGATACTTTGAAATCGTATCTGTTAAATAATATAATATGCTATGAAACATTTAAAAAGATTCAATGAAAGTAAAGAAGAAGAGTTTGTTGATTTAGTAAAATCTAATTGTATCACCAGGTTTTGCTTCAATAGATTCGAATAGTTTAAAGCTTTTTATGTGTTTCATATATTAAAATAAAATCCGTATCTTTGTTATGTCAATGAGAACATCGAAGACGGGCGGAGTGTAACATCAACACTGGAAGAGTAGACCGGACGGTGCTTTATAAAAAAAATAAATGAATTGTAAAACTATATAATATTATTCAATTTCCACTCTCTTATATTATCAACCCCTATCACAAGCTTAGAATGAATATATTCTTTACCATCAGAAAGAACATAGAACTTATCATTTAGTTTTGATAAATATTTATTATCATCAAAATTAAGAGATGATATAATAAACGATTTAATGAAGTGATTATCCACATCTAATATCTCACCAGTATCTTTTATCATTGCCTTCTCTTTCATATTAGTCGAGTATTCCAAGTTCTTTTAGTTTATCTTCTCTTATTTCCATTTTCAGTTCATTAAACATCTTTACAACACTGGGTCCAAAGTCTCTCATTTCAGTCATACTTAATTTATAGACATATTTCTTTCCGGTTGTTTTATGAACGAATTCGTATACCGGAGCCATAGTCATATCGACAATAATTTCACTATCATAGTAATGACTCAACTTTTCTAACTCGGTAGATAAATCTTTCATAACCAATCATATTTAATTATAGATTTATTGTTTAATATTTATATGATAGGTGTTAAAAATAGTTTCAAATCTTTCTAATCATACACCCAATTCATTTAATTTAAATTCTCTTATTTCATCCAAATCCAATTCTCTGAGATGTCTTATATGCACAACTATGTCATATTCTTCACCATCATAAGAAAAGAATACTCTTCTATAGTATTTGTTTTCAAACTCAGCTTTATAGATACATCCAGATTTTAGAGGTTCATAACAAAATTGTTTGATTTCATTATCACTTGATATTACTTTTACAAAATACATACCAAAACAAATTATTCTATAATTCTACCAATCTTCTTATCTCTTAAGAATGATTTAAATGAAGACTTAAAATCATCTTGTGAAGTGATTGTAGTCATTACCATATTTTTAACTCCTTCTTTTCCTATTTGATAGACTAAATCACTATACTGTTCGTATAAGTTATTAACCTTTACTTTAACATCACCATGCTGGAAAGTAAGTGAATCTTTTTCAAATGTTAAATGATTATAAAGAAAAGAGATTTCAAGCATCTTATCTAATTGTTCTTTATTGAACTTATCATCCATATCACCTGCTAAAATTCCATCTAAGTTATCTTTTATAAAGATATCCATATCGTCTAATAATAAATCTTTCATATTCCCAATTCTTTTAATTTCTTATCCCTTATTTCTGATAGTTTACTAAAACATTCTTCCAGTATAAATTCATAATGAAAATAATAAGGTCCTTTTAACTTTACACAGACTTTATTAGGAAAGTGAAAGTCTATATCATTTATCACATAACTCTCTCCCAAAACAAGCATTTCGTTCAAATGAATATAACCTGAAGCTGTCGTCTTGATACAAATCACCTCATCACCTATCTCAAATTTCATACTCATTTACAAATATAGTCAATTTAATAATATACTACAGAAAAATGAACGGATTTCTGTATTGGATAATCAATTTCAATCATATTCCTAACTCTTTTAATCTGTCGTCTCTTATTTCATCTAATGTCTTGAAATGTGATTTATCAACCGGCCAAATACCCGATCCATATTTTATCATATGACAATTACTCCAATGATGATGTTTAAGAGCCAATCTAATATCTCCTTTATTTGTCTCTAAAGAACCCCATACATCATCTAATTTCCTTACATCCTTGACACAAATTACCTCTATATAAAGAGATTCGTCTTTTGGTGCTAACATCATACTCCTAAGTCTTTTAATTGTATCTCTCTCCACTCCTCTAAAGTAACAAAATTCTCTTCCGTTATAAAAAGTTTATCATAAGGACCATTTTTATATACAATACTTTTTTCATTTCCCGGTCCTAACCAATCAGAAGTATCGAAAATATCTCCCCTATAGTAAGCTCTATATGTCCCATTCGGCCATTTCTTATTAGTTATAACAGCATCTCTAATCGCAACTACTTTCATATTATTCTAGTATATGAGGTTATATAAAATTGTAATTACTATTATTATAAATAATAAAAAGGTTAAACTACCACCATCGTCATTATATTCATCCATGTTATTATTTTTTAATCAAGCAATTCATTAAGTTTCCTATCCCTTCGTTCTATATCATAGAAACTCTTTACCATCTTGTGGTATGGAGAACCTACCATCAAATTAAATCTATTTGGATTAACCCCTTCCCCCTTAAATTGTAAGAAATAAACACCATCATTAGATTCATCCAGTAAGAAGTATTTCGAATGACCAAAATAAAGTGATATATCATATTTAGTTATATCAAAATTAATATCATTAACATCGAATATGAAATATTCATCAACTTTAAGTTCATCAGATTTAAATAACCAAATCATAACCCTAATTCATTTAATTTACTATCCCTCCAATCTTCAACTGACATTAGATATTCATCCATGCTCGTTATAAAGTGAGTGGTTCCATCCTCCAAGTTTTTTACACCACAACAACCAGCATTATATAAACTTTCTATTTTGAATCTATCATTTAGATTAAACTTATATTCATATGATCCGCCTTCTTTACCATACTTAGCAGTTCTTTCTTTCTTGAAGTGAACAATATCTCCTACCTTTATCATACTCCTAATTCTTTTAATCTAAAATCTCTTAACAACTCTTTAAATATCAATGTATCTATTTCTATTGCATTACTGAATGAAATATAATGATGTGAACTTACAAGTCTATTATCTT